>Ga0209540_10000112_pt1 | contig 103805 bp, 79 predicted proteins | sample BarGraIncu01121A_FD_184501 | JGI IMG/M metagenome (GOLD analysis project Ga0209540, IMG submission 184501) | Arctic peat soil microbial communities from Barrow, Alaska - Barrow Graham LP Incubations 011-21A (SPAdes) (version 2) | ecosystem: Environmental > Terrestrial > Soil > Wetlands > Peat... | reverse complement strand
CTTGCAAATATCGTTATATGCTATTGTAAAGAGATATGATTTGAACGATAATTCTTTTTTTAGAATTTTATAGTTTTCCCATAACTTCAAAAAAACCGATTGAACGAGTTCCTCGGCCTCTTCAGTTGACTTAAGGTATTTTAAACCGAAGGCGTAAAGTTTCCCTGAATATTTTTCATATATCAGATCAAATGCCTCTACGTCGCCTTTTTGCAGTCTTTCAACCAATTCAATATCGCCAGGGAACAATTTCAATGATGTTCTTATTTGGTTACCTTGATGTAAAGATATCCTTTAATACAACAATTTTCAAAATCTCAACCTCAGATTATTTTATTATTCTCTAAATAAATTGATCCTGTTTTTATAACAAGTGGCGACTGACCTATTTTAAAAATCCGTACTTTTGCACTCTTACAATTAATATTATAAGCAAAATTAACAAATGAAGATTTCATATAACTGGATTAAGGATTATGTAAAAATTGATCTTGAACCTGCAAAAGTTGCAGAAATACTGACAAGCATAGGACTTGAGATTGACGGAATGGAAGAATGGGAATCTGTTAAAGGCGGATTGAAAGGTGTTGTCATAGGTGAAGTTCTTACCTGTAAAAAACACCCCGATGCTGATAAACTCTCAGTTACAACTGTTAATATTGGTTCAGATCAACCTCTTAATATAGTTTGTGGCGCTCCTAATGTTGCAGCAGGGCAGAAAGTTCCTGTTGCAACTGTTGGTACAATAGTTTTTAAAGGAAATGAAAGTCTTGAGATTAAAAAGTCGAAGATCCGCGGAGAATTATCTGAAGGGATGATTTGTGCTGAGGATGAGCTTGGTCTGGGAACTTCTCATGAAGGTATTATGGTCCTGAATAATGATGTAAAACCCGGAACAAAAGCAAGCAGCTATTTTAAAATTGTAAAGGACTTTATTTTTGAAATAGGACTTACTCCTAACAGGATTGACAGCGGTTCTCATTTTGGTGTTGCACGCGATCTGGCAGCATACCTGAATCTGAATTCAGATATGAAAGAGAAAGCTTATCTCCCTTCTGTAACAGACTTCAAACCAGATAACAACAACAATGTATACGAGGTTATTATCGAAAACACTACAGATTGTCCGCGATATACAGGTATCACGATTAGTGGTGTAACAATTGGAGAATCACCTGAATGGCTTAAGAATAAACTCAGGGCAGTCGGGCTGAACCCAATTAATAATGTGGTTGATATCACCAATTTTGTACAGCATGAAGTGGGACAGCCATTGCACGCCTTTGATGCAGATAAGATTGACGGGAAAAAAGTCATTATAAAAAACCTTCCTGATAAAAGTAAATTTATTACTCTCGACGGTGTTGAGAGAAGCCTTTCCTCAAAAGACCTTATGATTTGCAATCCTATAGAAGGGTTGTGTATTGCAGGTGTTTTCGGAGGAATTAAATCAGGAGTAAGCGCTTCAACAAAAAATATTTTCCTTGAAAGTGCCTACTTTAATCCGGTTGCAATACGCAAGACTTCAAAAAGACACGGACTGAAAACTGATGCCTCATTCAGGTTCGAAAGGGGTTGCGACCCTCATATTACTATCTGGGCACTGAAAAGAGCAATAATGCTTATTAAAGAGATAGCCGGAGGAAAAATCTCTTCAGCCATCGTTGATGTGTATCCAAAATCAATCGATAATACACAAATTGAAGTTTCCTATCATAATATCAACAGGCTCATCGGTAAGAATATTGAGAAGCAGACTGTAAAAAAGATTCTCCCCCTTCTCGATATTAAAATAATGAATGAGAAGGATGAAACTCTTACTCTGGAGATTCCATCATACCGGGTTGATGTGAAAAAAGAAGCCGATGTAATTGAAGAGATCCTGAGAATATATGGCTATAATAATATAGGAATAAGTAACCATGTTAATTCTACCATTTCCTACTCTGAAAAACCAAATAAGGAAAAGATTGTCAATATCATATCAGACATGCTTTCGGCCAATGGTTTCGCAGAAATAATGTGTAATTCACTTAATCCGGCAGCATGGTATGAGCAGAATGAAGACTTCGACAAGGAACATCTTGCAATTCTTGCCAATCCTTTGAGCTCAGATCTTAATGCTATGAGGCAGTCGCTTCTCTACGGAGGTCTGACATCTGTTATCTGGAACATCAACAGGCAAAATCCCGATCTGAAACTTTACGAGTTCGGTCATTGCTACTTTTATAATAAATCCGAACAAGGGCACCCGAAAGCACATAATTATATTGAAAAAGCATCCCTCGATCTTTTTCTTACAGGTAATTCAGGACGTCAGAGCTGGAATAGTAAAACAAATCCTACCGATTTTTTCAACATAAAATCTTCTGTTGAAATGATCTTCTCGAGGCTGGGAATTAAGCCTGAAACCCTGACAAGTGGGGAGAGCGACAAAAAGTGTTTCACCGAATCAGTAACATATCTGTTTAACAATAAACTGATTGCAGAAGCAGGACGTATTTCTAAAAAGTACCTGACTCAATTTGATATCGGACAGGATGTTTATTATGGACATATTGAATGGGATTTTCTTCTGAAACTGATTAAGAATCATATAGTATCGTTCAGTGAGCTTCCAAAATACCCTGCAGTTCGTCGCGATCTGGCGCTGCTTCTTGACAGAGGCATAAAATTCTCCCGGATAAGAGAAATTGCATTACGCACAGAAAGGAATATTCTTCACGAGTTAAGTCTGTTCGATGTTTATGAAAGTGACAATCTAGGTAAAAACAAAAAATCGTATGCAGTAAGTTTTACGCTGCGCGATGATCTCAAAACAATGACTGACAAGAATATAGAGAAGGTTATGGCAAATCTCATCAAAGCTTTTGAGAAAGAACTTGATGCACAGATAAGATAATGGGAAAGAAAAGAGTTGAGTTGATAAACGGAGATATTACTTCTCTTGATGTGGATGCTATTGTAAATGCAGCCAACAACTCACTTCTTGGCGGTGGCGGTGTGGACGGAGCAATCCATGACGCTGCCGGACCCGATCTCCTGACTGAATGCGAAAGTCTCAATGGCTGCAAAACAGGCCAGTCAAAGATCACCAAAGGATATCGTCTTAAAGCAAAACATATTGTTCATACTGTCGGCCCGATATGGCACGGAGGCTACCGCGATGAAACTGAATTACTTGCATCGTGTTATAAGACCAGTCTGGCTATCGCAAAGGAGAAAAAAATTAAAACAATCGCGTTTCCGGGTATCTCAACAGGTGTATATGGATTCCCAAAAGAGCTGGCAGCATTGATAGCTGTAAATGAAACCAGAAGATTCCTGAATAAGAACAGTTATCCTGAAAAGGTAATATTTGTTACATTCAGTGATGATAGTTACGAAACATACAGGAAGTTATTGGATTCATGATTACACTTTTCAAATCATTTAAAAACTATTTCTCACTCGTAAAATTCAGCCACACTGTCTTTGCGATGCCTTTTGCTCTGATAGGATTTTCACTTGCAGTTTCCAGGGTAGAATATAATTTCAGTTTAAAGTTGCTTCTATTGGTAATTCTCTGCATGATCTTTGCAAGAAACGCAGCCATGGGCTTTAACAGGCTGGTTGACAGAAGATTTGACGCTCTTAACCCACGAACCCAAAACAGGGAAATACCAAGCGGAATTATCAATTCAAAGGCTGCTTCAGCTTTTGTTATTCTCAACGCAATACTGTTTATTTTGACCACCTTTTTCATTAACAGACTGACTTTATTTCTTTCGCCGGTTGCACTGCTTGTTATACTGGGATATAGTCTTACAAAAAGATTTACATCACTCTGCCATTTTATTCTCGGACTGGGACTCAGCCTTGCTCCAATTGGCGCATATATTTCTGTTACCGGTGCTTTCAACATCATACCTCTTATTTATTCATTTATTGTCCTTACATGGGTCGGCGGTTTTGATATTATTTATGCTTTGCAGGATGACGAGTTTGATAAGTCGAACCAACTTCATTCATTGCCTTCAGCTACAGGGAGAAAGAACGCTCTTGCTATCTCTGTAATCGTACATTCTCTAACATTTTTTCTGGTTCTTCTCGCAGGATTTATTGGTGAGAGTGGTTTGCTTTTCTGGATAGGAGCATCTGTTTTTACTCTGTTATTAATCTATCAGCATATTATTGTTAAGCATGATGACCTTAGCAAAGTAACCCTTGCTTTCCAAACTACCAATGGTATAGCAAGCATATTGTTTGCCATATTCGTAATCACTGATCTGTTTTTCAAATACCTATAATTGTTTTATTACAAGTTTTATGAAGAAATGCCACTAAGGCACTAAGACACCAAGTGGCACTAAGAATTATCAGAATAAATAAAATCTTTGTGAACCTTTGAGTCTTAGAGCCTTTGTGGCAAAAAAAAGATTTATGATCCGACACAAAAATTTGTATTATATTTCCAAATTATTGCTGATATTAATGTTTTTTTGTTTCTTGGTATATTAAAATAAATGTTATATGGGGGAATTAGTTATTAAAGAGGTCCTTACCAAAAAGGACTTGCGCGATTTTATTTTTTTGCCTGAAAAGGTTCATAAGGATGAACCAAGCTGGCTTCCTCCTATTTACATGGATGAATGGGAACTTTACGACAAGAAGAAAAACAAATCATATCAATATGCGGATGCATTGCTCTTACTGGCTTACAGAGATAATAAGCCAGTTGGCAGGATCATGGGGATTATTAACAACAGGTATAACACTATTCATAATGAGAAGAATGGTCGATTCTGTTTCATGGAATGTTATAATGATAAAGAGGTTTTCCATACGCTACTCACAAAGGTAGAAGAATGGGCTGAAAATAATGGAATGATAAGTATTATCGGACCACTTGGATTCTCAGATAAAGATCCGCAGGGATTTCAGACAGAAGGATTTGAGTATCCTCAGTTTATGACAAGCGCCAATAATTCACAATATATGCCTGAACTAATGGCACCTGAAGGGTATGAAAAAAAGGTTGATCTTGTGAATTATCTTGGAAAATTACCAGAAAAATTTCCACTCATTTATGATAAAGTCCTTACCCGTTTCGGAAACAGTATTGAATATAAAATTGTAGAATTCAGGTCTAAGAAGGAGTTAAAGCCCTATATAATTGATGTTCTTGAGCTTATGAATGAAACATTTGCAGAGATCTATGGTTTTGTTCCGTTAAATGATAGAGAGAAGACAGATTTTGCAGCCCGTTATCTTCCTATACTCGATCCCAAATTTGTAAAAATACTGGAATCGAAAGGGAAGCTGATAGGATTTGCCATTGGTCTCCCCGATTTCAGCAATGGTATAAGAAAAGCAAAAGGCAAATTATTACCATTCGGTATCATAAAAATTCTTCTCGATTCAAGGAAATCGAAAAAATTACTCATGATGCTTGGCGGCGTTAAAAAGGATTTCAGGGGAAAAGGGCTTGAGGTACTTATGGGTGTAAAGATTCTCCAATCGGGAATCAAGCACAAGATGAATATTATAGACAGCCACCTGGTTCTTGAAGATAACACAAAGATGAGAGCCGAGTATGAGAGAATCGGATGCCAGGTAGTTAAAAAATTCAGGATTTATCAGAAAGAGCTACATCCTAAAATCTGAAAACGAGAGAGAAACCAAGTAATTCTTTGAACTGGACTCTGGCTGTTTTCTTTTGTGTTAAGTCTTCGCGTAAAACTGGTTTGCCACCTTTCATTTCAACTGTTTTTGCGTCATCGTCAAAAATCAGGTGTGTATTGAATCGGACATCAGTAAACCAGTTCAGGTTTGCAACTGCTATCATTTCCCAGTCAACATCAACATTCTGAGGGTTATGGATATAATTTGTAAACAGTTGTAACCTGTTGATAACAGTAACATTTTTTGCAGGTTTAAATTCATTTGAAATCATAAAACTTACTCCAGGCTCATTCAGAGATCTCTTGTTTTTAGCTATACCATATTTTGTCTGGTCTATGTCGGCAGTGTCAGGTACAAAGGTGCCCTTATACGATAATGGAGAAAAGTTTATTGAAGTAGTTTTATTTGGTTTATAATCGAGACCAAATCCAATCGTCAGAATTGCCGGATTAAAGAATTTTGAAACAACTACGGATGAATCCCTACCCGAAAGAGTCTTAAAATAATTTTTCCCCGGAGCTATCTGAGTTTTAAACAAGAGAATAGCACTGAAATCAAACTTTCCAAATGCTTTATGGTTAAGTTTTGAGTTGGTTTCAAGAAGATCGATGTTTTTTCTTATACCATTTTCACCGGAAGCAACTAATCCGTATTTAAGTCTGGCGAAGTTATTTGATGAAAGTTTCAACGGTTTGTTATTATAGTCAGCATAACCTGTTATATCAAGTGCTGTGGAAATACTGTTCTCCCCTCCTTTCACCCAGTTTGATACGGATCCCTGAGTTAAAACATATGAGGCTTCGGACTTATATTTCCAATATTGCTTTTTAACATTGATCTTTTGAACATTAAGTAATTTGGAATTATCAAGAGCCTGAACATTTATTCTTGCTTCAGCATAATTTCCCTGGCGGACAGGTCTTCTGAAACTGACTCCCTGCTCGAGATTCAGGTCAATTGTATTCCTCATAGGGTTACCTATCCAGACTATAACAGAATCGGAGTACTCATTTTTAAGCCAGTAACGCATCATCTTGTCTGATCTTGAGTTCATCCAGATTGGAATTACAGTGCCTCCTACTCCGGTAATATTGACAACAGTTGAATCGCGTTCTTCCAGAAAGTTCAACAAAGACTTTACTGCAACTTTGATTGAATCGCCCTGATATGGATAATTGAAATATTTGAAGGGAAATCCATGATAAGATGATATCACCTCATCGAGAGTATCAATTACTACCATAATTGTTGTGTCTTTTAATCCTGCAACAGGTTTTGCAATTGCGAAAGGATTCGGAATAGTCAATGTTTTGACTTTGAGAGAATCAGAAACGCGAGCTACAGTATTAGTATCTTTCTTTGCTACAGAATCAAGAGGAGCCACAAATTCAGGATGAGAAATAACCGGAATTTTTATCCTCATTGGTTCCCATATATAAAAATTTCTCCATGGAATACTCAATGAATCATATGGATAATTCTTCAATATTACTTTGGAAGAATCAAACCTTGAATGCGATGCTTCGAATATCAGTTGTTCCAACACCTGCCTTAAAGGATTTCCGGGATCATTCCATATCTGCGGCTGAACTTTCTGCTGAAGAAATTTAACAGCCTGACTGGTTGAAAGGACAATTTCAGGTTTTTTCCGGTTGTCATTTAAGATAACTCCGCTTTTTTTAAGAGAGTCAATTATTATACTAAATGTTCGTGTCGAATATTTTCTTTCCTGTGACTGAGCTGATATATAGGTGCTTAATAATAGAAATACAATGAAATACCGTAAAATGTTAACCCGCATACCTAACTAAATTTTTAATAAAACTTTTCCCGGTTGAATATATCACAAAATACTTTAAATTTTACAAAAACGATTTCAAAATTGAAGACCAGTTTTATTATAACGGCGAATCACCTGATTGATATATATAAAAATATCAAAAAAAGAGATTTCTTTTGGCTCATTGATGGCTGACAGGGATCCTGAGACCCGGGAAAACAGGTATCCTGAACTTGAAATGGTTAGACTTGTAATTCCCAGAAGAGTTTATACAAACAACCATATGGATTACGTAGCAGCAGTTTTAAGTAATGTTTTTGAAAGAAGAAACAAAATTAAACACGGAGTATCAATAAAATGGGAGGCGCCGATAATGAGGCACTTTACTGTAAAGCTGGAAAGGCTATAGGTTTTACAATTACTAACCTCTCAATCATAACCGATAAATTGAAAATATGTACATTTGCATTACAAAATAAATATAATCAGTCATGGGTGCTATTTTAATCACAACCACCAATAAAACAGATTTACAGCTATTTATCGATTTAGCAAAACGTGTCGGTGTAAAAGCCTCTTCAGTTTCTGATGAGGAGATACTTGACTTAGGTTTACTGAATGCTATGGAGGAAGGTAAAAAAACAAAATTTGTTCCAAAGGATAAAATAATGGACAAACTTGGCCGTCATGGAAAGTAAATTTAGGGAGCAATTTGAGAAAGATATAGGCAATATTTCTAACCAGGCTGTTCTTGATGATATTTCCAGGGTGTTCCTGCACCTCCCGATAGTTAAATAATCCGGAAATTTGTAACTTTCAACCCACAATTATTTTACAAAAATCAAAATTAAGGTAGATGATAAAATCTATGACAGGCTACGGTAAAGCCATTGCAGAAACACCGCAGAAAAAAATTACCATCGAGATAAAATCACTCAATTCCAAGCAGCTCGATCTTAACACCAAGATGCCATGGCTATATAAGGAAAAGGAAACTGAAATCAGGAATCTCATAAGCCAGCGGCTTGACAGAGGAAAGATTGATTTTTCTATTTATTGCGATATGCTTGATAATGATGTCGTTACAGTTATAAATAAAACTGCTGTAAGAAATTACTATAACCAGTTTAAAGAGATAGCTTCTGATCTTAAAATAGAACTTGATGATCATATCTTCTCTGCAATAATGAAACTGCCCGACACTCTCAAAACAGAAAAAACCGAGATGCCGGAAGGTGAATGGGAAATGGTAAAAGATAAAATCACAGAGTCTATAACGATGATCGACCTCTATAGGATCGAAGAGGGTAATTCTATCATGACCGATCTGAAAAAATGTATCGGCAAAATTCTGACATTACTGGAAACCATCGGAACCTTTGAGGCAGGAAGGATTACTAAAGTCAGGGAGAAACTGGCCGCTCTGCTTGAAGAACATGTGGGTTCAGAAAATATCGACAAGAACAGATTTGAGCAGGAACTTATCTTCTATCTCGAGAAATACGACATTAACGAAGAAAAGGTAAGGTTAAAAACCCATTGCGAGTACTTTATCGAGACAATGAATACCCCGGCACCAAATGGAAAAATTCTGAACTTTATAGCACAGGAAATTGGTCGTGAAATAAACACCATCGGATCGAAGGCTAACGATGCCTCAATCCAAAAAATGGTTGTGATGATGAAGGATGAGCTGGAGAAGATCAAGGAGCAGACGCTGAATGTATTATAGGAAAAGGCAACAGGTGACAGGCAACAGGCGTCAGGAAGTAGATTTTCTTGGTGCTACTTGGTGTCTTTGTGTCTTGGTGGCAAAAATTTAATTTCAGATGAAAAAGAAACTTGTAATAATATCAGCGCCATCCGGTGCAGGAAAAACAACTATTGTTAAGCATTTACTAGACAGTGGATTGAACCTCTCATTTTCGGTTTCTGCAACTACCCGACCGATAAGAGGTAATGAAACAGATGGCACTGACTACTTTTTTCTCTCAGTAGCGGAATTCAAGAAACGGATTGCAAACAATGAATTCGTTGAGTGGGAAGAAGTGTATAAAGACCTGTTTTACGGAACTCTGAAAAGTGAGATGGAGAGAATCTGGGCAAACGGAAGTTTTGTGCTTTTTGACGTGGATGTTCAGGGAGGAATAACTCTCAAAAATAAATTCGGTACCGATGCAATTGCGATATTCATAATGCCACCGTCGGTGCAGGAACTCGAGAACAGACTTATTAAAAGAGCTACTGATACACCAGTAAAAATAAGAATGAGGGTTGAAAAGGCAAGGGAGGAGATGAAATTTGCTGAAGAATTTGATAATGTTATTGTCAACCATCAGCTTGACCAGGCTAAAAAGACAGCTCTTGAAATGGTTACATCATTTCTTGGAACATAATTTTGCAAATCCGAATGGCTAAAATTGGTTTATACTTCGGATCATTCAATCCTATTCATATAGGACACATCGCTATTGCCGGATACATGACTGAATTCGCAGGTCTCGATCAGGTATGGTTTGTAGTGAGTCCTCATAATCCACTTAAAAAGAAAGAAACACTTCTGACCGATCACCATCGTCTTTACATGGCACAGCTTGCCGTTGGAGATAATGACAGACTTAAAGCTTCAGATATAGAATTCAAACTGCCAGTCCCCTCCTACACAATTGATACACTTACATATTTAAAAGAGAAATTCCCTAAAAATGAATTCTGTCTGGTTATGGGTGAAGACAATCTTTATACTCTTCATAAGTGGAAGAATGCGGATGAGCTAATAAGCAAATATCCGATATATGTTTATCCGCGGCCTGAATCGGAGAAACCATCTTCTACCATGCTCGATAAGATACTTTCCATGGCTGATATACATCATGTCGATGCTCCAATGATGGATATATCGGGTACTTTTATACGAAATGGGATTAGGGATGGAAAAGATATGTCTTATTTCCTCGCACCAGCAGTTTGGAAATATATAAAGGAAATGCATTTCTATGAGGCGGCAGGCGACAGGCATTAGGAAGAAGCCTTTGCGAGAAATGGCATCGCCACAAGCACCGGAAGTTTTCAAAATGTATCTTTCCGGGAAAGCATTCAAAACCAAATAATCTGCGTCAATCTTCGAAATCCATTAAACGCAGACAGCTTGATGGCGCCGATTTGCAATCGGGGCCAAAATATTATTTCAAGCGATAAATTAGCAGATACCTAAAATTTCAATGCGATTTGGCACAAATGGCACGGATTACAAATCCGCGCCAGCAGAGAAATCCATTCAAAGATAAGACTCTGCGGTAAAAATAATTTAATTATATTTTGAAATATCAATTTTACTATCTACATTTGTAGAGTAAATATCTTAAATATAGAGTATCATGCACCTCACAAACGCTGAAGAACAAGTAATGAAACTTCTCTGGAGGCTTGATAAAGCCTTTATCCGCGATCTCCTGAATGAGTTTCCCGATCCAAAACCTGCCTCTACTACTGTCATAACATTATTAAAGCGAATGATGGACAAAGGCTTTGTAAGTTATAAGCAGTACGGCAATTCAAGAGAGTACTACCCCCTGATAAAAAAGTCAGATTACTTTTCCGATCACATTAACGGATTGATAAAGGATTTCTTCAATAATTCAACATCTCAATTCGCATCATTTTTCACTAATGAGACTAAGATGAGCAAATCTGAATTGAAAGAATTACGGGATCTTGTCGACAAAAAACTTGAATCAAAAAAATCAAAAAAATGATTGCTTACATTATCAAATCAAGCCTTAGCCTGATTTTAATGTTCGGGCTTTATTGGGTCTTCCTGAGAAAGGAGAAATTATTTAGGTTTAACAGGTTCTTCCTTATTTTCTCAATCCTGATTTCACTGGTAATACCATTTATTTCAGTTCCTGTAAATATTCAGAATAATGAAGTACAAAAAAATATTGTAACAGTACTTAATTATGATATTCCAGCAACTGCTAAAGTAATTGCACCAATTCCGGATCAAAATTCTGGCATTGAAAATACAATTCAACCTATTGCAGTGAAAATAACACCAGCCGTTGTGAAATCAACCGGAATAAGTTTCACACAAATGCTTATTATACTTTACTTTTCAGGTGTAGTTCTTTTACTATTTCGCTTTCTTCGAAATATACTATTCATTTCTCATCAGAAACGATTATCGGAAAACACTAACTACTCCGGACAGAAATTAGTCCTGGTTGATTCTCAGGTAAATCCATATTGTTTTCTTAACGCAATATATGTAAGCAAACAGGACTATCTTGAAAACAGAATTGATAAAGAACTTCTGAATCATGAATTACAGCATATTAAGCAGGCGCATACAATTGATATAATATTCATGGAGCTGATCCAGATCTTTTACTGGTTCAACCCGATATTAATTTTGTACAATAAAGCTGCAAGGGTTAACCACGAGTACCTTGCCGATAATTCTGTCCTCAGCATTTCAAACGACGTAAAAAGCTATGCAGATATCCTTCTGAATTTCATTAGCTGCAGGAGAAATATTCCGCTAACCAGCGGTTTCAATCAATCATTGACACGGAAACGGCTGATTATGATGACAAGATCCAAATCAAAAGGCATGATTTCAACAATAAGAGTTATAATTACTTTAGGTCTGGTAATTTTTTTAACGCTCATATTAAGTTTTAAACAGGCAAAAACACTACCAATAACCCCAATGACAATTTATAAAGGTGTTATAGACACTCTACAGATTGATACTGATTCTTTAGCGACCAACAAGAAAATTTTGAATCTAATACCTCAATCTTTCAATGTTGTTGACCAGAATGTTACTTAAACAGCTTCTGGATATATAAAACGAGATACAGTAAATAAAATGGTTGTACTTATCGATAAAGCTATTGTAAGTTTTGGTGAGATTACAATTAAAGCCGATTCTATTGTTTTTAATAAAAGAACGAACCAAATATATGCAATTGGCCGGCAAAATAGTTCTGGTACAATTATTGGAAAGCCAATCTTTAAAGAAGGTTCTAAGGAATTTGTCGCTGATGAGATTACATATAATTTGAAAACACGTAAAACACATGTAAAAAATATCAAAGCACAAGAAAACATAAATCTTAAGGATAGCGGATCTCCTGTTAATTCTCCCGCTCATAACCAGATTGATAAATCAAATAATGATGGCTCAAACACGATTAAACAGGATACAATTAATCGGTCTGTTACCAGAATCTTTTACTATCCAAATCCTCTTTACATTGTTAATGGAATTCAGCCTTCTCGTGAAACAAATAACACTAAAACCTTATTAAAACTATATTCTCCCAATATTAAAAGGAATCAATTGTTTAAGGGTGATGATCTAGTTAAGATGTATGGAGAGAGAGCACGAGTTGGGGTGATAGTAGTGACAACAAAATCTGGTCCTTTAAGAACGGATTCTTTAAGCTATCATGAAAATATTAGGTAACCATTCCAATTTTAATATTTCAAGATCAAATAAACAGATATCAAACAGATATCAAATTTAATTATCGCGCTGGCTTTAATTTCAATCTCCAATATAACTTTCTCTCAGTCAGTTTTAAAGATAGGCCATGTCAATATAAATGAATTAATGGCGTCACTACCCGAAAGGGATAGTGCACAAGTCTTGCTTGATAAAGAAACGAAAGAAATCCAAGCCACTTATGAGGAAATGCAAGTTAGGATCAATATTGCGCAAGAATTTGAACAGAATGCCTCTCTTACTTTGCAAAAGCGGAACATTGAGCTATTTCAACCTATTTATGATAAAATAATTAAAGCTATTGAAAAAGTTGCTAATGAAAATAGTTTCACATATATACTTGATATAAGTAATAAATCAGTTGTATTCACTTCAAAGGATAGTCAAAACATTAATAGTCAGGTCTTGTCTTTAAAATGCAAGCACTTAAAACTGAATTGAGATGGTCAATTTACTGCTGCGTATCGTGTTCATGGATTCGGCTTTTGCACTGGTGCTCTGCACCTCAAGATTCTTACAATGAACTATTGCTATAACTATTTCGCAGCGCTGCTGCTTCATATTTATTAAGAATGCAAATTCTCTTCATATTTTACAATATAACGACTGTGTGAAGAATACACAGGTGCAGAGCACCTTAATATTTGTAGATAAATGATGGAATTAGGATCAGAGGTGCAGAGCACAGTAATATTTGTAGATAAATGACAAACAGGAAACTCAAAGGTATAGCGTACCGGAATATTTTATTAAAACTATTAACCTCGGAGGGCCGCTGAGTGAGAGCACGGATTGCAAATCCGCGCCAGCGTAAATTATGGTGCTCACTGAATTACAATTAATTAGTTTGATTTAGGCTCCCGACTAGGTTCCCGGCTTTCTTGTAGACTTAAATATTTTAATTGGATTTTGACGGGTGTCAAATACGTCTGTAATTAGTATGCCTTCTTTGATTCTTTTATAAATTATTTTATAATTTCCTTCAATCAGATAACGGTGCTCTTCGCCAAGCTTCTGAAGATTAGGTTCTAAATGACCGGAGAGAGGGTGTTTAGTTAGCTGCCGGCTAGCGTTGAATATTTTAAATTTGATTCTTTTGGCTACATTTTCACTTGCAGCCTCTTTGTAATATTTGTAAATTTTAAAGAGTGAATCAGAAGCAAAATTGGTCCAGAGTATCTTCATATCATTACCAGGATTCTGATTTTTTTTCTAAGACATCCTGCGATTTGAATTTACCTGTTTGATATTCTTTATTAGATTCCTCTGCCCTGGCAAGTAACTGCTTCTGAGTGAATGGCCTTAGTTTCCGCTCATTCCTGACTTTGTTTTCAGAAATTGCCAGTTCAATCTTGTCGAAAATACTTTCATCCTGAAGCCTGGCTATATATTCAATAGCATTGAGTTTTCTGGTTTGTAAATCCATATCAGTAGTTTTTACAAAGATACAATAGAATATGCTATTTTAAATTAAAAGGGGGTCTGCCGGGTTAAATGAAAATTATTTTGCCTTCTGCACCTCCCTAATTATCTCCTCTCCCCTTTTCAACGCCTTCTCATTCATCGGGATAAGATTATGGTATCTTTCAGGAAGCGATTTCTTCAAGCCTTTTATAACATTTTCGATTTTGATAATAGGCTTAACTTTAATGAACCCTCCAAGAACTATCATGTTGAATGTCTTTGAACTGTTCATTCTTGCTGCCTCTTCAGTGGCATCAACGCGATATATGGAAATATCTTTTCTTTCAGGATGTCGGGTAATTCCATTACCATCATAAATAAGCACTCCTCCTTTTTTTACTGAGCCCTCAAACTTATCGAGCGATTGCTGGTTAAGAATTATTGCGGTATCAAAATGTTTTACTATCGGGGAACTGATCCTTTCGCTACTGAGGATAACTGTAACATTTGCAGTACCTCCACGCATCTCAGGTCCGTAGGACGGCATCCAGCTGACTTCCATATCCTGCATAACTGCCGAATAGGCCATAATTTTTCCCATCGAAAGTACTCCCTGTCCGCCAAAACCTGCTATAATAATTTCTTCAGTCATTATCTTAAAAATTTCTTTATTAATACAAACAGACTATTCTTTCGGAACCTTCATATCTCCGAGAGGATAGAACGGGAACATGTTCTCTTCCATCCATTTATTCGATTGTGTCGGAGTCATCCTCCAGCCCGATGGACAATTAGAAACTATCTCAATAAAACAGGTTCCCTTATCAAGTTTCTGATACTGAATAGCTTTTCTTATCGCTTTCTTGGTTTTCTTTACATTGGCCGGGGTATGAACACTCTGCCTTGTAACATAATATGTACCGGCGAGCGTTGCAACTATATCGGTCATTTTAAGAGGATTACCCATAGTTTTTACATCTCGTCCCAACGGTGAGGTTGTCGATTTCATTCCTGCGAGAGTGGTTGGTGCCATCTGCCCGCCTGTCATTCCGTAAATACCATTATTGATAAAAATGATCAGGATATTTTCACCCCTGTTGCAGGCATGAATTGTTTCCGCAGTACCTATAGCAGCCAGGTCACCATCGCCCTGGTATGTGAATACAAATTTATCCGGCAGCAGTCTTTTAATAGCAGTTGCAACAGCTGGTGCACGGCCATGTGCAGCTTCCTGGATATCCACATCGAGGTAATTATATAACAGTACAGAACATCCGACTGGAGATACTCCGATTGTCTCAGACTGAAGTCCCAGTTCATCTATAATCTCTGCAAGGATCCTGTGTGCAGTTCCATGTCCGCAGCCCGGACAATACGACAGAATATTGTCTGTCATAATATTCGTTTTCCTGTAAACGAGATTCTCAGGCTTAATTATTTCTTTTATTCCTGTAGCTTCTATCATAACTTAACCTTTTATAATTTCTGATTTTAGATTATCTACTACCTCTTCAGGTGTGGTTACAATACCACCCAATCGGCCAAAGTGTTTCACCGGGACTTTCCCGTTAACAGCAAGTTGAACATCTTCCACCATCTGTCCGGCACTCATTTCAACTGAAAGGATCCCTTTAACCTGTGATGCAAGTTCATTTATCCTTTTTGAAGGGAAAGGGAATAAGGTTATTGGTCTAAGCAATCCAGCTTTTATGCCCTCTGCACGCAGAAGCTGCACTGCTTTCTGGCAAACTCTTGCACTTGTGCCATAAGCCACCAGCAGGTATTCAGCATCACCTGTCTGAAACTCCTCAAGCCTTACCTCTTTTTCTCTTATCACTTGATACTTAGCCTGAAGATCACGATTATGCTGTTCCATACCATCTGAATCAAGGTCAAGCGAGGTGATTATATTTCTTGCCCGTGTAGCAGGCTTTCCAGTTGTGGCCCATTCAGGGAAAACTTTCATACGTTCTTTTTGCGGACTCAGATAGACTTTCTCCATCATCTGCCCTATTGCTCCGTCAGAAAGCATCATAACCGGGTTACGGTATTTAAATGCCAGCTCGAAACTCAGATCAACAAAATCAGCCATCTCCTGTACAGAGGCCGGTGCAAGAACAATCATGTGATAATCACCATGACCACCCCCTTTTACCGACTGAAAATAGTCTGACTGAGCAGGCTGTATAGTACCAAGACCAGGACCTCCCCTTACTACATTAACAATTAGGCAAGGGAGCTCTGCTCCTGCTATGTATGATATTCCTTCCTGTTTAAGGCTAATGCCAGGGGAAGATGATGATGTCATAACTTTTTTACCGCAGGCAGCTCCGCCGTATACCATATTAATAGCCGCAACTTCACTTTCAGCCTGGAGAACCACCATCCCGGTCGTTGTAGCCGGGTTTGCTTCCATCAGGTATTCGAGAATTTCGCTCTGGGGTGTGATAGGATAACCAAAATAGCCATCTGCTCCGGCACGTATTGCAGCTTCTGCAACTGCCTCGTTGCCCTTCATTAGTCTTAATTCCTTTTCCATTAACTGGTTATATTTTTGTTTTATAAACTGTTATAACTCCATCAGGACAAACCATTGCGCAGTTGGCACAACCAATACACAACTCCTGGTGAGCAGGGTAGGCATAATAATACCCTTTTCCATTAACCTCTTTGGCCATAGCGATGGTACCTGTCGGACAGGAAACCATACACACTTCGCATCCTTTACATCTCTCAGCATCTACTACAATACTGCCCCTTATCTTTGCCATTTTTCGCTTATATTAATTCTTACTTATAGGGTGATCTTCTTTGAAATTTATTAAACGTGTTTCAAGGTCACCGAATTGCTTCCTTGAAACATGTGAAACGCAAGCTCTTAATCCACCAACCTTTTTGCTGCCCGTAATTTCAAGAGAAATTGCGCTTATACCATAGTAAAGCAGCTCCTCTAATAATTCACTGCTTGTCATACCCGGATATGATATAGTGAAATAGAAACCATCAGCGATAGGTTCATCCAGGTCGGTATCGTATAATATTCTGAAGCCATTTGAAATAAAAAGAGCTTTCATCACTCTGGCTTTTTCACCATATTCCTTTACATCATCAATGAACCTGTAAGACCCGTCATTGACTGCTTTAAGCAGAGCAGCCAGGCCGTACTGAACTGAATGTGCAACTCCGGCAGATAAACCATACAACGCACCAAATACTAATGAATGGCCAAACTTATCGGTTGAATAATATCTTAAAAGATCGGGATATTGCCTGTCATAAAGGTGATCAGATATAGCCATCATCCCTATTCTCTGACCTGCATAGCTAAATACTTTGGAACTTGATACCAGAATGATATAATCATCTGTGTATTTTCCAATTGTAGGCTGAAATGGAGCTAGCCCCGGTTTCGAATAATCTTTTCTGAAATCCATTCCGAAATATGCCAGGTCTTCTATAACTATAACATCATATTTTCGTGAAAGTTCACCTATGATTGCAAGCTCTTCTTCATTTAGACACATCCAGGTCGGGTTATTCGGATTAGAATAAAGTATTGAAGATATTTTGCCGGATTTCAGATATGATTCCAGTTTATTTCTAAGTTTTAAACCTCTGTATTCAAAAATATCAAATGCAAGATATTCATGGCCCAGCATTTTCACCTGTGTTTTTTGTACAGGGAAACCCGGATCAAGAAAAAGTGTGCCTTCTTTGGTTTTGTCATTCCTGTTTGCAACCAGAAAACTTACCATGGATCCCATCATTGAGCCTACAGTCGGGATACATCCCTGTGGATGAACATCAATATCAAGAAAAAGCTTAATGAATCTGGAAGTTTCATCTTTTAGTGGTCTGAAACCTTCTATATTAGGATAAACTGCAGCAACACCCTGCCTGAGAGCAGCTATTTCAGCTTCAATGCCGATAGAAGGTGGAAGAAGTCCGGGCGCACCCATCTCCATCCTTATAAATTTTATCTTTGTATCCGATTCAATCTGATTTACAAGCTTAACAATCTCTCTGATACTGGCGATACCAAGATTAGTCAGCCCGTTTTCAGCTATCCTGGTTTTAACTATATTGGAATCAATCGGTGTTTTTTTCATCTAATGTCAAATGCCTTTTTAAAAAACAGTCAAAAATAATCAATTATGTAGCTAATAAACATGCTATTTATCAGTCCCGGGTGTTGTATCTTCAATGAAGATTGTTAATCAGAATCTTCAAATACATTACTAAATCAGAATTTTCTGTTATCGATAACACGTTTGGCTTTACCTTCACTTCTTTCAATAACTTTTGGTTCAACCAGAGTAACTTTTATCCCAAGCCCGATAGAATTTTCAAGATTTGTCTGCAGTTTCTGACGGAGTGCTTCAAGCTGACTGATCTTGTCCTGAAAAAATGCTTCATCAACTTCAACCTTAAGTTCAAGAGTATCCAGATTATTTATCCTGTCTACTATCAGAAGATAATGTGGGTTTATTTCACTCATTTCAAGCAGCACACTTTCTACCTGAGAAGGGAAGAGATTAACTCCGCGTATAATTAACATATCATCGCTTCGTCCGAGGCATTTTTCCATTCTTACCATTGTCCTGCCACATTTGCATTTTTCATAGTTAAGGCGGGTAAGGTCGCGTGTACGGTATCGGATAAGAGGCAATCCTTCTTTAGTTATTGTTGTAAATACCAACTCACCTGAACTTCCTTCGGGCAAAACCAGAAGAGTAACGGGATCAATGATTTCTGCATAGAAATGGTCTTCGTTAATATGCAAACCATCCTGTACCTGACATTCGCTGGCCACCCCCGGACCAATTACCTCACTTAGTCCGTAAATATCTATTGCTTTAATCTGAAGTTTTTCTTCTATTTCGCGACGCATATTTTCTGTCCATGGTTCAGCACCAAATACCCCAACTCTCAGTTTCAGTTCTTCACGTCTTATCCCGCTTTCCTGTATTGCTTCGGCAAGGTGCAGGGCATAGGATGGGGTGCAGGCAAGAACAGTGCTTCCAAAATCGTGCATAAGCTGAATTTGTCTTGCGGTATTACCTCCTGATATCGGGATAACAGATGCCCCGATTTTTTCTCCGCCATAATGAAGTCCCAGACCTCCTGTGAATAGTCCGTAACCATATGCGATATGAATAAAATCATTCCGGTTGGCACCTGCACTGGTAAGTGTCCGGGCCATTACTTCCGACCAGGTGGCTATATCACTGCGGGTATAGCCGACTACTGTGGGTTTACCTGTAGTACCTGATGAAGCATGAACACGAACAATTTCGCTCATAGGTACAGCAAATAAACCAAAGGGATAATTATCTCTCAGATCCTGCTTTGTGGTAAATGGTAATTTATGCAAATCATCTATTGAGTTGATGCTTTCAGGACCTATCCCTGCTTTCTGCATTCTGTTCCTGTAATAAGGCACATTGAAATATACCCTTTCAACTGTTTCCCTGAGCCTTTCACTTTGAACATGTTTGATTCCATCCCGATCCATACATTCGAAATGGCTGTTCCAGATTTCCATAACTAAATTTTGTATAAATCACTAGCCTTAAGAAATTCCACTTCATGGCTTTTAAGTGCCTTAATTGCTTCATCAGTATTGCTGCAACGCAATATAATAAGCGATTTATCGCCTAGAGAAAACGCGTAGGTATATTCCACACTAATATTGAGGTCAGATAAAACTCTTAATATTTTCGCATAATGTTGTGCCTCATTAGGGGCCATAACGGAAATGACTTCTGTAAGATTTACTGTGAAATTATGCTTTTTCAGCAGTTCCCTGGTTTTTTCAGGATCGGGAACGATAAGACGCAGAATTCCAAATTCCGCAGTATCAGCCACACTTAGAGCAGTTATCCGGATATTCTCCTTTCCAAGAACTTCAAGAACTTCAGTAAGCCGTCCTGATTTATTTTCAAGAAAAACTGACAACTGATTTATAATCATGGTTTTAAATGTTTCAATAGTAAATAAAAGGTTCTAATATAAACAATAAATTTTATTGGATCACAAAAAGCAGGATGAAGGTTACTTTTCTATTCTTATCCTCGCATCAACCACTGTAATGTTTTCCATGCTACCTATAAGTGGATTAAGGTCCATCTCCTTGATTTCAGTTGCATATCGCAAAAGACTTGAAAGTCTGACAATTATCTCAGCAAATTTCGATTCATTTATCCCTGGTTTTCCCCTTGTACCATGGATTATCTTATAGCTCTTCAGACTCCTGATCATCGACTCGGCTTCACTGAATGTGAGAGGCGCAAGTCCGGATGATACATCACCCAGCACTTCAACGAATATACCTCCAAGTCCGCAAAGAATTATGTGTCCGAAACGTGGTTCATACTTTGCCCCGATAAATAGCTCTGTCCCTGAAAGCATCTGCTGAACCAGGACAGCTTTAACTCCCTTAATTTTCATCATCCTGGCAAACTCTGCTTCAAGATGTTTTTCCGATCTTATATTGAGAGTTACACCTCCCACATCTGATTTATGAACAGGACCGACAACTTTTAATGCAAGAGGATAACCTGTTTTTTTTGCAACAGAAAGTAATGTTTTTTTTGTAGAAGCCACATTTTCTTTCACCACCGGTATATGGGCTGCATTAAGAAGTTCCTGTATTACAGCAGGTTCCAGATATCCATTTGGACACTTGTCAATAATTTGCCTCACTTTTGGCACATCAATATTTTCAAGGAAGATTTTTTCTTCGGCAGGATATGGTGTGTTAAATATTTTTGTCAGAGCACGTCCCAGAACTACTTCATCAGGAAAATTAACATGTCCTTTGTTAAGAAAATATTCCAGTTCTTCCGATGAACTGGTAACCGAAGGAAGAATGGGATACAGAGGCTTATTGCAATTTAGAATTTTATTGTGAAGAAGGTCATATATTTCTGTCATATCATTCAATCCGTTACTTCCGAATATCACACTCATACCATCGATCGACGGAAGTTTCTTATCAACATATTCGATCACATCATCGAGCTGATCATAAGTTGCTGTAGCAATCATATCAATTGGGTTTACAGCTGAAGCACCAGAGTTCATCATTGCCAGTAAATTGTCGTGATGAATACCCGATATTTTTGGAATATTCATGCCACCTGCAGATAACGCATCTGTCAGCATCACTGCCGGTCCCCCTGCATGTGTAATGATGGCTATATTTTTCCCTTTCAACTGCTTATGAAAGAATACCGATGCAACAGTTGTAAGTTCCTCACGCCCCGAACACCTTACAATACCTGCTTTACGGAATAATGCTTCAACTGCAGAGTCGGATGATGCCATGGCACCTGTATGTGATGATGCTGCCCTGCTGCCGGCTTCTGTGGTGCCAGCTTTTATTGCAGCGATCATGCATCCTTTTCGTATGAGTGATGATGCATGATGTAAAAGCTTATCGGGATTCTGAATACTTTCGACATAGATCAGTTTTATATGGGAACTGACTTCAGGATCAAAAGTATTATCCCAATACTCAAGAACTTCTTCAACTCCGGTTTGGGCACTGTTGCCTACTGAGAACACACTCGAAAAATTCAGCCCTTTAGGCATGGCTGATTCAAAAATAAAGACTGCAGTAGCGCCTGAACCTGATACAAAATCACAACCTTTTACATTGAGCTTTGGCACCGGTGTGGTAAAAACTCCCTGATAAGACTGTGTTATAACACCAATGCAGTTTGGTCCGATAAGACAGGCTCCGGCTTTATCTATTTCTTCAACGATTTCTTTTTCAAGCTTCCGTCCCTCCTCTCCGGCCTCACTAAAACCGGCTGAAATAATGATGAAAGCCTTTGCATTTTTATCCCTGACCAGAATCTCAATTACATTTAAACACAGCTTGGATGAGATAGCCAGAATAGCCAGATCTGTTTTAGGAAGATCATTTATGTCCTTATAGGATTTGATTCCCTGTGCTGCATCCTGTTTAGGATTAATAACATATAGTTTCCCTGAGAATTTTCCGTCGATAATATTTTTCAGAACCTTCCCTCCCGGTTTGAAAAGATCGTCTGAGCCTCCTACAACAACAATGCTGTTCGGATTTATAAGTTTTTCATTTATCATGATATTAAATAGAGGTGAAGAGTTGAATTATGAGATCAAATAATCGTGCAGGTAAATATTACAACCCTGAGAACCTCTTTAAAAAGCTGACATTCTGGGCAACTACAAACAAATATTCTTCTGATATATAGTGATTTAAGATCAATGACATACCATATTTTATGGAGGCAAGATAAGAAATATTTACTGTTCAAAACATGACAACTATCCTGAGATTAATTAAAAATATCATACTGTGAATAACTTAAAAAATTACTTTTGCACCAACAGTCTGTTTTTGGAGATTTACCTTAAAAAATATTCAATGAAAAAATTTATTCCTACAACCGCTTTTACAACACTAGTTCTGTTATTTGGTATTTCTTTTTTATCCAATGCTCAATATTCTGATATTGACACTGATGGTCCGGGATACGGTGAAAACTGTACTACAATTATGGTTGGCAGGCTCGCTTCCACAGATGGATCGGTAATGACCTCTCACAGTTGCGATGGCAACTACAGGACATGGCTCGAAATTTTCCCTCATCAGAAATATGAAAAGGGAATTATGCATTCTGTTTATGAAGGTATGCTTCATACGGAAGAATCGTGGGATATGACTAAGGTGACAAAAAAAGGAGAGATTCCCGAGGTTGCCGAGACATATGCATTTCTGAATACAGCATATCCTTGCCTGAATGAGAAACAACTTGCAATAGGAGAAACCACTATTTACGGCAGACAAGAGCTCATTAATGAGGACGGAATGTTTTATATTGAGGAACTTGAAAAGATAGCTCTTCAACGTTGCAAAACTGCAAGAGATGGAATTGCTCTTATTGGCAAACTTGCAGAGGAATTCGGATATGCTGACCTGGCAGAATGTATAACTCTGGCCGATCCGAAAGAGGTATGGCAGCTGGAGATTGCCGGTTCAGGCAAAGGCAAACCATCGTCAATCTGGTGTGCACAGCGAATTCCTGATGAGAACGTCGGAGTTTGTGCTAATATTCCAAGGATTTCAGATATAGATTTTAAAAATCATGATTTTTTCATGTATAGCACTGATTTGCAAAATACAGCAAAAAAGCTAGGCTACTGGGATGGAAAGGAGCCTTTTAAATTCTGGAAAATCATTAACGGGAAGAAACCATTTCAAATAAGGGAATTTTATATTCTAAGTACACTCGCTCCATCATTAAATCTTTCATTTGATGCTGAAGAACTTCCATTCTCCGTAAAACCTGAAAAGAAATTATCCCCACGTGATGTAATGAGGTATTTCAGAGAGACTTACGAAGGGACACAGTGGGACATGACTAAAAATCTTCTGATTACTGTTAAAGAAAAAAACAAAGACGGAAACGATATTGAAAGGAAAGTAAAATCGCCGGTTATGAGTAACTGGATGAATAATGATATCCGGACGTTACTAAACGAAATAAAACCTGGACTAATTGAGCGTCAGAGGACCATTGCAATTGCGGGTTGCTCCTACTCACATGTAATACAATGCCGCAGCTGGCTTCCCGATGAGGTTGGTGCTGTTGCATGGTTTGCTTTTGATAACCCGGGTGAGAGTCCAAGGATTCCGATCTTTTCAGGAGTTCTTAGTCTTCCTCCTTCGTTCAGCATTTGCGGACAACAGCGCTATAGAACCGATGCAGCAATCTGGTCATTCCGTGAAGCCAACCGCCTTGCCACTGTAAATTGGTCAAAGGGAAGATTACTAATCGAACCTGCCGTCAAAGAGTTGGAAGATAAAGCATTCGAAGAGCTTCCTGCATTAGAAAAAAAGGTTGTTGAGTTAGTAAAAGAAGGTAAAAATGATGATGCAAAGAAATTCGTGACTGCGTATACCAATAGTTTTGCCGGCTCCGCAATGAGTAAATGGGCTGAAATGAAGGTTTCTATGTGGGGAATGTTTGGAAGAGGATTTTGAGGAAGATAAAAGACAAAAGGAACTTTGAAATAACTCATAAAGATTGCTTCGTCGCAAGCTCCTCGCAATGACAATTGAATTCAAGATAGTTTCGTTAAGCGAAGTTTCAAACTTCACTTAGCAGTGGCAGAGATCACAAAGAGCTGTAATACAATAATTAACTTTGCGGTTAAAAAGATCATTTTAGATAAGGTATGAAATTGAATATCAAAGATATACTGGAAAGAGAAGATTTTTCAAGGAGCAATATAATTTCACTTCTTGAATCTGAAGGTGAAGATCGTACTCTTTTGTTCAAAAAATCCGCTGAGATCAAAGAAAAATATATCGGAAATAAGGTCTGGTTCAGGGGGCTTATTGAGTTTTCAAATATCTGCGGAAAAGATTGTCTCTATTGCGGAATCAGGAAAGGCAATAAAAATCTGAACCGATATAATCTGTCTGATGATGAGATTCTTGCAGCTGCAAAATTTGCCTACACTAACCGTTACGGGTCTATTGCTCTTCAATCAGGAGAACTTGAAAGTCAATTTGTTACAAACAGGATAGAGAATCTTCTTCACAAGATCAAGGAATTATCAAATAATGAATTGGGAGTTACTTTGTCAGTAGGTGAACAGGAACCGGAGACATATAAAAAATGGTATGATGCAGGTGCCCACCGTTACCTTTTACGTGTTGAATCAACAAATCAAGCCCTTTATAATAAGATCCATCCCAACGATTCCAATCACGATTTCAATAAAAGACTCGCCTGCCTTAAGAGTTTGCAGGATATTGGATACCAAACGGGCACAGGAGTTATGATAGGACTTCCCTTTCAAACTATGGATGATCTTGCCGGAGATTTGCTGTTTATGAAAGAATTCAATATAGATATGTGCGGTATGGGTCCATATATTGAACATGCCGACACTCCCCTTATAGAACATGCAGGGACGCTCATGCCGCTTAAAGATAGATTTGATCTTACCCTTAAGATGATAGCCATTATCAGAATAATGATGAAGGATATTAATATAGTAGCTGCCACGGCACTTCAGGCCATCGATCCAATCGGAAGAGAAAAGGCAGTTAAAATCGGCGCCAATATCCTCATGCCAAATATTACACCCGGTAAGTATCGTGACAGCTATAAACTTTATGATAATAAACCTTGTACTGACGACTCAGCTGAGGATTGTCAGAGTTGTCTCGAAGTCCGCATCAGTTTAGCGGATGCAGAAGTAGTGTATGGGGAATGGGGAGACTCAAAGCACTTCGAAGAAAGACAAAAGACAAAAGTTAAAAGATAAAAGTGAAGAACCCTTTTCAAAGAATTATAACAGCTGATGTTAAATGACTGTGAAATTATTCACAGTATTCTTAATTACTGAATTTTTTGTTAATTTTGCAAGCTGACAATTCTGAGAAACGATTAACATTTTTTCAAAGCTTGTCAGGAATTAATTAAACGAATATCCAATCCAAAAGTGATCTGATGGAAAAGAGAATTGGCACAATTACGATCTTAATAAAAGGCAAAACCGCTGTTCCTATGGTAAACACCTTACTATCCGAATACGGTGATATAATTCTCGCCCGCCAGGGGCTGCCTCTGCATAATCGGAATATCAATGTTATTTCTCTTGTTATCGAAGGTACTATCGAAACAATCAGTGCTCTTACCGGTAAGATTGGTCGTTTAAAGGATGTTGAAGTTAAATCTATTCTTACCAAATACAAGGAGGAGCAAAATAATGAACAAGGGCGAACGGAATAAAGTATTCATTGACAGGGATAAATTATATTCATTAATTGAAGGTAAGACTCCTTCTGAAAATGAGACAAACACTATCCTCAACAAAGCATTAAAACTTAAAGGCTTAAATCTGGAGGATGTAGCTTCCCTTCTGCGTGTGGAAGATCCATCTGTTATTCATAAAATTATGGATACAGCCCATACCGTAAAGGAAGAAATCTATGGCAGGCGGCTTGTTATCTTTGCTCCTATTTATACAGGAAATGCCTGTATTAATAATTGCACCTACTGCTCATTCAGATCTGATAATAAACTTATTAAGCGCAAAGTTCTTACAATGGACGAGATTGCAGAAGAGACTCGTTCTCTTTTGCAGGAAGGTCATAAGCGAGTTCTTCTTATCTGTGGAGAGAGTAAACGAAACGACACCGACTATATGGTTGAGGCGATACGCACAACATACGCTGTCAAAGAGCATGGAGGCCGCGATTATGTGCGTCGTATAAATGTGGAACTGGCACCGATGGAGGTTGAAGACTTTGCAAAACTAAATGCTGAAAAAATCGGAACATATGTCTGTTTTCAGGAGACTTATGACCCGTTGTTATATAAGGAATTCCATCCTGCCAATACGAAAAAGGGCGATTATGAATATCGCCTTACTGTTATGGACCGGGCAATGGAGGGAGGTATTAGTGACATTGGCATAGGGGCACTTTTGGGTTTAATTGACTATCGCTTTGAGGTTCTTGCGATAATGGAACATGCTCATCACCTTGAAAGAGCATTTGGTTGCGGCCCTCATACTGTGAGTGTCCCTCGCATTGAGTATGCCGTTGGGGCACCCCATTCTGAAAATATCCCATCGAAGGTAAGCGATAATGATTTTAAGAAAATAGTAGCCATCATACGTATTGCATTGCCATACACAGGCATTATTCTTAGTACCAGGGAAAACGACGTCATGAGAAATGAACTTTGCGATTATGGGATAAGCCAGGTTTCAGCAGGCTCGCGTACAAACCCAGGATCTTATTCCCATGAAGAAGAACAATCCGGCAGTCAGTTTACTTTAGGCGACCACCGAACTCTGGACGAGGTGATCTCTACACTTGCCGACGGAGGTTATATACCTTCATTTTGTACTGGCTGCTACCGTAAGGGAAGAGTTGGTCAGGATTTTATGGACCTTGCCAAACCCGGCCTTATAAAGGAATATTGTATGCCTAATGCCCTATTTACCTTCAAGGAATACCTGGAAGACTTTGCTTCTCCTGAAACAATGGCAAAAGGATTTGCACTAATAGATAAACTTGTCAGTGAAGTTGAAAACAAAACACTTAAAAATAAAATATCAGGTAATCTCATGACAATTCAGGAAGGACAACGGGATATCTATTTTTAGTAAATAAGATCTGAAATTTCCTCTTTGGCAAGGTTAATCTTAAAGATTGTTTTGTTATCAGACAAATTGACAGCACCAAGAATCTTCTTATGAAAATATAAAGTCACTTTCTCGTTAACCGGGCAGGTAATGTTATCAAAAATATTGAGCAGGACTTCAGATTTTTCTTCCTGTTTTCTGTGGATTATCACCATACCTTTTGAATAGTTATTTCCACTTTCCACAGAAACGGCATAGATTCCCGGAGATGGCAGCAACTTGCATTCTTCTGTAACTGAAATTTTTACTAATAGAGGTAAATCAGAATGCATTTCATAAATATACTTTTCAAGTTTTCCAATAATAATATAATAGTGATCGAGATAAGCATTTGCTCTTTGTATATAACCCTCACTAATAGCCTGCCGTATCTTCGTTGAACTTACTGTTTCATGCTGAACCTCCTGTTCCGGAATCTCTTCAGCTTCAAAATTATATTTCCCCTGCCATTCCCAAAGTTGTTTATAATCACCCTCTTTATTAAACCCGAAATGATGGTTAAACCCTGCAACCACTACCTTTGCATGTAACAGACCATGAAGAAAGTCTCTTACAAATTGTTCACTTGTTACTGTCGAGAACTCTTTTGTAAATTCAATGATTATTATATTGTTGAGACCGGCTTTCTCGAGGAGTTCCAGCTTTTCCTCCTGCGAATTAATGAGTTTAAGATCTTTACCGGCGGTTTCAGGATATAATACTTTCCTGGGGTGAGGGTCGAATGTAATAAGCACCGACTCACCATCGTGCTTGGCAGCCAGCATCTTAAGACGATTTAGTATTGTTTTATGTCCGATATGAACCCCATCGAAGGAGCCGGTTGTTACAACAGGATTTCTTATACCCTTTGCATCTTCAAAGCTCCTGTAGATATTCATGCTGTAACCAAAAACCTATATTTTATTCTCCTTCACAAAATATGCAACCTTTTCAATTGAGGTTATCATATCATATTCTTCCAGATGTACTCCTGAAGGGACATTTAATGGTATAGTAGTAAAGTTTAAAATTCCTTTTATTCCGAAGCGGACTGTTTCTTCTGCAATTTCCCTTGCAAAATCCGGTGGAACTGTAAGTATTGCAATCTTTATATCCAGCTCTTTGACTACCCTTTCAATCTCACTATAAGGATAGCATTTAACACCCGAAATAACCTTATTCACCTTTTGGGGATCATTGTCGAACGAAGCCACCAGGTTTAGTTTTGAACGCTTTCCCTTAAAATAACCTGCCACTGCACGCCCAAGGTTTCCAATTCCGATTACTGCAACATTCATGCTTTCCTCAGAATCAATAATCTTACCAATAGTATCAATAAGTTCCCTTACATCATACCCTTTCCTGAGAACACTGGAATATCCGATAAGCATAAGATCGCGTCTGACCTGAACAGCAGTAATATGAAGTCGGGCAGCAAGATCGTGAGAAAAGATAAAGTTTCTTTTTTCGTTAAGGCATCCCAGAAGAGTTCTTCTGTATTCGCTGAGCCTTTCAACTGTTTTTCCTGGTAATTTTGTCATGTTTTTCAGGTAATAGTTATTGGGTTCTTAGGTAATCTTATAGTAAATACTGTACCAACATCAGGTGTACTTTCAACATTTATTGTTCCATGATAAAGTGCAACTACTTTTTTGACAATTGACAGACCAAGTCCGCTCCCGGAAATATTCCTGGTTTTTTCATTTTTTATTCTTACAAACTCTTCAAAAAGATTCTCAGTATCATTTTTTGTAATTCCTATACCTGAATCTGAAAAAATAAGTATCGCCTCACTATCTGAGCAGTCGATGGTAATTTCTGCTTTTCCACCAATCTTATTATACTTTACTGCATTCGAAATGAGATTATTAAAAATTATTTCCATATCATCAGGGTCGGCCAATATTATAGCTTCTGACCTTACATCGAGATTAATTGTAACATCCATCTGAATTGCAAAAGGTTGCACAGTAATTATTGCATCATTAGCTACATCAGTAAGGTTTACCTCCTGAATTTTCTCTTCTTTTCTTTCGAGCCGTATTTTTGTAAAATCAAGAAGATCCATTATAAGACTCCTCATTCCCTGTATCCTTTGGAGGGATCTTTCTATAGGTGTAGCGTAATCTTCAATTCTGTCTCCTGCCTGTTTTTCCTGCATCATACGAAGATAACCTTCAAGAGCATTAAGAGGAGCCTTCAGTTCATGGGAAAGGACAGAGAGAAACTGATATCTTACCTTTTTCCCTTCCTGTTTCATCTTATGTGTTATTCTCTTAAGATACTGCTGTTTGGTTATATTTTCGATACTCGATTTAAGCTCCTGTGGTGTAAATGGCTTAGGTATGAAATCAATAGCGCCATCACGTGTTGCCCTTATAGCAACATCCAGCGATGCATATGATGTTATCATCGCAACGACAATATCGTAATTTTTCTTTCTGATATATTCCAGCACCTCTACTCCCTGAATTCCGGGTAACTTATTATCGAGCAAGAGAATATCAGGCATGTCGCGTTCAAGAATAGTTATTCCATCTTCACCTGTTCCGGCTTCGGTAACCTCAAATGTATAATCCTCATCCATAAAAGGATAAGTTACATGGAAATTATTCAGAATACGCGAAACACCTGAACGAATTCCCGGTTCATCATCGATAACAAGTACTTTCAGAACAGCCATGTTAAAGTTTTAAAAGTTTCATAACCTCCTGATCAAGTTGTTCCGGTCTGATCCCTTTTTCAAGATATCTGTCAGCTCTTATCCACGATTTTTCCTGTTCCGAATCAATACTGAACGACAACCCCGTCTCGTGCGATACTGCAGTTGCAAGTATCACAGGTACATCAGGATATTTTCTCTTAATCTTGTAACACAATATAAAGCCACTGTCGTCACTCTCCATCATAAGATCAAATATTGCCAGGTTAGGTTTGAATTTGGCAATTACCGATTCTGCTTCTGCCTGACTCTCTACTGCCATGGTCTTATATCCCGCTTTCTCAAGGTTAAAAACCGTCTGGAAAAGATAATCAGGATCATCATCAGCTACCAGAATCGTAATATCACTCTTCTTCATCTTTCCACAAATTTCTAAAAATTCTTTGAATCAAACTGTTATTATGATAAATATGATTTATTGTTAAAATATTAACATCCGGCAACTACGTTTTGTTCAGATTTTAATAATCATTTTCAACCTTTTTTTTTACCACGGAGTAAATGGAGGTTCACGGAATTCAGACGCACAAATTGTGCGTTGCTAACTATTATATCATCATCCATGTCACATATTATCCCGGCATTAAGACGCACAAATTGTGCGTCTTTACAATTTTATAATCTCCCGCTCTCATCTTCTCCCGGTCTCTTAGTCACTTAGTCGCTAAGTCTCTCAGTCATTCATTCCTTCCTTCGTGGTAACATTATTTTGAAGCTCGTACCAGTTGGGCCTTTAGCGGGATCGTTATTCGATTCGGCAGTAATATGCCCTTTATGCATCTTTACAACACCATAAGCTGTTGCCAGTCCCAGACCTGTGCCATGCCCAATACCTTTTGTTGTGAAGAATGGTTCGAAGATCTTAACCCTGTCTTCTTCTTTGATCCCGGTTCCTGTATCGGCGATTGTAAAGATAACATCACCAAGGGTATCTTCGAGTTTAATATTGATTGATCCACCCATTGGCATAGCATCTATGGCATTCTTTACAAGATTGGTAAGAACCTGAGTCATCTGTTCAGAATCGAGCATTGCTTCCGGACTGGTAGTCAGATCGTCAATATTGATTTTTATATTTTCAGGAATAATAAGACTTTCAAGACTATGATTAACAAGCTCCTTAATACTAACCAATTGATGGTTTACCTGATTCTTACGGGCAAAATTAAGTAATCCGGCAACAATTTTTTTACACCTGCCTGCTTGCTCCACTATCAGTTTAAGGTCTTCCCTTACCGGATCTTCAGCTTTTGATTCTTCCAGAAGGATATTACTGTACATAATTACAACCCCCAGAGGATTATTAAGCTCATGTGCTATACCTGCCGAAAGTTGTCCCATGTGGGCAAGTTTTTCTGACTGTTTCAGAGCCTGTTTCATCGACGTAAGTTTCTCATTTGACAAAGCAAGATCCTTAACAGATTTATGCAGCTTTTCTATTGTATATGGAAGACACATTTCTACCTCAGCAAGCCCCTTTTTAATAGCGATTGCATGTTCCACGCAGCTTTCGTAACCGCAGGCACCACAATCGAGCTGGTCTTTTTTTGTCTTCTTGCCCATCTTTATAAGAATATCCCTTACATCGTCATCCTCAAGAGTCTCAATAAGTGGATCTTCATGCCGATGACGGAACGAAAGGTCGAGCTCTGTAAATTCTTCAAATGATTTTTGCCAGCTTTCAGAATCTATATTCTGCATCTTACTATTGGCATAAGAACTTACAAGTGCCCTTCTGTTGTACTGTTTTCCGTTTTTTGATAAACCCGGACCCATTATGCAACCCTCACAACAGAGCAATTCCATGTGCTGGTTTTTTATTAACCCAGCTTCAAATTCCTTTAACGCACCCTGAAAGTCAATTCTCCCCTCTGCTGCAATAATATTTCCTGTGATGGCATTATCGCTTATCTTGGCAGTCTGAAGCAATCCTCTGGCAACCGGAAAAATAGCGCCTCTTCCTCCAACAGGCTGGTCAAAATCCACAGGAACACAATTTTCAGTAGTAATCCCATTGTCAGCCAGCATGTCCCTTAATTCAGTAAATGTTATAGCCTCATCAATTTCAGTACTCTCAGCTTTTTTAGCAATGCAGGGGCCGATAAATACAATCCGGGTATCCCTGCCATATTTTTCCCGGACAACCCTGCTCATTGCCACCATTGGTGACACAATAGGAGCCAAACTATCCACCAGGGCAGGATGATAAAATTTGATATAGTTTACAATTGAAGGACAATCAGATGAAATATAAAAATTTTTACTCTCCGATACAAGTTTTTTGTACCTGTCAGCAACCAGGTCTGCACCAAAGGAAACCTCTGCCACATATTCAAAACCTAATGCTTTTATCATCCCGGTAAGAACATGATGGTCAGGAATGTCTGCAAATTCAGCAGGGAAACTGGGAGCTATGATTGCAGCAACCTTAGAATCAGTTTCAAGGAGTTTCACTACTCTGTCAGTTGTATTCAGAAAAACTTTTGCTCCCTGGCTGCACACTTTTGTACAATTACCGCAGGCAATACACCTTTCATCGATCACCTCAGCCTGCCCACCAACAATACGGATAGCTTTGGCAGGGCATTCCCTTACGCAGGTATAGCATGTGCGGCAAAGTTCCTTTATTGTATAGACCAGCATATTATTAAACTATATTGAACAAAACAAAATACAATTTCAACAACTTTTAGATCATAATAATACATTTCTTTTCTCAAAATGAGTATAGAATATTTTCTTATCTGCAATATCGTCGTTTTCCTTTAACAACTTATCATACAGATTAATCAGAGAAGCAGATTTACAAGGCAGATTAATAGCTTCAGTATCATCCGACTGATAGACCAGTTTAGCCCTTGACTTTATCTCATCCTTTGAAGTATTGAAGGTGAGTCCTGCTCCGTGTACACATCCACCCGGACAAGTCATCACTTCAATAAGGTCGTATTTTTTACCCGATGCGAGTGAATTCTTCAGTTTTTCAAGTCCGGTAAGTCCATCAACAACTGCCACTCTTATCTCTGTTTCTCCAACAGGAATTGTTGTTTCTCTGAAATTACCGCCTGATCTCAGTTTCTTAAAAATCAGTTTATCCGGCTCTTTTTTCATTTTCTGGAAATGCAATGACCGTATAACACCTTCAGCCAGTCCACCCGAAACTTCTGCAAGTATTGCTGCAGAGCTTCGCCCTGCCATTGGTTCATCGGCAGGTTCATGTTCAACATTAGATGTATCGATACCGTAAAGCCTTATAAGCCTTGCAAGTTCTCTTACAGTAAGTACCGAATCAACATCACTTATCCCCTTTCGCATCATCCCATCACGGCGTGCTTCGAATTTCATTGCCATACAAGGAGTTGCAGATACAGAATATATTTCTTCAGGTTTTACACCCAACTGACCGGCGATAAGTGTTTTTATAAGAACTCCTGTAATCTGCTGCGATGATTTTACCGTTGAAAGCTGTGGAAGAAGAGAAGGCATGAACTGTTCTGCATACTTAACCCATGCCGGGCAGGCAGATATATATAAGGGAATATCAGTCTTATTTTCAATTCTTTCGTTCAGCTGACTGACGATTTCTGTTATACAAACATCGGTTCCAGTCCCTGTTTTATAAACCTTATCAAAACCAATTTTACGAAGGATGGCATTCAATATCTGATCAAATTCTCTGGTGTACTTCATACCAAGTTCTTCGGCTATACCATAAACTACCATTGATGAATACTGAATGACTTTAACTATCTCAGATTTATGGAGATACTCCTGTACTTCTGTAATGTTATGTTTTTCGTGAAGCGCACCTGTAGGGCATACAAGAACACATTGCCCGCAATGGATACAACTTGAAAAATTGAAGTCTCTATCCATGGCAGCTCCTACGTGTGTTTCTTTTCCCTTATTTATAAAATCGAGTGAGGTTGAAGTTATAACCTCTTCACATACCCTTACACATCTTCCACAGAGTATACATTTGGATAATTCTCTCACAATAGCGGGACTGGACTGATCGAGCCGGGGTTTAATTTTTTTACCTCTGATACGTCGTTCTCTTATATTGAGTTCTTCAGCAAGACGCTGCAATTCACAGTTAAGGTTCCTGTCGCAATAGAGACAATCATCGGGATGGTTTGAGAGTAACAATTCAACAATTGTTTTCCTTGCCTGAATCACACGAGGAGAATGGGTTTTAATTTTCATCCATTCTTCAACCGGCTGCGAGCAGGCAGTAACAAGACGTTCACGACCTTCCACTTCAACAACACACATACGACATGCGCCTGTTGGTGTGAAGTCCTTCATCCGGCACAGAGTAGGTATAATAATCCCGTTGCGGTTAAGAGCAGAAAGGATTGTTTCGCCCTTTTCGGCTTTGATCTTCTTATTATTAACCTGTATTGTAAAAAGCATATAGCCTATTTAACATTAATTGCACTGAACTTACAAATATCGAAACAGATACCGCAACCAATACATTTTTCCTCCACAATAAAAAAAGGCTGCAAACGTGTTCCGTAAATTGCATTTACCGGACATTTTGAAGCACAAGCCGTGCATCCTGTACACTTATCCACATCAATGGAAAAAGATCTTAAACCACGGCAAATATTTGCACGGCATTTTCTGTCGAAAATATGTTCTTCAAACTCATCTCTGAAGTTTTTAAGAGCACTTATGAAAGGATTGGGAGCAGTCTGTCCCAAACCGCAAAGAGATGTATCTTTCATAACTGAAGCTATCGTTTCAAGCTGCATAACACCTTTAAATCTTTCGAGGGTTGTACCCGAGTCTTCATTTAATGGTTTTCTTATTACACTTTCAAGTATCTCAAGCATCCTTCCGGTTCCCTCCCGGCATGGAATACATTTCCCGCAACTTTCATTCCGGATGAATTCCATATAATACCTAACAAGATCAACCATACAGGTGTTCTCATCGATTATGACGAATCCGCCGGCACCCATACTTATCCCTTTTTCCCTGAGAGTTTCATAATCTATTGCTATATCAAGATCGTCTTTTGTCAGGAAAGAGCCTGATGATCCGCCTAGCTGAATTGCTTTAAACTCTTTTCCCTCACGTATTCCATCGGCAATATCTTCAAGGACTGTTCTGATTGTTGTACCCATTTCAATCTCCACTACCCCCGACATACGGCCTTTTCCTGCTACTGCAAATACTTTCGTTCCAGGACTCTTCTCTGTACCCATTGACCGGAACCATTCAGGACCGTTCTGCATTATCAGAGGAACATTTATCAGAGTCTCGACATTGTTTATAACTGTTGGCTTACCAAATAATCCTGATGTTGTAGGGTAAGGAGGTTTAAGCTGGGGCATTCCTCTTTTTCCTTCAAGAGTGTTAATCAGGGCAGTCTCTTCGCCGCAGACAAATGCTCCAGGTTCTTTTCTGATAACTATATCGAGATTGTAACCACTCGAGTAAATATTATGTCCGAATAAACCATATTCCCGTGCCCTGTCAATTGCTTTCTGAAGTCTGTTCTGAGCATGCTCTGAACCTGAGCGCATAAATACGATAGCATTTGATGCCCCGATTGCGTATGATGCAATTGCAATGCCTTCAATAAGGCGATGAGGATCACTTTCAAGAATAGTTCTGTCAGTAAAAGCTCCGGGATCACTCTCTTTGGCATTACATATAAGATATCTTGCGTTTGAAGTAGTATTTAAAGCATGTTTCCACTTTAGTCCGGTCAGGTACCCTCCGCCGCTTCTACCCCGTAAGCCGCTTTTCTCAATAATATCGCAGACCTCTTCATAAGTATAATGCCTGATTGCTTTAATATAAGCACGATATCCTCCGCGAGCTATATATTCTTCAATACTTTCCGGATCATAGCATCCACAATTTCCAAGAACAACTCTCTTCTGATGGGCAAAGAATGGCAGCTGATCCATAAAAGGGATTCCGGGCCAGAGTTCAAATCCAGTTGTGCCGGTCTGACCTGCCAGATCATCTTCATTTATATCATTATGAAAAACCCCATTAAGAAGAGGCTCAACTTTTTCCTCTGTTATATTTCTGAAAAAAAGTTTATTCTTGCCCGGGATGTGAATGCACACGAGTGGTTCAAAATTAGCGGGTCCGTTGCAACCGACATTTATTACCTTGACAAGAGGAGAATTCTCGGAAATATAGGTTCCTATTGCAGACAATGTTTTTTCCGATCCGGAAATTACACTGCTGGTCCCTGACGATATATAGATAACAGGATTCACCGGCTTCTCACGTCGGATCTGTTGCAATATCTTTTCTGATTCCGGCGGCAATGTGTCGGATCCAAACAACAGAACTTTATCAATAAGGAAGGTCTTTAAGTCTTCCATCGGGGATATTTAACAGTATTAGTCGTTTTCAATTATATACCTCAGTTTTTTAATCAGTTCAGGCAATTGTTCAGCTTTAACGTGAGTATGATACTGACCGTTTACATTTACCAAAGGTCCATTGTGACACCCTCCCATACATGATACAATCTCATAGCTAAAATTACCATCCCTGGTTGTTTGTCCGGCATTTACACCTGTCTCTTCTTTAATTTTGTTAATTATGGTCAGCGATCCGTTTAGGAAACAGGATGTACCATTGCAGATCCTGATCTGAATCTTTCCTGAAGGTATAAAGTGGAACCTGTCGTAAAATGTGGCCAGGCCATATATTTTTGTAGTGCTTAATTCTAAAAAGCTGCCTACCTTTACGATAGCTTCTTCCGAAAGATAACCCAGATCTTCCTGTATATCCTGAAGAAGAGGAATAAGATCTTCCCTTTTTCCCTGCTTGTATTTTTTCAGAATTATGTCCAGTTCCATGCCCATTCAGACAATTTAATGTAATGAAGTTCAATACAAAGATAAATGTTTTATTGTGAATAAATAAACATTGTTATTTTATTAACAATACATAACGAATGCCTCTCCTTGAAAGATATTGATCACAACTCGTAAAAAATTTATTACTTTTGAAGTGGTTGTTTAAATATGAATAGCAAGAAAAATGGCTCAGAGAATTGAGATGCAAATTTGTCTTGGCAGTTCCTGCTTTTCAAGAGGTAACAAGGATGTTGTAATGTTCATCAGGGAATATCTGAGGAAGAATCACCTCGACGACAAAGTCATTTTTAAAGGATCCCGTTGTATGGGCCATTGCAGTAATGGTCCGAATCTGAGTATAAACGGAATAACAACTGAAGGGGTGACCATTACAAAAATTGAAGCAATCCTCGAAAAGGAATTTGCTCGATTGGTATAATCATAAAGACACCCTATCAGGGCGTCTCCACCTGTATAATATGAACAATATCAGAATAATAGAACAACATAACAACATAACAACATAACAATAGAAAATCAGAACAAACGAATTAAGAACATAGAAATCAAATCAGGATAGGAGTTAATATGTCAGACAGAAAACCTGTTCTTTATATAAATGACGATAAATGCAGAAATTCATATTCCTGCGTCAGGGTCTGCCCTGTCAATGCCATTGAGGTTAAACCTCAGAAAGCGCATCCCTTTATTCTTCCCGACAGATGTATCGGCTGTGGATTATGCTTTGTGTCATGCACCCCGCATGCTATTGAGTTTCGCGATTCAAGGGAAGAGGTCAAATTCCTTTTATCATCACCCAGAAAAACTGCAGCACTTATCGAGCCAAGTATAGCCTCGGAGTTTGATGATATAACTGACTACAGGAAATTCGTGGCAATGATCAGGTCACTGGGATTTGATTATGTTCATGAGGTTTCTTTCGGAGTGGATCTGATAGCGGCAGCTTACGCAAAACTTTTCTCCAAAGCTGAAGGGAAGTACCTGATAACAGCCAATTGCCCTGCAATAGTTAAGCTTATCGAAAAATTCCATCCCGAACTTGTACCAAACCTAGCTCCACTGGTATCTCCTATGATAGCCACTGCAATGGTTGTCAAAGAGTTATACGGTGAGGATGTGGCAACGGTTCTGATAGGTCCTTGTCTCGATGCAAAAGACGAAGCATTGATTTATAATTCGGGTAAACTTGTTGATGGTGTTCTTACTTTTATTGAACTGAGACAGCTTTTTGATGAATTTAAGATACAGGAGCGACTGGTAAAATTATCGGATTTCGATCCGCCACATGGAAACTGGGGAGCCCTCTACCCTCTTCCTGCAGGGATTATTCAGGCTGGAGGAATAAAGCGCGACATGGTATCCAGCAGTGTTATAACCGCCTCAGGAAAAGAAGAAATACTTGAGGCAATAAATGATTTCGACAAGTACATCGACACAATACAACACCATTTCAACTTATTCTTCTGTCATGGTTGTCTGCTTGGACCAGCCATGGAACATCACAACGAGAGGTTCAGAAGAAGGTCCCTGGTTAGGCACTATGCTGAAAAGAAAGTCGGAGTGTTTGATAAGGCTTTATGGCAGAAAGACATGGAAAAGTGGTCGAAACTTAAACTTTCAAGGACCTTTTCCCCTAACGACCAGAGAATTCCCGATCCTCCTGAAGAAGCTATAAATGAAGTCCTTAAAATTATAGGTAAGAACAATCCGGATGAAGAGATAAACTGCGGAGCCTGCGGATACCTGTCATGCCGCGAATTTGCATCTACAGTCGCAAAAGGGCTGGCCGTTCCCGAAATGTGCCACACTTTCAATCTTCGTAATAAACAGGAATATATAGAAACTCTCAGGCACACAAACAGGAAACTGGCTGAAACAAAGAAAGCTTTGAAAGATTCGGAAGAGCTGGCCATGAGGGAAAAAGAGATCGCCCAGAGCGCTTCTGATATGATGAATAATATGCTCGAAAAACTTCCGACAGGGGTGGTAATAGTTGATAATTATCTTAAGATACTTCATTCAAATCAAAGCTTTATAAACATAATAGGTGAAGATGCCAAAGCTATTTCCGATGTAATACCCGGACTTGCAGGTGCCGACATCAAGACGCTTATCCCTTTCAATGTTTATAATTTGTTCACCTTTGTTATTAAAGAGGATGAACCTGTTGTGAGCAAGGATGTGCACTTTGAAGACAAGATGCTGAATATATCAATCTTCCCTATCAAAAAAAACAAGATGTGCGGTGCAATAATCCGCGACCTTTACTCCCCTGAAGTGCAGGGCGAAGAGGTTACAAACAGGGTTAGTGAGGTAATTGATAAGAACCTTGAAATGGTACAAAAGATCGGATTCCTACTTGGCGAAGGGGCATCAGAAACAGAACAGATGCTCAACTCAATAATCGAATCGTACAAGACAAAAAAAAGTATTCAAAGAAAATAATTTGAAACAGGAACCCGTGAACAGGAACTTTTTTATAGAAATAAACAGCCAGCAAAGGAACTACGACGGAGAGAGGATTTGCGGGGATGTGTTCCTTTACAGGTCTATTAAAGAAGAAAACAGGGTTATAGCAGTATTATCAGATGGAATGGGTCATGGTGTAAAAGCAAATATCCTTGCTACTCTAACAGCAACAATGGCTCTTAATTTTACCCGCGAGCATAAAGAGGTCGATCGTATTGCTGAAATAATTATGAATACCCTTCCGGTTTGCAGTGAAAGAAAAATCAGCTATTCCACATTCACAATAATAGATATTGAGAGCAGCGGTCGTGCTACAATTCTTGAATATGACAATCCATCGACAATTGTATTAAGAGGAAACCAGATCTTTGATCCTAATTGGAAAAAAGTTGTTCTGGACAAAGGTAAGCATGCAGGTAAAGTGCTTAAAAACTGCACCTTTGTGCCTGAAAAAGAAGACAGGATAATCTTTTGCTCTGATGGAGTTTCCCAGAGTGGCATGGGTGGGGATGCGTTTCCTTTTGGCTGGGAAAGAGAGAATATTGCAACTTACGCAGCTTCCCTGGTTACGAGTGAAGCCTCCATTTCAGCGATGATGCTCGCGGGAAAGATCGTAACAATGGCTCATAAAAATGATAGCTATAAAGCACGTGACGATATCAGCTGCGCAACAATCTATTTTCGCGAACCACGTAAGCTTCTGATATGTACCGGTCCCCCATACGAAAAGGCCAAAGACAAGGATCTGTCAATTAAAGTTCTAAATTATAAAGGGAAAGTGATTCTTTGCGGAGGTACCACTGCAGATATTGTTGCACGCGAATTGGGCAGAGCAATTATTGATGAACTCATCTTTGAAGATCCTGAATTACCGCCGGAGAGTTTCCTTGAAGGGATTGACCTGGTAACAGAAGGAATCCTGACACTCCAGAAGGTAAATGAAATTCTGAAGACCTATAATAACAGTGTCAAACTTGGTAAAGGGCCGGCTGATAAGATTGTAAGGCTTATCATGGAAAGTGATGAAATTCATTTTGTTATCGGGACAAGAATCAACATTGCGCACCAAGACCCAAACCTGCCTGTAGATCTGGAAATCAGACGTACGGTTGTAAAGCGCATTGCACGGCTGCTGGAAGAAAAATGGCTGAAGAAAGTTACTTTCGAATATATTTAAATGAAGACAAAAGACAAAAGGAAAAAGATAAAAGTAAAGAAAAACGAATGACGCTTTGCACTTTTGTCTTGTGACTTTTGTCTTTTATCTTTTTCAACGAGCACCTGCCACTACAAATCATCCTATGAATTCCAAAGTCTTCCTGAAAAGGTGCGGTTGAATATCAGGATGAGTGGGATTCTCAGGAAGTTTATCAAGTATTGCAATCTCAGCAATTTCAGACATATCAGGTATCGGTCCAAGTTCCGTGACATTTGCCAGATAAAGTCTCCCCCATCCGGTTTCTCCATCTTTTTTTACTGAGTATGTAGCAATACAAACCAGGTCAAACTTCAGAGCACCGGTCTCTTCCTTTAATTCCCTTCCTGCAGCCTCAAAAGATGTTTCGCCTTCTTCGATATGTCCGCCGGCTATCTCCCAGGTAATACGCTTGTTATGACGAACGAAGATCCATTTATCTTTAAATTTTGCTGATATTACTGAATAGGTCAGTTTTGTACCAGGATCAAATACAGGGTCGTAAAATTTTACTTCGGTTTGCTGTAGCGCTTTTTTCTTTTTCAGGATCATATCAAAGTCACTTTCTATTAACCTGTCTTGAACAATGCTGTATTTATTAAATTCTTTTTCAGCAAGAGCTAAAGCTACCTGATGTGATACTTTACCAGTATCTTTTAGTATTGATTTTTCATTAAATTGAAGATTGGTAGCCCATATACGAAAATGGGTAGCTTGTGTACTGTTAACTCTGTAGCCTACTGATATTATTGCATCAAGATTATAGAATTCTACAAGTCTGGTAACTTCTCGTTGTCCTTCTTTTTGAACATGTGCAATTTTTGCACATGTTGCATCTTTTTGCAATTCACCATCAATGAATATCTTATTTAAGTGTTTGGTAACTACAGTTCTATCCACTCCAAACAATTCGGCAATCTTTTGCTGGTTAAGCCATATAGTTTCGTTTTGCAAAAAAATCTCAACTTTTACCTTCCCGTTTGGTGTAGTGTAAAGCAATATTTCATTAAACCCTTCTTTTGCCACTGCATTTTTATTTGCCATTTCAACTTATCCTTTAATGATTGGTGGCTTTTTCCATCAGTTCCAGAATCGTAAAAGCATCTTTTTGTTTCTGTAAGTCAGGAACTGTTTTGATAAAAGCTTCCACACTTAGTTCGGTTTTTTTGTTTTCAATTCTGCCATGGGAATAAGGTTATTGGTATCATTAACAATAATACTCTTTTAACACAAATTCATATGTCTTGTTCAATTAACAATTAGTTCAGTAATTTTGCAGCTTCTGCTAAATGTTTGTTGTGTTCAGCCATTTCTTTTCGAAGAAGTAATCGTTTCTCTTCTTCTGTATTTAATTGCTGATATGCCTCCATTTGCTGTATTTCCTGCAAACGGGTTTGCACTGCAAAGTAGGTTTGACCAAGAGCTACAATTTCTTTTCAGGGGTCGGCGTTTTGTACTATCAGGTAGCATGCGTAGCGGGAAAGTTTTACATCATTAAGTTCTCTTTCGGCACCGGAGCCAATTGATACCATTTCGAGGATATCCTCGAAATGGTCGACAACATGGTAACCACTATTTATGCACGCTTCTTTTGCGCGATCAATTACTGGTTTGAAATGCCTGTATTCCGAATATTCTAATACTTTACTTAAATCTCGGGCAGTCCAGTATTCATGTTTACCTGGGTCCAATCTCTTTATCCGTTCAAAAATTGTAGAGTTTGGTTTTGATAAAATATTTTCCATTTTCCTTTTCGATTTTAAATTGCAGAAGCTTAAGATATCCACTTTACTAAATTACAAAACTTGAACCAAAGCTATGAACGAATTCTAAGAATTTATGAATAAACATGATAATTAATAATTGAGTACTTTTACATATTAAATTATTAACAATGCTACTATTTCTTGTTCTGATCATTGCTGAGATCCTTACACCTCTGGTTCTGCATCAACATCTTTTCGGCAAATCAAAACCGCTATATTACATTTCTATCGTTGTACATGCTCTCCTAAGCCTTTGGCTCTGGGTACTTTTTTTTGAAATAGCCCACTATAACAGCTTTTACGATAATCCGCAGCACATCTGGCTCATGATGAACATGACCGGGATGATATGCGGTGTTGTCGCTCCAAGAATCATTTTGATTGTTTTCCATTTTACTGGCAAATTGCTAAGAAGAAATACCGGTGGTCATATAAATTGGTTAACAAATACCGGACTCGCCTTTTCAGTAGTGATTTTTTCAATAATTGCTATAGGTACCCTTCATGGCCGATTTAATTTTAAAACTGAAGAAGTTACAATCAAGATCAAAGGGCTGAACAAAGATCTCGAAGGACTGAAGATAGTTCAGATATCAGATTTGCATCTCTCCGGATTTTATCATCATAAAAAAGTATTGCTTGAAGTCATGGAGCGGGTGAATACTTATAAACCTGACCTTATTCTTAATACAGGTGATTTCGTAAGTTATGGATGGCGGGAATTTGCAGGAAATGATACATTATTATCAGTTGCCAGAAGTAAGTATGGCAATTTTGCGGTGATGGGAAACCACGATTTCGGAACTTACCAACCTGATTTCACCCAGGCAGACAGAGCGAATAATGTACTGTTAATGAATCAACTAATAAAAGCTTCAGGATACAAAGTCCTGAATGATGAGAACACAATAGTAAAAATTGGAAGTGCAAAAATCGGATTGATAGGGATAATCACTATGGGACGCCATCCGGATATTACTCATGGAAATCTGACCAATGCAATATCAGGGCTTGATTCTGTTGATCTTAAAATACTTTTGAGCCATGATCCCAATCAGTGGGAAGAAGATGTAACGGGAAAAACTGATATAAATATTACCCTATCGGGACACACACATGGTATGCAAATGGGAATACTTACCAAAACCTTCAAATGGAGCCCTTCAAAATATTTCTATCCTCACTGGAACGGGCTTTGGAAAGTGGGAGAACAGTACCAGTATGTTAATCGCGGACTTGGAGTTCTGGCTATTCCATTCAGGATCTGGATGCCGCCTGAAATAACAATAATTACGATTAAGGGGGAATAAAAAAAAAGAAACGGGCGGCAGATTGCCGCCCGTCATAGTTACCCTCCCATTTTCCTTATACTAACCATCTAACCTGTCAAGATAAAGCCGGTAATAATTATTTGGAATAATTTAATACCAACATCAGTTCGGGTAACCGCGAATTTAATTTTGTCTCGGAGGTCTTGCTGCCTGACGTCTTTCAGCTTCTTTGGCTTTGAAAGTCTCAAAGGTCTTGTCCCCAAGAATAACTTTTAATTCTTTATCTCTTGCAGCACTTACTTCGGTCATCTTTGCTCTCATTGCTTCACGATCACCACCTGCAGTCATTTTTGCCCTTTCGTCAGCTGATTGTTTGGCATACTTCAGAACAACATCATAAACTTTAGTCTCCGTTGCCTGATCAAGTTTAAGGTCTGTTTTCATCCAGGCAACCTGAGCTTTGGCAGTTTCCTCAGGTGTCCTTTGAACCCTCTGACCCTGTCCCTGCCCCTGTTGTGCTATAGCTGTTCCCATAAGCATCGATAAAACGATGACTGATAAAAATTTCATTCCTGTTTTCATATTATATAATTTAAAGTTGTTTTATAGAATAGACAAAGAGGAACATCAAAATATTCCTGTAATCCGGATTTTAAGAAATTTTTAACAATAGGTTAAGAGAACCTTAACCTTAACCTTATTCCGGAAGTCTCCCTATATGCAGTTCTTTTTGTTTTAGAGTCAGGTTTTCAAATACAGGCATATTGTGCATTACTCCAATATCTTTATGACGATTGACGTTAATAACGATGATGGTACCAGCACCTTTGCCAAATTCTCCCCTGAAATCGTAGAACCCTGCAATAACTGTTAGCTCACCTGACTGGATAAGATCTTTGTATTTTTTGCATGCAATATTGACCTGGTAGTCGAGGTTTTTCTCAATGATATGGGCATGAAGCTTCTCAAATTCCAGATTATTAATATGCTCGGTGATAGTAGGCCTTAAAAAATCAAGCTCATGTTTAATCCCATAAGTTTCAGTTTCAAATCCTTTTAAATATGCTTTTATTGCACCACAATCGGAATGACCCATGAACATTAATAAAGGTGTTTTTAAATGATATATTCCGTAATCTACTGAACCCTCAGTCGATAAAATCTGATTACCAATATTCTGAATTGAAAAGACTTTATTTGAAGTATCCTTCATTAGTGCATTAAGAGGAACCCGCGAATCGGAGCAGGTTACCAGTGTTATGTATGGCCTCTGTTCAGATTTAAAACTATCAAAATACTCCTGATGATGAGCTTTAATAAACTGATTATTCCCTTCTACTATCTGGCTTAATATTTCCTGAATCTTCATCTTGCTGAAATTGATGTTTGTAACTTTGATCATCAAATATAAAATAAAAATCACATTTCCAGTACGTTGCAACCTCAGTAAATGCTGAATATCAGATGCTCTTCGCATATATGGATACAACAAAGGAAGAAAGATAGCTATGTTTTACTTATTCATCGTGGTATCGGCTCAAGAAGAAAAGATAATTTTTATCTTCGCCTCGACTCAATTTTAAATTACCTTGAAAACAGGAAATACAGTTTTCATATATTTTCGGAAATCAACTAATTGAACACAAATATTTAATGCAAAAAAAACCGATAACTCTTAACTACCAGGATATAGAATTTGCTGTTGTTTACTCGGGAAGGAGAACTCTGGGGATTAGTGTACTGCCTGACTCATCTGTAGTTGTAAGGGTGCCTTTCCGGACATCTGAGAAAACAATAAACAGGATTGTGCAGGAGAAGGCAGCCTGGATAATAAAGCACAGAGATAATTACAGAAAAAGGGGAAACGGAAAGATCACAAGGTCATACCTCAATGGCGAGAGTCACTTATTCCGTGGCAACGAATCAGTTTTAAAAATCGAAATAACAAAAAAGAGATTTGTCCTGTTTTTTGACAGCACCATTCAGATTGGATTGGAAAAAGAAAATGATGAAAAAGCTGTGAAAAGCCTGCTCTATAAAGGCTATAAGACAGAAGCTGCCAGAATCTTTCCTGAGCTTATGGAAGCTGCCCTTATTAAACATGAAAATCAGCCATTTAAACCAACAGGATTGATTATCAGGTCAATGAAACGCCGGTGGGGAAGCTGTTCAAATAAAGGTGTAATTACACTCAGCACAGAGCTTATCAAACTCCCTGACCTATATATTGAGTATGTAATTATTCATGAATTGTGCCACCTTAAGCACCATAACCACGGCATAGGTTTCTATAAACTGCTATCAGAATTATTCCCGGAATGGAAATCAGTAAGGAAAAATCTAAGGCAATATATACAGTAGGGAATGGTCGCGACCATTCCCTATACGTGACCATTCCCTATACGTGACCATTCCCTATACGTGACCATTCCTTATACGTGACCATTCTTATACGTGACCATTCCTTATACGTGACCATTCCCTATACGTGACCATTCCCTATCGCTGCCATTAACTACATATGACCATTACCTACAAATCGTATTCCTGCCCTTTTGCCGGTATTTCAATGTTTTTAAAACCTTCGGCAGACAGAGAAGCAACATATTTTTTCTGTGTTTCATACTCTCCGTGAACAATAAACAACTTACTAATTGCACTCTTATCCTGGCAGCTTAGGAAGCTGATCATCTCCTTATAATCGCCATGTCCACTGAACGATTCAATTTTCTTCACTTCAGCTTTTACCTTATATACCATTCCATGGATTGAAACCTCTTTATCACCTCTTCCAATTCTTGCTCCCAGGGTTGTTGGGGCACAATAACCAACAATAAGAATGGTATTACGCGGGTCTGAAATATTGTTGGCCAGGTGATGTTTAACCCGACCTGCTTCCATCATACCTGAAGCTGAGATAATTACGCAAGGATTTTTATGATCATTAAGTCGTTTCGAATCCTCAACCTTCGTGATATAGAACAGATTTTCAAACCCAAAAGGATCTGAATCTTTAACTAGTACATCGGCAAAATTCTGGTTGAAACATTCGGGATGCATTCTGAAGATTGTTGTTGCATTGACTGCCAAAGGACTATCTACAAACATGTCAATCTTTGGTAACCTTCCGGCATTGAAGAAGTTATTGAGGGCAAAAACGATCTCCTGGGTACGTCCAACACTAAAAGCAGGGATAATAAGCTTTCCGCCTTTGGTCACACAAGTATCAATAACTACTTTAAGGAGTTCTTCTTCAGCAGAACCAATGTCGTGATGAAGCCTGTCACCGTAGGTAGATTCAGTAATAATTACATCAGCCTGGGGAAAATGTTGTGGTGGTGCAAGAATAGGGTCGACCGGCCTTCCGATATCGCCCGTGTAAGAAATCCTTTTATATTTACCACCTTCATTTATCTGAAGGTTAGCCACAGCACTTCCAAGCATATGTCCGGTGCCAGTGAATTTTACTTTTATATTCTCGTCAATTCTGAATTTCATATTAAGCGGGACTCCGATAAAGAGTTTCAAACACTCATTTGCATCTGCCTGAGTATAGAGAGGTTCAACAAGCGGTAATCCCTTTTTTGCCCGCCGTTTATTGAAAGTATAAGTATCATGCTCCTGAATAAATGCAGAATCGGTAAGCATTATTGAACAGAGATCACGGGTTCCATTTGTACAAATAACAGATCCCCTGAAGCCAAGTTTGTATGCGTATGGAATCAATCCGGCATGATCAATATGAGCGTGTGTGAGTATAATATGATCAATTTTTGAAGGGTCGAACATAAGATCCCTGTTCATACCATCTGTTTCAAGACCTTTTCCCTGAAACATACCACAATCGAGAAGTAATTTTTTACCTGAATCAGTCGTTATGAGATGTTTACTTCCTGTGACTTCTCTTGCGGCCCCAATAAATTTTATTTTCATGTTAGTCTATATATTAGTTAGTTTCGTATATCTTAAAAAAGGCTACAGGCGGTAGGCAACAGGCGACAGGCGTTATATTTTAAGCCCGATTACTGTAATATCGTCGACCTGATCTACTGATCCCTTCCACTTATCAAACTCGTATTCAATAATTTTACTTTGTTCTGCCATAGGTTTGTAATAAATCCCTGTAAGAAGTTTTTTCATATTAGCTATCTTGTATTTGACTCCATTAGTACCACCAAACTGATCAGCAAATCCATCTGAAAAAATGTAAATTGTATCCCCCTTCTTTACATTAATCTCATAATTTGTGAAAGTATTTTTTTCACCATAATAAATACCGATCGGCATCCTGTCGGCTTTATATTCTTTTAGTTCTTCACCCTGAAAAATAAAAAGCGGATTGTACGCCCCTGAAAACTCCAGGGTCTTTTTGGTTTTATGAAGAATACAGAATGCAATATCCATCCCATCAGCTGCTTCACCCTCTTTCCCCGTCTGATGAAGTGATTTTTTAATTTTCTCACGCAAAAGACTTAATACAGTATTTGCCTTAAGATCAACATTATTCGTGATTATCTCATTTAAAGTTGAGATTCCGAGAGCACTCATAAATGCTCCTGGGACACCATGACCCGTGCAATCTGCTACAGTAAAGAAAATATGCTTTTCATCTTCTCCTATCCAGTAAAAATCACCGCTCACAATGTCTCTTGGTTTGAAGATTATAAAATGATCGGAAAAGAAATTCTTAAAATGAAGGTCTTCAGGAAGCATCGCCCTCTGGATCCTGCTTGCATATTCAATACTGGAAGTAATTTCTTCTTTCTGCGCCTCAATCTCTGCAGTCCGCTCTTTAACTTTTTCTTCAAGTATCTTCTTTTCTTTTTGAAGCTGTCCTTCCCTGAATCGCACAATAAAAAACAGGAAAAGTAAGACAATAGAAATTAAGAGAATATAGAAAAGTGTCGTTTGAGTGAAAGGCGCCGTTAAGGTAAATTTAATTGTTTGTGGTTCCCCGATATTACCCCATAAATCCTTAGCCCTTACCTGGAGGGTATAAACTCCGGGTACCGGAATCATCAGATTGTATGTTGTACGAACTGTCCATGGCGACCAGGCAGGCATCAGTTTATTTACAATATACTGATATTGCGTGGTATTTTGTTTCAGGTAACCAGGGGCTATAATATCAAAATTAACGATATTATCACCTCTGTTAAAGACTATACTGGATAAGTTAAATGAAGTACCTCTTTCATCATATATGCTTTTTACAAAAACATCGATTTCCGGATTTATTTTAGAAGGTTTATCAATATCTATTTTGAAAAGTCTGTTTTCACCGTCAACAACCCAAAGGTTATTTTTATAAGAGTTTATTGAAATGACATCACTGAATATTTTAAACAATGACATTTTTTTCCTCTCCACTTTATCAACTGACTCCAGATAGATCCAATCATTCCCATGCTTAATCCAAGGCATATTTGAGAGAGGATAAAGATATTTAATCTTTGATCCTGATGAAATGCTATCTCGTTTCGATTGTATAAATCCTTCAGTTCCTTTATCATAATAAAAGATTCCCGACTCAGTGTACAGGAAAACAGAATCGTTTACCAACTCAAGAATATACCTTTGCGGAAAGTCATTCTTAATACTTATTCTGGTATACTTTTCGGTACCAATGTTTTCAGAATCTAAACGGAGTGCAGCATTATCAACACCAAGCCATAGTGTGCTGTTTTTAGTTTTAATGACCGAGTATACCGAACTGGTAAATTTAGAATCAGGTACATCAGAAATCCATCTCCCATTAAGATACTTTACTGAAAAATATCCATCCCCAGCAGCAATATAATAATTCTCATCAACAGGTTTCCAACTGATGGAATTTATGTAATGGTTATCAGCAATTATGGTTGCTTTATGATCACTAATAGTATAAAGTCCTTTATTTGAAGCAGCCAGAATTCCATTACTGGTTGAAACCAGCTGGCGGCATTTTTCGTTTAATCCATCAACTTTCCTGAATACATAATTTATCGATTTAAGTGTACTAATACTTTTGCTTGTACTTGAAGTAACATTATTTTGAGTAGCAGATTTCTTTTGATCAGCGGTACTTTTCTCCTCTACTGTCTTTTTTCCGAAAATTCTTGCAAAAAAGTTTTTTCTTGTTCTTTGTGCTGCAGGTGCTTTCTCTGATTGTTTTTGATTTATAGCTGCCGAAGCATTTTTAAATATCTGAACCTCTGTATAGTTTTTAACCTCTGTCAGGTAAAAGACTCCTTCACTTGTAGCGACATACAGTTCATTGTTATGCCACAATGAGGTTGTTAAATTACCTTTCAGTCCGGGATAAATACTGAAATTACCGACAGGGAGGTTTAAGTCAGCGCGGGTAAGCCCATACTGATGAGAAAGCCACAACCCTCCGCTTCTATCCATGCCAATAGCAAACACCTCATCATCAGGCAGTTCATTTTGATTATTGATAGTGAACCTGATTTTACCACTTTTTTTATCGATAACCAGAGCTCCTCCGTCAAGTGTTGAAAAAGCATACAGGCTATCACCTATAGAGATCCCGTCAGACAATACATTATTCTTAAGGTAACCATCATCTTTGATCTGATAATCATAATATTTTAATCCGTCAAAAAGAGATAACCTTCCATCACTAAGCCCCACAAGAGCCATAGAATTATTATACGGAAGAGAGAACAGAATATCAAGTTTTTCAGTCAGATATCCGGTAACCAAAGGGAAAAGAGTATCGCTCTCAATCCTGTACAAACCTTTATTCATAACATTGACAAATGTATTCTTTGGTGTAACGAACAATCCGGTAAAGGCATTATTATCTTTTGATTTAAGACGAAGTTCAAGCTTTCCATTATCGGTATTGTATTTGTTTACTGACTTATCGCCATAAAACCAAACCAGAGAATCACTGACGACAATTTTAGTAATGATACCTATATCAGAAGTGTCTTTAGGAAGTGCTACATAGTTATAAGATCCTGTTGGGCTCTTTTCAAGAAACCCGAAACTATTATCCCCACCGATAAAAACCTTTCCACTCACAGGATCCTCCTTCATGGAAAAGGGAATTGTAGGAATTCTTACAGAAAGCCAGTCTTGTCCGTCAAATGATAAGATTCCCTTTCTGTTTGCGAAAAGCATTACGTGATTAATATCCTGACATATAGCCCAACTCTGATTTTCAATCTCCCTGCTTTCCTTAAAATGAGTTAAAAAAGGGGCCCCTTCCTGCGCTGAAAGTATGTAGGCTATAAAAAATAAATAGACGAATGAAAATAGCTCTTTCATGACAGAAAATTATCAAATTAACTTGCGTGTTTTCATCATTTTAAAATTACAAAAAAATATCAGAATTATTATGTGATATTTTCTAAGTAATTCTAACTGTTAAACAAGATTGCATCTACATAAGTTCAGACAGAATCACCATATAAACGCAGGGAAAATAAATAGGTTGTCCTGAAGCTTGATTATTTAACAAACAAACTTAGCACCATTACACCTATTAATCCCATGATTCCAATTGATGTTTCCATGACAACCCATGTTTTCATTGTATCTTTAATGCTCAGGTTGAAGTATTCCTTAAAAAGCCAGAATCCGCCATCATTCACATGACCAAACATAAGACTTCCGGAACCAATTGCCAGTACCATTAATTCTGAATTTACTACTCCGTTTGTAACTAAAGGAAGAACTATACCTGCAGTTGTAATCCCCGCAACAGTAGCAGAACCTACACAAAATCTAAGGATAGTAGCGATAAGCCATCCCAGAAACAGTGGGGACAAAGTTGACTGACTGAGCAATTCTCCGATATATTTACTTACTCCGCCGTCTACAAGTACCTGTTTAAGAGCTCCGGCACCTGCTATCAGAAGCATTATCATTGTAATACTGGTAACAGAATGAGCCAGAGAGTTCATTATATCAGCTATTTTTCTTCCTCTTGCCAGGCCAAGGGTATATATTGCAAATAAGACAGATAGAAGCATAGCAAAGACCGGATTTCCAATCCATCCCAAAACTATTCTGACATGGTTCTCTGCAGGCAAAAGGAAACCGGCAATGGTCGCAATACTAATGAGGATAACCGGCAACAGTGCCGAGAAAAAACTTACCCAGAAACCCGGCATCTCTTCATCAGTCAGAGGTCTGATATTTACAAATTCCTTCAATGGCTTAGCTTCAATTTTGCTAAGTGCTTTTGAGAGAAAAGGTCCGGAAATAATAATTGCGGGGATGGCAACAATTATTCCGTAAATTAACGTTTTTCCCAAATCAGCATGGAATATATTCACTATTGCAGTTGGTGCAGGATGCGGGGGAAGATAGCCATGTGTTACAGATAATGCTGCCAGCATAGGCAGCCCGACGTAAAGTAAAGGGAGGCCTGTCGAGGCTGCAACAGTAAATATCAATGGGATCATTATAAAAAAACCAACATCATAAAACAACGAGACACCTACAATAAAACCTGTGAGCATTAGTGCCAGCTGGATATGTTTAATTCCAAAAGCCGTTACCAGTTTTGAAGTAATCTTCTGAGCAGCACCACTTTCCGACACCATTTTCCCAAGCATGGAGCCAAATCCAAGTATAAGAACAAGAAAACCCATTGTGCTGCCGATACCGTTCTCAATCGAAATTATAGTTTTATCGAGCGACATCCCTTCTGCAATTCCAACCGTAAGGGCAACAATGACAAAGGATAAAAAAGAATTGAATTTTAATACCAGGATCAGGAAGAGAAGAAGGCAAATTCCGAGGATTACGATGACTAGAGGCATATGAAGTTAAGGTTAAGGTTAAGGTTAAGGTTGAGGTTCAAAGTTCAAGGTTCAATGTTTTTAAGACTTACCGATTACCGTTTACTCCCTTCCATCTATTCCGGGTTCGGGAATAAGTGGGAACTTAACCGGCTTATTATCACGCGAAGAACGGTAAATAGCAGTAAAAAGTTCTACTGTTCTCCGGCCATCTTCTCCTGTTACCAATGGATCAGTTTTATTCTCAATGGCTTTCAGAAAATCTTCAATCTGGTATTGGATATAGCATACTGTGGGGTCGCAATTGTTAAATATTTCAGTATCCTGAGCAATCCATTCTTTGAGATGCTCCTCTTCTCCCGGAATTGTCCAGAGATCATTAACAGGAGGCTCTGCAACACCTGATCTCCCGGCAATAAACATAGCTCCTCCATCTGTCTGCACACCAACAGAAGCGCCGTTCTCTCCATGAATCTGTACCTTTCCATATAGTCCGGGTTTTTGAGAATTACTTACAATAATGTTCCCGATGGCACCACTTTTGAATTTCACAATTGCAACAGCCGTATCTTCAACTTCGATGTATGGATGATTCATATTTCTCCAGATACCATACACTTCATCAACTTCACCCATATACCACAGAAGAATATCAAGCTGATGCGGAGACTGGTTTACGAGTACTCCGCCCCCTTCAGTTTTCCAGGAACCCCTCCATTCACCTGAATCATAATATTCTTTATCACGCCAACCGAACATTGTTATAGTTGCCAGAAGAGGCCTGCCTATTTTCCCCATATCAATGGCATACTTTACTCTTCGCACAGGCTCATACCATCTTCTCTGACTTATCACACCCAACCTTACATTGTTTTTTTTACAGGCTTCAATTACATCATCGCAATCCTGAAGAACAGAAGCCATGGGTTTTTCAATAAGTACATTAGCACCTGCGTTTGCTGCCTCCAAAGCGGGTTGCATATGAAAAGGATGAGCTGTACAGACAAGCACAAGGTCAACATGATTATCTGAAACCATTTTCGAAATATCCGAATATGCCAGTGTATTATAAGTAGCAGCAAAATCTTTCGCAGTCTGATTTGTTCTGCTCCATACTCCGGTAAGATGAGCATTAGGAATACCCTGAATAGCTTTTGCATGGAGATGGGCAACTTTACTGCAGCCGGCAATTGATATATTAAAAATTCTTTCTGACATAGATGAAAAATTATGGTATTAAAATAACTTTATTCAGTTCTTCCTCTTTTTTATAGAGTTTATTAAACCAGATGGCTCCTTCTGATAACGGAGCAACGACGGAAATCTGATCGTCTACACTAATCTTTCCTGATTTTAGCAGATCAAGAACCACTTCATATTCACCGCGGATTGCACAACTTCCAAGTACTTTTAATTCAAGTGTGACAACTTTTTGAAGCGGAAAATCGATTTTAGGTGAAACATTTCCAACAAGAATAGCCTTACCTCCTTTCCGAATAACATCAATCGCAATATTAACGGAATCGCTCTTTCCTACTGCCTCAAAGGATATATCTGCTCCCCTGGTATTAGTCAGGCCATGTATTTTTTCAGTAAGGTTTATTTCAGTTGAAAGATATGTATGATCTGCTCCGGCTTTCTGAGCTTGTCCCAGACGTTTTGGATTGATATCAATTGCAATGATTTTTGAAGCGCCAGATATCTTTAAAAGTTTAATAATAAAAATTCCAATCATCCCCGCACCTACAACTACACATTTATCTCCGGTTTTAATCCCTGAGATATTGATTGAATGAAGCGCAACTGCAACTGCCTCAACCATCGCAGCCTGTTCAAAAGTAACACCTTCAGGAATTTTGTAAAGAATATGCTGAGGAATGGCTATATATTCAGCAAAGGCTCCGTCTCGTTTAAACGTTCCGGGAGAAACCCCGAGTACCTCACGATTATCGCTGAGATTATATAAACCTTCAAGAGTAAACCAGTCATTAAGCGGGTAAACTGTCGAATCAAAGGTTACTTTGTCGCCTGATTTCCAAATAGTTACATCTTTTCCCGTTTTAACAATTACTCCTGATGCCTCATGACCCATAATCATAGGAGGAATTCTTCTCCCGGTGCTCCCATCCATACCATGAACATCTGAACCGCATATCCCACAAGCCATTACCTTTACAAGTACCTCATTATCATTTATTACCGGATCAGGAACATCTTTATAAACAAGCTTATTGTATTCTTCAAGAACGAGGGCTTTCATTTTATTTGCTTACTTCTTTCACAACACTGAATACTTTTATATCCGGAGCACCTGCTAAAAAATCAGCTATTTTAGGGCCAAAAGCAGCAAAATAATCTGTTGCGAAATGTGCATCAACTGCAGCCTGATTTTTATATTCTTCAACAAAAACGAACTTAGTATTATTGTAAGGATCCTGATAAAGCTGATAAGATGTACATCCGCTTTCCTTATTCGATTTTTCGATCATCTCCTTAGCTGTATCCGTGAAATTCGTTATTTTTTCAGGTTTTATTGATAATCTGGCAACGATCATCATTTTGTAACCTGCAATGGCTGTCTGCATCGATGAATCAGCAACCTTTACATTTTCGCCGGATTTATTACTGCTGCAGCTGCTGTAACCAACTGTTAAACTGATTAATAATACTACAATTTTTGTTTTCATGGTTTTTAGTTTTTATTGGTTCAGGGTAATTTTATACATGGAGGAAAGATACAAATTATTTACGGAAAATATGGTATAGAAAAAGGGTCATGCCATGGCAAGATCATACCGGAATATATATGATGATCGTAGAGACGTGCAATATCGGTCACAAAAATAGTTCTTTCAGGAAATTCTTATGTGATTTTTGTCAGGATTAAGATAAGAGTCAGATTGATTTAAATTCATCCAAAATGACCACAATAATATCTATAACTATTGTTTTTAGGTAGATATTATTAATACATTTGTAAGGTAAATAAAAACTTACAGATATGAAAACCGCAGCTATTTACAGCCGTATCTGGATTATTGGACATTTCAATAATTACCCAATTACATCGTAAGCGTCCGGTGAACCACATCTTGCAAATGCCTAAACTGTCGTCGTATATTTCGGAAAATATACAACATGATTAAACGACGGAATAAAACCATGATGTATCGCATGATTCAGCAGTAGAAGGAAAGCGGAATGAGCCAAGCGGCATTTTGCGCAAACGAGAAATTATCAGAATCCCTTTTTTACTATTGGCATAGGAAATACAAAGATACCAATTTGTCGTGGATCCAATACCCGCAAAATCCAGTTTCATAAGCTGAATGATAATTACCTCCAGGAAAATTATTCTTAAGATAATTAAATAAAACCTCTGTACTTGGTGGTTGCGTAAATGTTTTATATACAATATCTTCTGTCATTATTGTGACTTTCCAGCTTTTTAAATGGGCATCAAATCCAGCTTAAATGTTTTGTCTCGTAAAATCAATTTTCTTAACTTGTGATTCCATAAGTTTCAGATATTATTAGGTTATTATTTGGTAGATATTCAAACTTAATAACTATTCTGAAACTTATGTTTTACAAACATAGGGCCTCTCTCAGAACCGTAAGTGAACCTCTCGATTCATACGGCTCTTCGAACTCATACAACCAATAATAGGTTGCAGGCAATAATCAGGTTATACCTTGCACCTTGCTCTCTCGCCGTCGCCACCAGCTCTATTTCGATACCGTAAAAATTATTTACGACACTTCAATAACGGTTTACTTTCGTTCAGCTCCTCTTCCCTCACCAGTACTGAATGTATCCAGACTTTTTCCGAACCTTCAGTCATTAACCTTGATGCTAAAAGTACCCTACTCTTGAAAAGTGAGCACCACAAGGCGGTTTGGTCATTGTGCCTGAAGACCCTGACCGATAGACCAATTTCAAAATGTTTTGTCACATCTTTGTTTTGTGAGACCTCCAGCCTCTAGACTGGCTCGTTGCCCAATGATAATGACAAATCATCTCGACTATCATCATGTTTACAGTTTTGTTGTTACTTCAAAGAACTTTTTCTCTTCGTATCCTGTAACAACGCAGGACACACAACAGAACATAACACAGGTGATGCCTAAAAGTGCTATCGGTATTGCACTGGCATATACCTTGAATTTGTGGAACAGGCTTAACGGCTATTTGCTTGACGGGAAATATGAAATCGACAATAATCTTATCGAGAACAGCATCCGTCCTGTGGCATTGGTACGTAAAAACTACCTTTTCGCCGGCTCACACGATGCAGCTCAAAGAACTGCTATGTTATACTCTTTTCTTGGCTCATGCAAAATGAATGATGTAGAACCCTCGGCTTGGCTGAAAGATGTTTTAATTCGCTTGCCGGATTATAAAGCCAACAAACTTCATGAATTGCTGCCCAATAGCAGGACATCTCTCGAATAATCGCTAATTTCTTTCAGAAAACCAGATAAATCTTGCTGTAGGTCAATGAATTTTTCTTAAATTTGTGGTAAGCACACTTTTAAATAGTATACTCTAAAACCTGAAGAAATGAAAAAAATCTACACATTTTTAGCCCTTCTTTTGATAATTCAAAGTAATCTATTTGCCCAGCTTACCGGAATAAAAACTATTAATCCAGGTGGATCTGGGTCAGACAACTATACTACGTTTGCTGCAGCAATTGGAGATTTATACGGATCAGGTGTTGGCAGTGGAGGTGTAATTTTTAAAGTGGCTGCGGACGCTGTTTTCCATGAAGGTCAAAATTATATTACTTGCCCGACTTCGAGTGCTGCAAATCCTATTGTTTTTAAAAAAGACGGAACCGGAGCCAATCCGGTAATTTATGGAAAAGATAATGGAGGAAATATTTATAGCGTTATCCTGGGCGTTAATGGTTCAGATTATATAACATTTGATGGTATCGATCTTATATCTGATCCCGCTGCGACTCTTGATGCTGATAAGATAGAATATGGGCTGGGAATTTATAATAATGGATCAGATGGTTCTGATCATATTACAATAAAAAACTGTACTATCTTAATTGAACGGAGGAATGATGATATTCCACAGAATGGTATAAATATATTTCAAAATGCGTCCTCTATATCAGGTATTGTTTCTAACATTTTTGTTGATAATGTTACTTTTATAGAAGGTCGTACATCTATATCTCTAAATGCAGAGACGATTCCAAATGAAAATATTGAAATAAAGAATTGCAAAATTGGAGACGTAGGTACAATCATTCAGCCATTAGATTATGGCGCTGTATTTAATTTAAATAAATGCAAGAACTTTTCTTTTCACGATAACGAAATCCAAAATATCGTGACCACGAATTTCTATGTGTTACAAATGGCCAATTTTACCGGAGAAAACAATGTTTTTAATAACAAGATCCATAATATGCGTTCAACTTCCACACTGGAAGCTTCAGATATTATGGGTATTTCATCAACCTCAAACGATCCAAATGCAGTAATGAACATATTTAATAATTTACTCTATGATTTTGATGGTGCCAAAAGTACAAGTACATTTTCGTCAAATACATACTGGAATCTGCAATTGATCTATACTAATGGAGCAGCTAAGTACAGGATATATAATAATACGGTTGTGGGAAATTCAAGCAACCCTAATGAGAACACTATTTTATGCTGGGCCTTTCCAACTGCGGACATAAAGAATAATATTTTTGCTGATTTTTCAGTAACAGGTGCAAATTCTTTCCGGACACTGTTCTTATCAACTGGTGTTATTGAAAACAATATATTCTGGATTGATGAATCGCTTACAAATAATTTTATCTACAGGTCAGGTGACATCAATTATAAGTTCAGGGAATGGCAAAAGTGGAATACAAAACCCTCTCCCGGATACTTTTTAAGTAATATGTCCGCCAATCCAAATTTTACCGACAAAGATAAATTTGATTTTACGGTAAAGAGTCCCTCACCTGCATCTAATAATGGTCAGCCTCTCAGTGTAGTTACTTCGAGTTTGAATGGAGTACTCCGAAATGCAAATATGCCGGATATTGGCGCTTTTGAAGGAGACTTTGGTCCTGCTACCGATTTATTCCCGCCTCTTATCCAGTTTCAGCCGATACCGTTCAATTCACCAGATGTTGTAAAATTAACTGCCGAAATTACCGATAATGTTGGGGTTACTTCTTCGAAACTCTGGTTCAGGGTTAAAGGCTCTGATGTTTCATTCACTGAAGTACCGGGTGTTCAGTATGGTAATATATGGCAATTTACTTTTCCTGCTTTGAACAAAGGTGCTTATGAATATTTTGTTTGTGCAAAAGATGCCTCAGACAACATTATATCAAATGGCTATATTGTTTCAGGACTAAATGTGGCCAATACGGGTCTTACAGTGAATAATCCTTCTGCGAACCCCGATTATGGTTACAGTTTTTCCTACAAACAGGAACTATCAGGGGATACCTATACAGTTGGCTCTGGCGGCACTTATACAAGTTTGACAAAACCCGGTGGTTTGTTCGATGCTATTAATTCCTCATTAATTACAGGGAATGTTGGGGTATCCATTATTTCTGATCTTGATGAGACAGGTGAGATTGTTTTAAAGCAATGGCAGGAATCAGGAGTTGGCAATTATACCATTACGATTAAGCCAAATAGTGCTGCTTTAAGGACAATTTCCAATGCCACTACCAATCCTGTTTCTGTTGTTGGCGCTGATAGAGTAACCATTGATGGAAGCTATAGTGGCGACAACCTGAATCATCTGAAATTTGTTGCTGATAATTCAAATCCTCTGAAATTTATTAATGACGGAACTAATGGATGCAGTAATATCACTATTAAATACTGTGACTTCTTTTCGTTAACATGGGCTTGTATTTTTGTTTCCGGAAGTTATCATTCCGATTTTATAATTGAAAATGTTAATTCTGTAAAAGGATATTCCGGCGTTACTTTAAACAATGTAACCAGACCGGCGATCAGAAATTGTACCTTAGGTAATACAGATGAGAATAACACTCTTACCAATTATGGGATTTACCTTTCGGGATGTACAGATATAACAGTTGAAAATAATACAATTCAAAATGTTATTAGTTCAGCTGATAATGTTGCTGTTTACGGAATCTGGTTAGGGAATAATACGGGAGGAAGTATCAGCAGGAACAAAATTATCGGGATAAAAAACAACGCTACGGTAGGTAATGAAATCTCCGATGGTTTATGTGCTGAATCTTCTAATAATTTAACAATTTCAAATAATATTATTTTGGGTATCAATGGTATTGGTAGCTCTGATATTGATTATAATTTTGGAATACGAGGTGCTGTTTTACAAGGTTGTGATAATATTAAATTTTATTACAATTCTATAGATCTGTTTGGGTTAGGAAACGCTGTAAACGCTGCAGAGAGTTTTACAATAAGTACAGGGAATTCTACTAATTTGAATATCAGCAATAATATATTTTTAAATTCAATTTATAATTCAAATTCAAATTCTTACAGTGATATCCTGACTCAACAAAATTTTGAATTCTCAAATATCTTTAAAAATAATATTTATTATAATATTGGTACTAATGCAAATCCCGTTGCTTTTCAGATTGCCGGTGCATGGCCTGATTTCCGGGGATGGCAAAGTGCAGGATTTACTCCTGGAAATGGACGCGATTTAGGTAGCAGTTACGGCGATCCAAAGTTTACCAATAGTGCTTCAGGGGATGTTTCTTTACAAGCATTGTCTCCTTCTATTAATTCAGGAGTTCCTGTTCCTGTTACCATTGATTTTTATGGAAAAGCAAGGAACGCTTCAACTCCTTATATAGGAGCTATTGAAGACAACACTTTCGCATTAACAACTGATATAATCCCTCCTGTTATTGATTATACTCCTTTTACCAGTTCAATAAATACCACCCCCGTGTTTTCTGTAACTATTAAAGACAATGTAGGTGTGACAGAAGCAAAAATGTGGTATAGAATCCAAAATTCCGCACTTCCATTTACATCAGTTGATGGGGTAAAACAGGGAGATAATTTAACCTGGAACTTTGCAATAACCTCTGCTCTTACGCTGGGCAACGGATATGAATACTTCATATGCGCTAAAGATGCAGCAAACAATATTATTACAAACGGGATCACACCTTCTGCATTAAATGTATCAACAGTTGGATTAACTGATAATGCTCCTGCATCCCATCCATTATTTGTAAGGACTTTTAAAGTCGATGAATTATCAATCACCTTAGGAACAATATCAGGCTCTCCTTTTTATATAAGCAGCACTAAAGTTGCACCTGTAAGTATTCCATATACAAAATCAGGTATCTTTAATAATGGGAATATTTTTACAGCTTACCTTTCAGATGCCACCGGAAATTTTTCGTCGGAAACAGAAATTGGCAGCGCTACGGCAGGTTCTGACAATATTTATGAAGGCGACTATCTTTCAGTAGGGTTCCGTGAACACCCAACTGCAGGAATACTTCAGGTAAATACCAAGCTGCAATTTGTTGGTGTTAATGCCAATACAGTGCATAAAGCCCAGATAGGTGATTTTACCGGTTATGGACTTGATATTACTATTACTGATGAGAGTATGCTGGTTTCCGGTGTAACGGTATACAAGTGCAACCTACAGATTACAGGAATGCCTGATCCTTCAGATATGGGGGTTTATAGTACTTACAATGGAGCACCCATGAATTATTATAACCCTGTCGCAAAAGTATTTGAGTTATACTATTACTATAATATAGCTGAGCCGCGTAAAATACGGGAAACAAATTCATTAATAAGTAGTAATAATAACATCGATGGTATTATAAATAGTTCGGTACCCGCAGGAAATGGTTACAAAATCAGAATAAAATCAAGCTCTCCTGAAGGTATTATAAGTGATGTCAGTCCTGATCTTCAAATTGTAGTAGATGATGTTACTACTCCTGTTGTTACTTTGACTACCAGTGCGACTACACCTGTATTCACACCCTTTACAGTAGCTATTGATTTTAATGAAATTGTTACAGGATTTGTGCAAAGCATGATTAATGTTACAAACGCCACCTTAAGTGATTTCACAGCAGTCATTCCAGACAGGAAATTCACCGTTTTAGTTTCTCCGATAAATTCGGGTACGGTTATCGTGAAAGTTCCTGCAAACAGTGTTAAAGATCCCGATAATAATTTTAATGGAGAATCAAACATTATTGATCTTTCATATATTGAATTGGGAGTTCCTCATTTAAATATTACTGCTGCCGGGAATGTAAATTATTTCAATTCATCAACTATTGTATTGACGTTCACTTTCGATCAGGATGTCACAGGATTTGAAGTGGGAGATGTAAGTGTTGATAATGGATCTATTAGTGATTTTGTAGCAGTTACCGGAAGTGCATACACGGCTGTTTTAACTCCGGCTGATCAGGGACTTGTTAAAATCGCTGTTGCCAATGACGCCGCAATTAACCTTTCCAGTAAGGGGAATAGTGCTTCTTCTGTAAATCTGTTCTTTGATAATGTAAAACCTGGTGTTTCGTTATCACAAGTTTTAGGAAGCGGTAACGTAAATTCCGCTTTCCCGATATATATTGATTTTACAGAGGAGATTAAAGGTTTGTCATTGGATAAGATTTCGGTAACTAACGGAGTAGCTACAAACTTTATTAAAGAAAGCGCTACTCGATACAGAGCAACAATAACTCCTTCAATAAATAACGGGACAGTTACATTGGGTTTTGCTGCTGACAGGATTACCGACATGGCTGACAACAGCAATACAGCGGCTTCAAACCTGGAAGTTGTTGTGGATAAGACAGCGCCTGCAGTTGTAATAACCAGGACATCCGGTTCAGGAGCTGTAAATTCAGCCTTTAATGTGACCTTTACTTTCAGTGAGGATGTCACCGGATTTGATGCCGCGGATATTGTTGTAACAAACGGCTCTGCAAGTGGTTTTGTTAAAACAAGCCCATCGGTTTACAAGGCCTTTATTACTCCGGATATGACAGGAGATGTTATAATAAATACAGCAGTAAATGTTGCTTTGGATCTGGCTGCAAATCCAAATACTGCTGCAGATCCATTGACTATCCAGATCTTAATTACCGGGATAGAGTCAAACATCGATGATAGTTTAACAGTATATCCAAATCCATCTTCAGGGTTATTTAAGATTGAAGCAGACATTGTTTCGGAACAGGCTGTTACCGTTGTTGATATGAATGGCAAGCTGCTGTATAATAATGTTATCAGAAGCAGAATTACCGAAGTTGACCTTCAGTATCTTCCAAAAGGGACATACTTGCTTCAGGTTATAAACGGGAAGAAAATAAGTACCAGGAAAATTCTGATTACCAGATAGTTTTCCGGGATATGGTGTAAATAAAAATTCTCAGGCAGGGATGTCAATTTTTGAGATTGCCTCTTCTAAACGTTGGAATTAATGATAAAATAAGCTTGTCCATATTAATTTATTCAATTTTTTGTTTGTCAAAGATTAAAGATACAGATTTTAACCATACTAGGATTGAGAAAAAATCATTCTTCCTTCCGAATTGCATGCTGTATATGTATCTATTAAACTTTCCCGATCGAGTGAATTGAGAAAAAGTTTAATAGCTCAAAAAATGAATATGTGGCTACCGGAGATATTATTGGGGAAAGGAACCTTTTAATAAAGTACTTGATTGAACAGAATGAAATCAATTTCACTATTTATTATTTCTCAGAGAGAATAACGTTTCTCTTTATTCTTGCAACACTATTTGTATCCGTTTCCAATAATATGACTTTATCCCAACCAATTATTTTGGGATTGTTTTCAATCATTTTTTATATTATCACTTCACTAGTGTTGCGTTGTTTTTCAATTTTAACTTGTATAATATTATAATTCAGTAAATTATAGACGTTCTTTGATTTTTTGATTTCAAATCACGGTATTTTTAGCGAAAAACCGTGAATAAAGGAAAGTTTGTTTTTGCTCAGTTGACCTCACTTATTACTCAGTATGAGTTCGACAAATGTGTTTTACGATATCAGGGTGATTTCAAAGTCCAAGATTTTAGCTGTTGGAACCAGTTTTTATGCATGATGTTTGGACAACTTACTCACAGAGAAAGTAGCCGGGATATTATAACATGCTTAAAAGCTCACCGAAACAAAGTATTCCATCTTGGCATCAAGCAAATTGTTGCACATTCAACATTAACAAGAGCAAATGAGAATAGGTCTTGGCAAATTTATGCTGATTTTGCGACATATTTAATTGGCATAGTCAGGCCTTTATATAAAAACGACACCGATTTTGTTTGTGATCTAGAGAATGCTGTTTATGCATTAGATTCAACAACTATTGATCTATATTTGAGCGTCTTCAAATGGGCAAAATTCCGTAAGAGAAAAGGAGCTATTAAAATGCACACTCTATTGGATTTACGCGGCAACATCCCGATTATGATCCATGTGAGTGATGGTAAAAAGCACGATGTCAATATTTTAGATGATATCGAGTTTGAAACAAATGCTTTTTATCTTATGGACAAAGGATACACCGACTTTGCCAGATTATTTGATATTGACCAGTTTCCAGACTTTTTTGTTATTAGTGGAAAAGACAACTTAAAGTTCAAACGAGTATCATCCAGACTGCTCTTCTTTTTCGAATAGTAGTCATTCTGTTTATTTTCTTGAATTATCATAAAAATGAATCATTTAATTTCTACCAGACTAAAACAACAATAATCTCGATTACATACCTTGCTTGTTGAATTTTAATCCTACCATATTAAAACTACTATTATATCCATAACGTTAGTCATGGTTGGTCCGGTAATAATATGTCCGCCGGCTTTTTTGAAGAAATGATATGAGTCGAATTCTCTAACATATTTTAAAGGATCAATATTTTTAGCTTTTGCTACAGGGATGGTATCTGAATCGACAACAGCTCCTGCAGCATCTGTAGGACCATCGGTCCCATCTGTCCCGGCTGATAAAATTGTAATTCCGTGACGCTCCTTTAGTAAAACTGCACAAAGCAAAGCGAGATGCTGATTTCTTCCTCCTAAGCCTTTTCCAGTCATCTTAACTGTTGTTTCTCCTCCGAATAACAGACAGACAGGTTTCACTTCATTAATGTCATTTTTGAACTTTACTGCTGTAGCAACTAAATACTCTGCTATACTTGCAGTGTCGCCTTGTATCCGGTCATCAATAATGACTGAGTTTAAGTTAAACTCCAGAGCTTTCTGTTTCGCAGATTCAAGTGAAAGGTTATTTGTGCCAATGATATGATTATAAGTTTTTATAAAAACAGGATCATCAGGTTTTGGTGTTTCCGATCTGGAACCAGTGACACCCGCCTTAAGGTAATTCATAACTCTTTCCGGGACAGATCCTGAAATACCATAATTATTCAGAACATCAATTGCCTGCCTGAAAGTAGTAGGATCAGGTGTGGTTGGACCTGAAGCAATTACGTCAAGGCTATTCCCGGGTACATCAGAAAGGATAAGAGTAACCAGAGTTGCCGGATAAACATATCTGGCAAGATTACCACCTTTTACAAGCGAAAGATGTTTTCGTACTGCATTTATCTCATGAATACCTGCTCCGCAATTCACAAGAAGATCATTAACCTTTATAATTTCTTCAGGAGAAGAACCCTCAGGATAATCCGGAAGAAGAGCTGAACCGCCACCTGAAATAAGACATATTACCAGGTCCCTCGCTCCTGCTTTTTTTGCAATTTTCACAATTTCTTCTGTTGCATAAAAGCCGTGTGAATCAGGAACTGGATGACCCGCTTCTGTAACCTTAATATTATTTAGTTTACATGAATAACCGTACTTAACAACAATATGGCCTTCAGCAACCCGGCTTCCAAGAATTCTTTCAACTTCCTGAGCCATTCTGGCACTGGCTTTACCTGCACCAATAACATAAATATTCTCAATTTCTTCCAGCGAAAAGGTGAGATTGCCGATTTCAAGGATACTATCTTGTAAAGACATTTCTTTAACTATCAATATGTCAGGAAGTACACTCTCTATTCCAGCTTTAAAGATCTGTTCTGCAATTTCTCTGTGATTCATTGATTAATCTGAATATTGATCTTAAAACATTATAACACAATAATAGAAGTAAGCCAAACACATGCAAATACAACAAGTCCCATTACAATAGTAGAAGATGAATACACTTTAAGCGTTGTATCGGGTTCTATCTCTGAAAAATTTGAAATGACCCAGAAGTAGGAATCATTGGCATGCGAAACAATCATTGACCCTGCTCCCATCGATAACATGACCAACAATTTACCCCACTCAGAATCAAGTCCAAGCATTGTTAACATCGGGGAAACAAATGAGGCTGTTGTAATTATAGCAACAGTAGACGAGCCCTGGGCAGTTTTCATTACAACTGCGATAAGAAACGGGACAAGCAGCCCTATGCTCGTTCCTGCAAGCAGTCTCCCCATTGCATCACCTGTTCCCGTTGCTTTAATTACCATGCCAAACATTCCTCCGGCTGCAGTAACGATAAGAATGGGTCCGGCCTTCTCAATAGCTTCCGAAAAAACCGAATTCATCGATTCAATTGTTTTGTCTTTTATTAATAACAAGGCGAGAACAACACCTATTGACAAAGCAAAAATCGGTTCTCCCGGGAAATAGAATATTTTTGTGATAATAGACTGTCCACCTTTATCCACAAGATTAATTAATGATCTGCATGTAATTAGCAAAAGAGGAACCACAATCGGCAGAAATGAAAGGAGTGCTGACGGCAGCTTAGGAATAATCCGGGTTTCCCCTTCCTCAACCTTAGCCTCAACCTCATTAGCCGGGGGATAATTCTTTCCTTTTGTCATCCACTTACTCCAGAAGTATGCGGCCATTGCTCCTGGGATTGCAAATAATGTACCAATAACTATCAGATATCCGATATTTACTTTTAAAACTCCTGCAGCAGCCAGGGCACCCGGATGGGGTGGTATTAAACAATGAACTGAATATAGTGATGTTGCAAGAACTGTTGCCATAAACGGCATCGCCAGTTTAGATTTTGAGCTGAACGATTTTGCCAATCCGCTTAAAATTATAAATCCTGAATCGCAAAAGATTGGCAATCCGGTTATAAACCCGGTAATAGCCAATGCAGGACCACTTCTTTTTTCTCCTGTCTTTGAAAGTATATATCTGGCAATGCTAAGAGTTCCACCGGTTTTATCGAGTGTGATACCAATAATTGCTCCGAGAATTATCAGAAATCCAATTGAGGCCATTGTATTTCCAAATCCCTCTTTTATTGTGCTCACTACTGTCCCTGCCGGAAGAGTTGTGAATGCCAGGAAAAGTGAAACTATGAATAAAGCAATAAATGCTTTTAACTTTAGTTTTGAGGTGAGAAATACAATTGCAACAATGCTTATTCCAACAAGAACTGATGTAATGAGTATATTCATAGGTTGAGGTTGAGTGAATAAGCGATAATTTGAATGGCTAAGATACCTATTAGAAAAGACAAAAGACAAAAGGTTTAAGATAAAAGTTGTAGGGAGCGGAGGGCACTTTCTCTCTCAGTCTTAAACACCCGGAGCACGATATAATTCTATGTTAGAGATAACAGGACATGCCTTTGATTTACTTATAGTTACTTTAATTTTCGAGGCTTTCACTACCGGGAATTTCCTGATCACTTTATGACCAATGGTAGTCCCGTCAATTAAAGGTTGCCATTCACCATTCACAAAAGCTGCGACATTAAATTCCTGCACTCGTTGTCCCAGTTTAATATATTCCTGAAGTATTATCCTGTTGACTTCTGTTTCTGGTCCAAGATTGATAATTATATCGCCGGTAGTCATATTATCACTGGTTGCCCAATATGTTTCGGGGTTTCCATCATTAACATTTGAGGGTTCATATCCTTTTCCCCTGAAAGATGTAGCTTCAACCTTCTTCCCTTTTGCCAGATCCGTTTCAAACTCCTTTTTCAGCAACTCCCTGAAAGCCAATAAAGACTTAACATCATTTTCATGCAAAAGACCTCTTCTGTCAGGTGGTACATTTAGAAGAAGGTTACTGTTCCTGCCAACAGAAGAGTAATAAAGTTCCATAAGGTTATCTGGTGACCTCACAAGTGAATCCTGGTTATGATGATAAAACCATCCTTTCCGGATTGAAACATCAACTTCTGCAGGTACCCAGTAGTTTCCATCAGAATGACCCTCACCAAGAATCTTTGCAAAATCACCGCCGGGATACATCTCATCTTTCTTGAGAAGGCACCAATTCGTAAGACTGCCCATACCGCTTTCATTGCCAACCCAGCGGATATCTGGTCCGGCATCACTGAACATGACTGCTGAGGGTTGTAATTCCCTCACAATCTTATGAGTATTTGCCCAGTCGTAAAATGTTTTATTGTCAATTTTTCTGGTTTCCCTTGCACCCCCGTAATATCCATCGCCTCCGTTGGCGCCGTCGAACCAGACTTCAAAAACATCCCCATAGTTTGTAAGAAGTTCATGTAGCTGATTACGATAATATTTCAGGTATTCAGGCGTCCCATAAATTGCACTATTGCGGTCCCATGGTGACAGGTAGACTCCAAACTTAAGACCAAATTCATCGCAGGCTTTTCTGAGTTCCCTTAAAACATCTCCTTTCCCGTCTTTCCATACTGAGTTTTTTACAGAATGTTCTGTGAACTGAGATGGCCAGAGGCAAAAGCCATCGTGATGTTTTGCAGTAATAATAATGCCTTTCATGCCAGCATCTCTTGCCGTTTTAGCCCACTGCCTGCAATCGAGTTCAGTCGGATTAAAAACCGATTCCTTTTCATCACCATACCCCCATTCTTTGTCGGTGAAAGTATTTACGGTAAAATGAATGAACATGTAATACTCCATCTCGTGCCATGCAAGCTGGCGGTCGGATGGTATCGGACCATAAGGTGCAGGAGGCTTTACCTGAGAACAGGCTAGCAGAGAAATAATTGATAATAAAACCGGGAAAACTCTTTTAATCATTTACAATTCTTTTATTCTGATATTTCTGAATTTCAGCTCGGAACCATGACCCAGAAAACCGATATGACCGGTTTTATTTTTTAATCCGGGGTGAGGATTATGATCCATTGCCCCATTATCTCTGGGGCCAGCTATATCGCCGTCAAGAATAACGGTACCATTCAGAGTTACTTTAATCTGGGTGCCCTTGGCTATTATTTCTTCATAGTTCCAATCACCGACTGGTTTTAAATATCCGGTTTTAGCAGGTATAACCCCATAAACTGATCCGTGATATTGGTATGGCTGCAGGTTTGCATAAACAGGTGCAGTGTTGTCGAGAACCTGAATTTCCATGCCTACATAAGCAGCATCGCCAGTGAGAGGGGTCCTGATACCAATACCATTATTTGCAGCAGGGGTAAGCTGAAACTCGAAACGGAAAATAAAATCCTCATACTCCTTTTCAGTATAAAAATTTCCACCTGAGCCATCAATTGGTTTTACAACAATCATTGCATCTTCAGCAACATACGACTCTTTGTTGCCAACCCAGTTATCCAGGTTCCGGCCATTGAAAAGAGATACAAAGCCTTCAGCTTTTTCTTCAGCAGTAAGATTATATTCCTTCTCACTTATTTCTCTGACGTAGATATCTCTGAAAGCAAGATCTGTGCCATGAGCCTGAAGTTCTATAGGACCTTTTGGGAAGATCGGAATATTATAGTCCCAGTAATTCTCGAGTATAACATTATCAACGACAAGTTCACCATTGAGCCAAACCGATACCTTTTCACCAATCATTACAATCCTGAAAGTATTCCAGTCGCCAACAGGGTTATCGGCCACCTTTGGGGGCTTTGAAGTATTTTTCTTGTTATTGTACAATCCGCCTGAACCTACCTGTGCCCCAACTTCAACTCTTGAGGTATCCCATATCTGTACCTGTGGCGATCCTCTGAGATAAATCCCACTATCGCCTGCTTTGGATATTTTCCAATCAACCATCATCTCAAAATCGCCATATTGCTTAACTGAACATAGGTTTTCTCCGCTGCCATTGAACCAGATACAACCATCTTTTACGCTCCAGTTGCCCGGAACTTTTTTATCAACTTCGATCTGTTTTTTTGCCAATTCATCAGCCGTCATTTTTGCACGGGTAAGGGGGGTTCCAACAAGTCCCTGCCAGCCTGTAAGATCTTTACCATTAAACATTGGCTTAAATCCTTCATCAGTAGGCATGCCAGCTAAGTATTTGTTAATCATTTCTTTATCATATTGACTTTCTGAACCTGTAATTTTTCCAATAGCTTTGGTAAGTATCTCCTTTGAAATTGTTCCGTACATTCCTGCTTTTGAACTTACCGATGGAAGAGCAATCGACATTGCAGCTTTTGCAGCTGCAGCAGATGTTGCCGGATCATCAAGATAATTAGCAACAAAATAAAGAGATTGATATGTCCTTAACTTACCTGTTTCTGTCAGTATTTCATTTTTACGATCAGAAGTCAGAGCAAAAGGCATTATCTTTCTGAAAAGCAGAAGCTTCTCTTCATCCGGTATGCCTGCAGATTTAATTTGCCTGACATAACCTTCAAATGCGGGCCCTTCATAAGTCTTGTTTTTTGAAGCACATATCTCATATAAAGCTGATGAAGCTGAATAATCAACCCAGTTTGTAAGAGTTTTAAAACAGACATCCCGCATATCCGGATTTCCATTTTCAAATTCCTTTAAAACAGTTACAAGAGCTTCATGTCCTCCGGTCTTTGCAAGAACAGGAATAAGCTTTTCCTTGGGAATTTTACCATCCAGAGCCTTCAGAATTTCAGCTGATCTCTTTTGCGGATCAGAAATCTTTCCGGCAGCCACTGCAAGAGCGGTCTGGATATCTTTAACATAAGCAGGGTTATCTGTAACAGACAAAAGTTCAATCATTTTTGCCTGATCACCTGGTCCTGCAAGATTTGCAAGAGCTTTAATTGCTGCAGCTTTTACAGGTTCATCGGAAGAGGAAGCAAAAGGAAGAACAACTGAGAAATACTTATTGTCCTTATTCCAGGCAAAAAGTTCAATTGCGCTTTTCTTTGCAGCAGGAGGACCGTCTTTCAGCACAGGAAGCAGATATGACATTTTCTCGCTGCTCAGCACAGTCATAAGAGCTGATTTGGCGGCCTCCTGATCAGGAGCTTCAGGAAACAATAACAAATAATTTATCAATGAGCTCAGTATCTGGTTCTTTCCAATTTTTACTATTGCTTCAGAAGCCTCTTTTCTTACTTTAAAATCCTTATCTGATAATGAAGCAGTTACAAGTGACAAAGCTGCCTCATCTCCTCTGATTCCAAGAATAGATATTATTGCAGGTTTAGCTGCCGGAATTGCTTTTGGGAAATAGTTGATCCAATTCTCAATTATTTCTGATCCTTCAATTTTAAGTGACATCAGAAGTGCTGCGTTCCTGTATTTATCGTTAAGGCTATAAACAGCTTTCTTGAGTTCCGGCATAGCATTTATGCCATGAATACTGACGTAAATATCCAGGGCTTCAGTCTTGTTTTGAATTGTAAGGTTATCATTGCATTTTTTCATAATAAGCTTACAAATCTTGTCCATTGTTTTAATATCTCCATTCTGACCAATTACTCTGGCATAGTTGAGTAAGGAAGCAGTGGCACCCGTTGGTTCCCATTTATATAAAGCAAGTTTGGCAGCATTAGATAAAACCGGATAGGCAAGCTGGCTTCCGCTCTGAGCAAGGGCATTAAGAGCGGAGGCTTTGATATTAACATCCGCATTTCCGGCCCATGAGATATACTCATTAACTGCAATCTGTGATTTCATGAGAGCAAGTGCATTCATAACAGCTGCAGCACATGGAAGATCTTTGTTCTTCAACGATTCAGCCAGTATAGTCTCTGAAGGTTTTCCGCCAACAGCAACAATGACTGCCAGAGCTGGCTCACATATTTCCTTATTAACCAGGAATACCTTCATTGCCTCAGCAGATTGATTTCCTCCTATCTGCTGAAGTTGTTTCATGAAGAAATCTTTAACCATATTATCTTTCTGCGCTGTGGCATAACTTATGCAAATCTTTTCCCATGAAGCTTTTTCGGAATCTTTTCCTGGTTGCGAAAGAAAACGGGTAAGGCTTTCTACTGCAAATCTTGGGCGTGTATCATCACCTGTTCCCGGAGGTACAATCTGATTGCAGATCTGCTTTATACCTGTTTCGCCCAGAGATAGCATATCTCCCATAAGCTTGTTGGCAAACTGAAGGTCATTAGCAGGAAGACGGGCAAGAAGGTCAGCAACTTTAGTTTCTGTAGTTCTTTTATCCTGTGAGTATGTCGTTAATGAGGCTAGCAACAGGAAAAAAGTAATAAAAAGTGTTTTACGGATTTTCATATCTTCAAATTTTCAAATTTTCAAATTAAACAAATCAGATTTTCCATGGCCCACGCATTGGCGGGTTAATAAGCCTGTTGGCACCATCATCGTCGATAAACTGCTGTTTAACAGGATCGTATTTAAGATTCCGTCCCAGCCTGAGAGCTATAATACCAAGATTAACAACAGTGCACGATCTGTGGCCATTTGACTCATTAAGAGCAAATTTTTTCCGTGTCAGTACCGATTCAGTAAAGGTTGTTATCTGAGGTTGAGGATCTGGTAATGAATCTATCAGTTTCTCCAGATTCGGAATATCTGATCTGAAGCCTTTAAAAACCTTTCCGTGAGGACCCTCAATATAAGCAGCATCTTTATCGCGGTTTTCACCATCAAGTATTATCTGGCACCCGTCAGCATAAGTATAAGTTATCCTTCTCCATGAGCCAACAGCATCAAAGTGTTGCTCCGGAGCATCAATTTCAATTGAAACAGGACCGGTATTATCTTTCCCGAGTAAGTATTGAACCGGATCGAGATAGTGCTGCCCCATATCGCCTAACCCTCCGCCATCATAATCCCAGTAACCACGGAATTTTGCATGAACCCGCTCCGGATTATATGGTTTATATGGAGCAGGACCGAGCCAGAAGTTGTAATCCAATTCTGAAGGGACAGGCATAGGCTGAAGATTATGAAGACCGCTCCAATAGAATTTCCAGTCGTAACCGGTAATCCCGCTGACGGTTACTTTTAATGGCCAACCAAGTACGCCGCTATCGACAAGTTTTTTAAGGGGCTTTACAGTAGTACCCAATCCGTAAAACTGATCTTTAAATCTGAACCAGGTATTGAGCCTGAACATGCGACCATGCTTCTGGACTGCCTCAACCACTTTAATACCTTCACCAATTGTTCGGGTCATAGGTTTTTCGCACCATATATCCTTTCCAGCTTCAGCTGCAGTTTTGGCTATTATGCCATGCCAGTGAGGAGGAGTCGCAATGTGGACAATATCAATATCCTGACGTGCAATCAGTTCACGGAAATCATGATAACCGGAAATTTTTCCACCAGCTGCGGCAACAGCCTGATCAAGATGTGTTTTGTCAACATCACAGACAGCCAGCAGACGGGTACCTTCGTAATCGAAATGTCCTCTTCCCATACCTCCAACCCCGATAATGCCTTTGGTAAGCTGGTCGCTGGGAGCAGCATAACCCTGTCCTCCAAACACATGCCTTGGAATAATAGTTAATGCGACAGCTGCAGTACCTGTTTTCCTGAGAAAATCACGTCTGTTCAGATTGTTCTTTTTCATAAGTATATTTAATTAAACGTTGATTAGTTATGTTATCTGCTGGCTACTGCCTTCAGGCGACAGGCATCAGGAAACTTACTTCCGTCTTCCGTCTTCGGTCTTCTGACTTCAGTCTTATAATCCTCCTGCAATTTGCAAGTTTTACTGTCAAAATACAAGAAGAAGAGATTCTATTTTTAGCAACTCTTCATTTTCTCAAGGAGGTTGTTGATTCTGTCACGTGAAATATCGCACTTGAACTCGGTTCCGTTTTTCATCAGGATGCACTGCAATTGCTTTGTATTTATTTTTTTCAGGTAATCGAGATTTATTATAAAGGAACGGCTAATCCGGAAAAACTTTTCCTCCCCAAGCTGGTCCTCAACCTTTCCAAGCAAAAATGTTACTGTTTCAGTCCTGTTATTTGTGAGATGAAACACCGAGTAATTTCCTTCTGCTTCAACATAAACTATCTCTGCAGGATCAATAAATACAATACCAGAAATGTTACGGAACTGTAATTTTCTGTAAGAGCTGAGTAAAACATCTGTTTGCTGCAAAACTCCTGCTTTTCTTGAATCGATACACCGAAGTAAAGTCTCGCCCAGTCTGTGAAGATCTATTGGCTTTAACAGATAATCAAATGCTGCATAATCAAAAGCTTTAATAGCGTACTCATCATAAGCTGTAGTGAAAACCAGGTATGGATTAACAGATCTTATCTTCCGCAGGTCATCCAGAATTTCGAAACCGGTCCGTCCCGGCATTTTAATATCGAGGAATACAATATCAGGGTTTAATTTAACAATAAGGTCTATTGCTTCAAGCGGGTTAGTAGTTGATCCTGTAACTAATGCAAGTCCGTTTGTTTGAATCAGGCTTTGGAGCAGTTGTATTGAATCTTCTTCATCCTCAATGATAACTGACTTTAGTTTTGTATTTCTCATGAATTTCTCAATTTTAATTTTTCATTTCTACCCTTCTCAAACCCGAATCTGTAATCATCAGGAATTGATATTTTAACCTCAGTTCCCGAAGGTTTACCATTCTCCTCAAGGTCGGTTATTTTTACCGTTGAGATCTTTTTGTTATTACTGTTCATATAGTCAAACAGACTTCTTACAATTCTCAGTCCGTGCCCGGTTCCTTTTGTTTTCTGTGCCTTTGCTGCAACTCTTCCTATGCCATTGTCCAAAATGATTATCACAAGTTTATTATCTTCATTTCTGATTACTATTTTTAGCTCCCCCCCTTCCTTCCTGTTTTCAAAGCCGTGTTTTATTGAATTCTCAACGAATGTCTGTATAATCATTTTAGGAACTTCTCTTTGTGAATCAACGTTTTCGTCTATAGTAATACTGAAACTGAATCTTTCTTTAAACCTTAGTTTCTGAAGTTCGCAGTATTTACGTACAAAATTAATTTCTTCGGATATTGGCATAATAACGGCAGATCCATCGCTTAAGACTACCCTGAGTAGACTTGAAAGTTTTGTTATATAGTCATAAGCAATCTCCTTCTCTCCTTTCATTATAAGAGAGCCGACAGAAGATATAACGTTAAAAGTGAAATGTGGATCAAATTGCCTTAGAACAGAACTCATCTGAAGGCGTGTAAGTTCAAAAGTTAAATGTTTTACATCCTCTTTCTTACGCTGTCGTCTTTTCATAACGATAAGAGTAAAAATTACCGTAATAAACAGGCTTAATACTAAAGCTGATATTTGAATCCAAGTTCGCTGTAATAAAGAAGGTAATACCCTGAATTCCATCGACAATGGCTTATATGATTCAACTCCATCAGCATTAATTCCCATAAGCTGGAATGTATAGTCTCCGGGAGGTAATTGTTCATATACAACAAATCTTTTATTTGATGGCTGCGACCAATTGTCATCAAATCCTACCAAACGATATTGCAGCAAAACTCTTTCCGGGTTTGTTGGTGAGATACCTGTAAAAGTAATCTGGACTTTATTCTGGTTCCTCTTTAATCTGAGATTTTCAGGAATCCTGTAAAAAAAACCGGCTTTTTCTATTGGCTTCCATTCAAGACTGTCAGTCTGATAATAAAAACCGGTGATAAGAATTTTAGGAGGAGAAGGATTGAGTTTTAATTTTTCAGGATCTAGAATCACTACCCTGTTTGATGTTAATATCCAGAATCTGTTTTGCCTGTCTCTGATAATACCATTATCAAGACAATCGTTTCCATCAAATCCATCGGACTTGTCATATATTCTGAAATAATTTTTTTCATTCCTGTAAAAACTTTTCAGATCAATAATACAAATATCTGATACTCTGCCAACAAGGATATGTGTACTATCAATAATTGCAATGCTGTTAGCAGGTCTGTTAAATATTTCAGGCAAACCATTAATGAACTTTTCTGCATTTTTTCCTCTGAAATATAAGCCCTCTTCCGAAGTAACCCATAACCCACCATGGTTGTCTTTTTCAATTGTGTAAGTATATCCATCAGCCAAAATATCTTCTCTGACAGGCACAGAATTTATTCCATCAAACCTTACGATACCCCGATGGCCTGACAACCAGTAAACTCCGGAGTCATCCTTTGTTACTCCTTCAATAACACCCAGGTTACTGTCGACGAAATCGGCCAACAGGCTCACTTTTCCTCTTTTAATAATAAACAAACCCTTCTCAGTTCCAAGCATAACCTCCTTGTTGTCAGGATCTTCATAGACATAACATATCTGGGTTTTGTCAGGAATTCCTTTCAATCTTGAAAACTTACTTCCATCCCAGATAAGAACACCCTTATTTGTCGAAAACCAAATATCCCCGTTTGACATTCTCCTGCTTCCTTTATAAAAACTAAGGCCTTTGCCGAACAACTTTTTAAAGTCGGTTCTTTCCCTGAAATGATTTCCATCATATTCGATTAGAGTTCCATAAAGAGATCCGAAAAATATTTTTCCATTTCTATCCTCTGCCAAAGCCCATAAATTTCTGGTACCAATATCTTCCTCATTGAATGAACAAAAGGCTGTCGACAATAAATGATAAAGGTTTTTTTCAGAAGGAAACCATATCCCGTTCTCATTATCAAAACTAAAACCAATACAATTAAAAGGGAGAGAAATATTTTGACTAAACCGGCCATCAAAAAATTCAATTTCAGATGTCTGGGTGCTCATTTTATTCAGCGTTTCTGATCTTCCGGGAACTGAGTTTATCTTTAATGCTTCGAGTTTATTATCTGTATATTTATAGAAGACATCATTTGAAAGTGCCAGAATGTTACCTCTATCCTGATAAATTTCCTGAATCTTTAAAGGAGATAATGCAGACAAAGTGGAATCTTTCCATGACCATAATTTATTATGATCATTCAGAAGCAACATTTCATTAGCCAAATGATTAAATATGAACATGGTGATATTCATTGTATCAAGAGCAGGATATTGTTTTGAATAATCAGAGTAGTTATCGTTTTTAAAAACAATAAGTTTCCTTTTTGTATGACCATGGTCGAATCCGAGAACGAAAAAATTATTATTGTCATCAACAGTTAAACCTGATGTAAATTTCCATCCGTTTAATTCGGGTGGTAGTGGCTTAAAGTCAAATCCTAATCCATTGTAATGGGAAAAACCCTCATTAGATAAAGCCCAGATATTGCCAAAATTATCTTCAAATATATTATTGACAAAATTTGAAGGAAGTCCGTTTTTACGGAAATAATTGACAAATTCAACCCCGTCAAACCTTGATAAACCGTTTCTTGTAGCAATCCAGATAAATCCATTACTCTCATGAAAAAAATACGACACCTGGCTCTGTGGCAACCCATCAAGAACGCTATACTCACGGAATGGGAAATTCTGACTTTGCAGGTTATTTGTAAATGACACTGAAATTAAAAAGATCAGGATATATCGCAGCCAATACATTGGCTTACACCAGTTAATATGGTAATTTATACAGAACAAATTTGACTTATAAGTTATCAGAAGAGGTTAACAGGGGTAAATATAATATAAAAAAGGAACCCCCCTCAGGTTATCGTAACTTTCTATCAGAAAATATGTATAACTGAAGGGGGATATAAAGTTCCGGAGTATTAGGGAAAATTGGGAAAGGGGAACTCCGGAACAGTGGGAGATAAAACCTAAAACTACATAGATGACTCTTTTTTTAATTCATAGAAATTTCTAAACTGTCTAGTGCATTTTTATTCAACGCCAGATTCAAGTCTCCATTTTGGATCATTTTTGTAAAAAGACGGGCAACTTTATCAGCATCTTTCTTCGACCTAAAGCCTGAGTTTGCCTTGTTAAGAGGAATTTTTTTATGATGCAGATAGGGTTTTGCATTTACGAATATTGTAAATCCCCAGGATGAATCAGCATTCTGAAAAGACCTGAAATTTACATACGAAGCATGGTCCTCTGATCCGATTAACTGATTAGTATTCCCTTCTAATTTGTTTTTACTATTACTCCCGGAAGAATTTCTACTGCCGTTAGCGAATAGGAAAAAGACCGATAGTATCACTAATGAAAGTAAAGAAATGAGGACTGCCTTATTTTTAAACCAATTTTGCATTGACAACCGGTTTTAGAAACCAATGCTAAAGTAGTCTGATCTTATGGCATTTATCAGGATAATAAGAGATATTGTATAAACATACTGTTTCAGTGTATATATCCCTTGTTTTGTTGGATGAGTTGTTTTTTAATTCAGGCAGTTTCAGTAAATTATTTCTTCAAACTATAAATTGATACTGATAACAGGTAAACCATACACACAATAAGAATTGACATACCTGTTGCAACAGAACTCTTATCACTTACCCAGCCTATTAATAACGGGATGAATGCCCCACCGCATATAGCCATCATCATAAGACCTGAAATTTCATTGCTTCTCGTTGGATATCTCTCAACTGTTAGTGAAAATACAAGCGGAAATATATTGGCTATTGCCAGACCGATCATAAATACAAGTCCCCATGCCACAACAGGTGAAGGTATTAGCAGTATGGCAACCAGGGATATTATTCCAAGTACAGACGTCCACATAAAAAATTTCCGCGAAGATATTTTGGTAAGCATAATCGCGCCAGCAAAAGTTCCAAGCATACGGCCAAAGAAATATACACTTCTTCCCGATTCGGCTGCAGTCGGATCAATACCAAACTGCTTGACAAGGAAATGTCCGGAATTGGAGTTGAATCCAACATCAATTCCTACAACCAGAAAGATTGAAAGTACCATCATGAGGACAAAACCAGTTCCGAGCAGCTTAAACGAAGATCCAAATGTAGCTTTGATTTCAGTTTGTTTTACTTCATCAATTTTCACTGAACCTAACCATATTGCTGAAAGAATGGATACTATCCCAAACACCAGAAATAAAAGTTTCCAATCACCAAACTGAGCTGCAAAAACCGCAGCAAGCGGAGCTCCTAACATTGAACCTATTGCCTTTACAAATTGAGAAAAGCTTAGGAAACTTGATGTCCTGTTTCCGGGTACAACATCAACCAAAAGAGGATTAGCAGAGACCTGTACAATTGTATTTCCAATTCCAAGAAGTGCAAAACCTACCAAAACCATTCCGAAGGTGTAAAAGAAATATGGAACAAGTAATCCCAGTGCTGTTACACCAATACCGATATTCAGCATATTTCTTTTGCCAAGCCGCGACTGCATAACTCCTACAGGAACAGAAAGCAGAAGAAACCAGAGGAAAGCAGCTGAAGGGATAAGCTGAGCCAGAGTAGCACTAAGGTTCATGTCTTTGCTCACCCGGTCAACGCCAATACCTACCAGGTCAACAAAGCTCATGACAAAAAATGCCATAAGGACAGGAAGTATTTTGTTAAGGTTTACTTTTTCTGTGGTCATAATCAATAAATTTAAGGTTTATAGTTCAAAGGTACTTAATAGTGTTCAGTGTCTCGTGTTTCAGGTAACCTCATAAATCAAACCTGTCATTGCGAGGAGCTTGCGACGAAGCAATCTCCCCGGTTATTACTAATTTGTCTTTTGTCTTTATTTACATTAATGGCAGTGCATGCTGTACAGATTTCCAGAAACTATCATCTAGAAGATAAGCGCTTCCAAGAAGGGCAGCATCTTCTTTCAGTGTAGAAATAGCCACTTCACCGGTATACCCCTCTTTTTTCAACCTGTTTTCAAAAACATTTCCGAACAGAGCATAAGCGTGGGAGATATTTCCACCAATAACCAGAATTTCAGCTTTGAATTTCTTAAGATATGGAGCAAGGAATAATCCGGCATTCTCTCCAAAATCATTAAAAAGATCCGAAACGATTTTGTCTGAAGAAACAAGTTCCGCAAGCTCTCTAACACCATTCAATTCTCTTCCTGTGGCACTCTTATATCTGCCCAGTAACCCCCTGGTTGAAAAATAATCATCAGCTATACCATCTCTGTATGGAATGTGATAGATACATCCCATTTTTGGCACTTCATCGCCATCTACAATCGGAATACGATTGCTAATAAATGCAGACCCGAAACCTGTTCCAAGCGTGATTGAAAGCGACCTGTTTGCTTTTGATGCGCTTCCCGCCCATGCTTCACCAACTGCAAAAGCAGAAGCATCATTAATAAATCTGATGAGGAAATCTTCTGGAACATCCAGACTGCTGGCTATAGCATCTGTGATATTAAATCCATAAAGATTTTCATATTTTGCAACTCCCCGGATATAGCATATTCCTTTAACATAATCAAACGGACCAGGCATGGCAAAGCCAATTCCTTTTACTTTTTCAAGGCTTACTTTCTCTAAAACTGCTGAAAGTGCGTCGGCCCAGACAGCGATTATTTTGGTTGCCTGCGCCTGATTGTCCACTACTCTTTCAGTTAATGTATCATTGAGTATTTTTCCTGAAATAAGATCAACGGCGGCACAACTGATATGACTTCCTCCTATATCTGTGCCTATTGCGATAGATTTATTCATTGAATAGATTATATATAAAACAGGATAAAAATGATCTTAAAAACGACGTTGAAAATATTCAATTTTGTTGTTAATGCAAAATAAAAACCGATGATAAAAGATTATTCATTATAATAAACTTAGTTTCAACAATTTAAATTTTGTACAACTTTGTGTCTTCGTTCCTTTAAAGATATACAGTCATGCATAAAGTAACAAAAGAAGACGCACTTTTATACCATAGCGGAGGACGCCGCGGTAAAATTGAGGTAATTCCAACGAAAGCTTATTGCAGTCAGTTTGACCTAAGTCTTGCCTACACTCCAGGGGTTGCTTATCCCTGCCTTGAAATTGAAAAAACTCCAGAGGATGTATATAAGAAAAGTCTGGACAAAAGGCTGAGTGACCATATCAGGAAGGTAGGGAACTGTAACGAAATCTAAATCAAGACAAAAGACAAAAGTAAAAAGATAAAAGTATAATACCGGTTTAGACTTTTGTCTTGTGCCTTTTGCTGTTTATCTTGATTTCAAACTTTTGTCTTGTGACTTTTGTCTTTTATCTTACTTTAAAGAATAATTTTATTCTGTTTTCTTTCAGCAATCTGTCTGCTGACCTTCTTCCCGTACATTGAAACAACAAGATCTGCAATTTCCATAATGGTAAATGAACTGCGGTTTATTGTTGCATCGAACAGGTAATCAATATTTAACGGCTTCTTGTCAAGGAATGTCTGGATAAGAGTAAACCTTTTTTCATCAGTATCTACTACATACTCTTCTGCCTTTTCAATATCCATCTGTTTCTTTTTCATCACATTCTCTACCCTCCAGTAAAATGGCGCGATCAATCTTATATGAAGTGAATCTTTAATGCCGTTGGCAATTGATACCCCTCCCCTCCCAACAAGGATAATATGGCCTTCCTTACACATCGAAAGGACAACATCCTTAATCGCTTTCTTCACTCTAAGATCGCTGACGAAACCGCCCGAGAATGCCATTATCATCTCAGAAATATTTGACAACTCAATCCCTTTATAGAAATTTTCAACACGCTCCTTATCTGTATTTAATTCCTTTGCTATAGCATAAATAATGTCCTTATCGACCCATTTCCATTTTGTAGTACCATATTTGCGGTTCAGCTCATCAACCAAAATAGATGCTAACTGGCGGGCATCGCACCCTGTTAATCTGGATAATGTGATTACAGGACCATCTTCGGCAGATGGTTTTTTAAGTATCGACTCTCTGTGCCGACTATCGAAATAATCAAAAAACTTGTCCATTGGTACGATTCCTTTCTGATGTTTAATTTAAGCTGCTGAATTACAAAGCGTGTTATTACCTGTAAATGTATCACTTATCCCGTATTACTGACGGATGAGAGATGACTGACCTTAGAGCAATCCCCAAGGAATTATTAACGATATAAGTTATAAAGAAAAAATGAATCAAAAAAATATTATTTATTAGAGATTCGTTCTGCTCAGAATATGATAATTTTGTGGAAGAATCTTGTTGATTGCATTCATATAATATTTTTAAACAGTCACGGATAACTTTTCTTATTATGAACCGAGCATGTTTAACTAAAAACACAAACTTGCATGAACAAAATCAACATGCGAGCTCCATCCGACCTATTATATATAATTTTATACGGATGAAATCATATTTCAAAAATATAATTCTGATCATTACTTTGGTTTTGTTAATTGCAGGATGTAAAAAGAATTATGCTATCAGTGAAAAGCAGGCGATTCTATTCCAGTATGACTACATTAATTATGCATGGGGATATCAGCATAACGGATTCTTAATCGACAGTGCAGGAAATGTTCTGACTTATAGTAATCCTGAAGGATGGAATTTTCCGGATAAAGATTTCGAAATAAGTGAAGTCGAGATGAAGGAGAACATTGACAGTTGCCGACAGTCAGGGGAAAAAATTCCGAGAGAAGAACTGAAAAAATATTCACACTACATTGACAATATAGCACTCAGTAAAATAACTGCTTTAAAAAATGTCGCAGCTGATGCAGGAACATCAGAATTTATCTGCTACCATTTTTCAGAGAATAATGGAATGTATAAGGGCTACCTCATTAAAAAGGAAGGTGATTTTACATGTGAAAACCTTAACTTTTTTTCCAAGAAGGTTGCAACATGGATGAGAGATATTAATAAATAAATAAAAAGATCCTGTAATTTAATTTTGGAAATTTCAACTAATTTAATTGTATCTTTACTACTTGCAAAACAATTTTCTTGGTTAATTTAAACTACATGCTATGATTGATACTATTTCTTCCAGACCCGAAATTTTCTGGTTTGTTCTTGGTTTGGGTATGTTTTTGCTCGAGTTAGTCGTGCCCGGATTTATCATATTTTTCTTTGGTCTGGGAGCCTGGGTTACTGCCCTGATATGTCTGATTGCGCATCCGGGAATCAATCTTCAGATTATAATTTTTGCTGTGACATCAGTTCTGCTACTCGTTCTTCTTCGAAAAATGATTCAAAAGAAATTCTTTAACAAGAAGCTCCATTTGTCTGATGCAGTAGAAGATGAGTTTACAGGAAAAGAGGCTCTGGCAACAACCGATTTTGGCCAGGATAAGTACGGGAAAGTCGAGTTCAAAGGGACAACCTGGAAAGCTGAATCTATTTCAGATATTAAAGAAGGACAAACAGTTATCATTATTAAAAAAATTAATTTCACCCTAATAGTTAAACCTAAAAATAATTAAAATGGAAGGATCAAGCACTACTTTTATTCTTGTCGGGGTAATCTTTCTGGGATTTATCCTGATTGCATCAATGATTAAAATTGTTCCCCAGAGAACAGCAATTATCGTTGAAAGACTTGGTAAATACAGAGCAACTTTTACAGCGGGTTTCCAGTTACTTATCCCATTTTTCGATAAAGTGAGATACAGACATACGCTTAAAGAACAGGCAATTGATGTCGCCCCTCAAATATGTATCACCCGCGATAATATTGCAGTTGAGGTTGATGGTATCCTGTACCTTCAGGTCCTTGATGCACAGAAAGCGTCTTATGGTATTGATAATTACAGATTTGCCTCAATACAGATTGCTCAGACAACAATGAGAAGTGTCATCGGGAAGCTTGAACTCGACAGAACATTCGAAGAACGTGAAACAATAAACGTATCTATCGTAGAAGCTGTTGATAAAGCAAGCGAACCATGGGGTGTTAAGGTAACCCGTTATGAAGTAAAAAATATTTCTCCTCCTCAGAGTATCAAAGATGCAATGGAAAAACAGATGAGGGCTGAAAGAGAGAAAAGAGCTGTGATTGCTGAATCGGAAGGTACCAAACAAGCTAAGATTAATAACGCCGAAGGTGATAAGCAGGAGCTTATTAAAAAATCTGAAGGTGAGATGCAGAAGCGTATCAATGAGGCTGCGGGACGTGCATCAGAAATTGAACAACTTGCAAAAGCTACTGCCAATGGTCTGAGAGCCATTGCATTGGCCATATCTGAGGAAAATGGACTTAATGCTGTTAACCTTAGAGTTGCAGAGCAGTACCTGGTTGGATTTTCAAGTCTTGCCAAAACAAATAATACTATAATACTCCCTTCAAATCTTACCGATGTTGCAGGTATTGTTGCAACAGCAACATCAATGTTCAGTGAGATAAAGGATAAGAAGTCTAAACCTTAAACCTCTTCATACTCCGTCCTGTTTATGATCTCATTCTGAAGATCTTCGCCAAGGTCATTAAAATAGTCACTATACCCTGCAACCCTTACAATCAGATCACGGTATAGTTCGGGATGTTTTTGTGCATCCTTCAGAGTTTCTGCATTCACAACATTAAATTGGATATGATGTCCATCAAGACTAAAATAACTTCTAATCAATGATGTAAGACTATCATAACTATCCTCATCTTCAAAAAACTGTGGTGAGAATTTCTGATTAAGTAAGGTACCGCCTGTGCGCAGATGATCGATTTTTGAGGCAGATTTAATGACTGATGTTGGACCGTTTTTGTCAACTCCCTGACTGGGGGATATCCCTTCTGATAATGGCTTATAGGCATTTCTTCCGTCGGATGTCGCCCCTGTTACACTCCCGAAATATACATGGCAGGTTGTAGGCAGCATATTAATCCTGTGTGTTCCTCCCCGTGCATTCGGACGACCATTTACCGCATCATAATAAATTTCAAAGACCGAAACAGCCTGCTGATCAGCATAATCATCATCATTTCCAAACTTAGGGGTATTATAGATCAGTTCATATTGAACCTGCTCATATCCCATAAAATTTTCTTCAAGGGCATTGTTTAACTTCTCCCAGCCAAAATTCTGTTTATCGTAAATATTATATCGGATAGAGGTCAGCATATCTGTTATGCTTCCCAGCCCGACTCCCTGAATATAGCTGGTATTATAACGAGCCCCGCCGCAGTTATAATCCTTCCCGTTAAGAATACAATCTTCAAGAAGCACTGAGAGAAACGGCACAGGAAGCCAGTTGGCAAATGTTTTCTCTATTACGTTATTGCCTCTTATCTTTATATCAACAAAGTAATTAACCTGCAACTTAAAAGCCTCCATCAGAGCATCAAAACTCTTATAATCACTTGCAAAACCTGTCTCTAAACCAACAAGTCTTGCAGTTCTTTTATCAAATCCGTTATTCAGTGTCAGTTCTAAAACTTTTGGCAGGTTGAAATAGCCTGTAAGCCAGTATGCTTCAGTTCCAAAAGCTCCTGTTTCAACGCATCCGGATGCACCGCCATTTCGTGCATCAACAATGCTTTTTCCCTGTCTCAGCAGCTCCTGAATTATTGAATCGGTATTAAAACATGATGGCTGCCCGAATCCGGTCCTTATTATATCAAGAGCTTTGTGGATGAATCGGTCGGGACTTTTTTTACTGATCTGAACCATTGAACCTGGCTGGAGTATCCGCATCTCCTTAATTACATCAAGAAGAATATACGACATTTCGTTGACAGCATCTGTCCCATCGGCTTTAACTCCGCCAAGATTTATCAGGCAGAAATCGGTGTATGTATTGCTTTCACTTGCAGTAACCCCCATTTTTGGTGGTGAAGGATGGTTGTTAAACTTAACCCAGAAACAACCCAGAAGATCAAACAATAAATCATCAGAAAGAGATCCTGCTTCCCTTTCATTTTTATAGACTCGATAAAGATGCTGATCGAGCCTGCCCGGATTGAATGAGTCCCACGGATTCAGCTCAGTGATGACCCCCAGATGAATGAACCAGTAATGCTGCAGCATTTCATGCACTGTTTCAGGAGCATTTGCGGGAACTTTGCGGCAGACAGCTGCCATCTTTAACAACTCACTCTTCCTTTCAGAATTCTTTTCAGCAGCTGCTAAAACTTCAAGCTTATCTGCATGACGGTTGGCATACATAATTATTGCATCACAGGCAATATCCATTGCTTTCAGCTCTTCCAGCTTTTCAGAAGCCTGGGTGTCATTAAAAAAATCAAGAATTGAAATCGATTCTTTAATTTCTTCTTTGATTTTAAGAAATCCTGTATTGAACATTTTATAACCTAATACAGTATGTCCGGGTGCACGCTGCTCCTGGAATTCAGTGAACAAACCGGCATTGTATGAATTATGCCATTCAGTGGTCATGAGTCCCATTATCCTGTCGCGGTTACTCTTACCTTTCCAAAATGGTATAATCTCATTCTTATAAATATTCTTCACCTCTTCGTCAACCCTGAAGAATACCTTTTCCCTCGTATTAAGAATGTCAAGATCCTGCATTGAATGAAGACTTATTTCAGGATAAGTAGGAGTCTCTTTGGGAGCAGGCCCCCTCTCTCCCACTATCAGTTCGCCATCATTGATGCATATCTTTTTATTTTTCAAAAGATATTCAAATGCTTTGGCCCTTTTCACCGGAGCTGACAACTCACGGGCTTCATCACTTTTATAGAACTGAGTAATTAGCAACGCCCTTTCGGCACTTATTTTTTCAACTGCATTAAGACTCTGTTCACGTAATTTTTTGACTCTTTCTGATAGTATCATTGATTCTATATTAAAATCTTCTAATTAATTATATTTCATTTAGTTACCTCTCCAATTTCGACCCCCCAACCCCCCAAATGGGGGGCTAAGAAGCAGATAGAGTTCAAATCAAATTCCCCAATTTACCCCCCCATCCAACAAATGGGGGGCTTAGTTCTTCAAAGTCCCCCATTTGGGGGATTTAGGGGGTTGCCCTCAGGGGATTTAAGGGGTTGCCCTCAGGGGATTTAAGGGGTTGCCCTCAGGGGATTTAGGGGATTGCCTTCAGGGATTTAGGGGGTAAAAATATCATCCTCCTATTTTAACTTTAACTCCGACTTCATTAAATATTTCTTTAAGCTGTAACATTCTTTCTTTTGAAGGAGGTTTCACGTTCTCCATTCTGTTAGGAATATTAAATTTCTTATATTTTGATGTTCCGATTTTATGATATGGAAGCAGGTTTATTTTTTTCAGGGATTTGGTTTTTGCCGTCAATAATAGTTGTTTCAGTTTTCCGATATGAACTTCATCATCATTATAACCAGGAATGACAGGAATTCTAACCATTATCTCTTTGCTGCATTCAAGAAGAAGTCTGAAATTATCCTGAATCCTTTCATTGGAAACACCTGTCAATTCCAAATGTTTATCGTCATCAAGATGTTTTATATCGAAAAGGAACAGGTCAGTATAAGGAATTATTGATTTATAATTTTCTGCTACGGAATATCCGGAAGTATCAACAGCAGTATGATATCCATTTGCTTTGCAGGCTTTTAAAGCCTCAAGAAGAAAATCAAACTGCAGCAAGGGTTCTCCTCCTGAAAATGTAACACCACCTTTTGACTGGTTCATGAAGACTTTTTCCTTATCAAGTATTTCCAGAATATTATCAACTGAATAAAATTTACCAACCTCCTCTTTTGAAACAAATTCTCTTTCTCCCACTTTATTTGTCTGGTTCACTGTCTCCTGATGAGGTGATATACCTTCAGGGTTGTGGCACCATAAACAGCTAAGAGGACATCCTTTCATGAAGAATGTTACACGAATCCCCGGACCATCGTGGATTGAATATCGTTTAACGCTGAAAATGAGCCCTTTCACTGGAAGAAAAAATAAGGTTAAGGTTAAGGCAAAGGTTGAGATTGAGAAATACTCCGGGAAATAAGGTATGACAAAGTAGCTCAACTGTGTTTTAAGACAACACAAAAGTATTTTCAGAAACTATAGAACATCAGACAGCAATAGAGTCTCTTGCCCAGACGCTGCATCATGAAACGGTATTTAAGCTTTGCTATCATCATAGTAAAATGATGGGTGCAAGTTAGAAAAAAAAATCTTATTATTGTCTATTGTTAAAATCCATAGGATTGTTTCAAACAAATTAATATTAAAATATGAAATCGCTATTAACTTCTCTGATCCTGCTATTGATGTTTATGCCAGGAGTAAATTCTCAAACTACCATACCTCTTCCTGAACATCCCCGTCCCGATTTTCAGAGGGAACAATGGCTAAACCTGAACGGTTACTGGGATTTTAAATTTGATAAAACAAATATCGGGGAAACTGAAAAATGGTTTAACTCACCGGTTTTTGATAAAAAGATACTAGTCCCTTTTCCATGGGGTTCAAAACTTTCGGAAGTAGCCAATGAGGCCGATATTGCATGGTATAGCCGTTCAATTGAAGTACCTTCAGCATGGGATGGGAAACGGGTTTTTCTTGTTGTCGGGGCTTCAGATTGGATTACATCAGTTTGGGTAAACAGCCAGTTTGCAGGAAAATTTCAAGGTGGATATACTCCATTCGAATTTGATCTGACACAGTTTGTAAAACCCGGACAAAAAGCTCAACTTGTTCTCAGAGTGGATGATACTCCTCATGATTTCAAACTCGAAGGTAAGCAGGGATACGGACAGGCAAAAGGGATCTGGCAGACTCCATATCTTGAAGCCAGGGGATCGATTGCTCTTGAATTTGTTCATTTCACACCTGATATCGACAAACAGAAAGTTACAGTTAATGCTTCATTAAGCTCGGTTCCGGGAAAAGATGTTACAGTTCAGGTTAAGTTTAAAAACGGTGGAATATCTCAACCTGTTTTTGCACCAAAATTTGCAAAAGAGAGCCGTGAAATTACATTTGATATTCCAATTCCAAATCAACACTTATGGAACCTCGAGGATCCTTATTTATATGAAACAGAAGTTATTATAACCCAAAACAATAAGGAAGAGGATAGAGTGTCAACCTATTTTGGTATGCGAAAGATCAGCGTAATGAACCTGCCCGGGCTGAACTTCCCGTATGTAGCATTAAACAATAAACCCGTTTATCTGCAGCTGACACTTGATCAAAGCTATAACCCTGATGGATTTTATACATTTCCAAGTGATGACTTTATGCGCGAAGAAATCATACGTTCAAAAAAAATCGGATTAAATGGTAATCGTATTCATATTAAAGTTGAAGTTCCGCGTAAATTATACTGGGCTGATAAACTCGGGTTACTCATTATGGCTGATGTCCCTAACTTCTGGGGAGAGCCTTCTGAAACTGCCCGAAAAGAGTGGGAAACAGCCATGCGTGGGATGTTAAAGCGCGATTTTAATCATCCGGCAATCTTCTCCTGGGTATTGTTTAATGAAACCTGGGGATTGTTTTCAAAGAATGAAAAGAATCAACGCAGATATGTACCTGAGACTCAGACATGGGTAGAATCATGCTATCATCTGGCTAAGAGTCTCGATCCAACCCGGATTATTGAGGATAATTCAGCTTGCAATAACGATCATGTTGTCACCGACCTTAACTCATGGCATGCTTACCTTCCTGGTTATAAATGGAAATCATTTCTCGACACTGTTGAAAACAAAACCTTCCCCGGATCAACATGGAATTACATTGGAGGCAGAAAACAGGGTAGTCAGCCAATGATAAACAGCGAGTGTGGTAATGTGTGGGGATACGACGGAAGTACAGGCGATGTTGACTGGAGCTGGGATTACCATATTATGATGAATGAACTCCGAAGTCATCCAAAGTGCGCAGGCTGGCTTTATACTGAACATCATGATGTTATAAACGAATGGAACGGATATTATAAGTTCGACCGGACAGATAAATATACCGGGCTTGGCGATATAGTTCCGGGTATGACAATAAATGATCTGCATAGTCAGATCTACATAGCGACTGGAGGTGAACTATGTCGCGACGTAAAAAAAGGTGACAAGGTTGAGGTTCCTTTATTCCTTTCATGCATGACAGATCAGATACCACAGGACGGACTCATTCTCAAATCACGTATCTTCGAATGGACATCACTTGGTAAGTACAGGGAATATGATCTCCAGACAAGAAAAATTCAGGCTGAACCATTTGCCAACAAAGCTATTGAATCTTTAAAATTTGAAGTTACAGCTAATGACGCCCTGCTTGTACTGGCGCTGACCATAGAAAGCTCTACCGGAACCATTTATCAGCACAATTTCACCACTTTCCGGGTAAATCCCGATAAAGCGGTTGCAACAGAGGTTGTTACCGAAAATGATAAAACACTCAATATCATAACATTTGCGCCCAACTCATTTTCAGATGCCAAATGGTCGAAAAAACAATGGAATATTCTCGACGGATTAAAAGTAAACGGAGCAGGTTTTGGATATTTCGAATATCATGTCACTATTCCGGCCGGAGTTCAAACCGGAAATGCAAAAGAAGCAACACTTATATTCGAAGCTTCAGCTAAAACTCTTCATGGGAAAGATGTGGAAGGAAGTAAAAATTCAGGCGGTGATTATATGAGGGGTAAAGGTAATCTCGATCCGGGTCTGAACCCAAACTCATATCCAATGACCGATTCATACAAAACACCTGGAAAAGTTAAGGTTTGGGTTAACGGAATTGCAGCCGGGGATATTTATCTTGAAGATGAACCGGCAGATTCAAGGGGTATTCTGTCGTGGCATGCACAGCCAAAGAATAATAAACTTAATGAGGCTGGCAGCTATGGTTATCTTTGCAGGGTAAATATTCCAGCTGAGATGCTTAAGAAAACTGTGAATCAGAATCTGGTTATCCGTTTCGAAGTTGATGAGTCATTCCCCGGAGGGCTCGCTATTTATGGGAAACAGTTTGGAAGGTATCCGCTGGACCCAACAATAATAATAATAGAATAGGTGATGTCGTAAACTAGAACTTACTTATTATCTGCTACTTACAGCATTTTAACAAATGATTAACAAAACATTAACTATTTAAAATGCAACATTTTTGACTCTCAGGCGTCTATATATTGTGAACAAGGTTAAGATTAAGGTTTAGGTTAAGGTTTAGAAAAGACATAAAAAATATTTTAAAGACATTTTAATTTAAGAATAATCGCCACCCGGCGGTTTCTACGATCAGGTTTAGGTTTAGGTTAGGTTTAGGTTAGTTAAGTAAAAGAAAGACACCGCCAGGTGTCTTTCTTCATTTTAAGATTTAAATCATATTCTTTTGTTCTCAAAAAGATTATTTTCGTCAGGTACAAAAAGCTTTTGTACATTTAGGAGGCTTTTTGAATACTATTAATGAAATAAAAAAAACTCTAACCAAACCAAAAATTAAAAAATGAAAAAGACTTTGTTTATTATGTTCCTTTCAATTTTAGCATTTACAGGATGCAAAAAGAAAGAAAAAAGTGATAATCCTTTCTTTAATGAGTACGAAACCCCTTTCGGAGTACCTCCATTTGAACAGATAAAAGCAGCTCATTACATGCCTGCTTATCTTAAGGGAATGGAGGAAGAACAAAAAGAAATTAAAGCAATCATCAATAATCCGAAAGCGCCTACTTTCGGGAATACTATTAAATCTCTGGAATACAGCGGTCAACTTATGAATAAAGTTAGTAGAGTATTTGGTTCACTCAATTCTGCCAATACCAATGATACTTTACAAAAGATCAATAAGGAACTATCTCCTCTCCTTTCAAAGCACAGAGACGATATCAGTCTGAATGACAGCTTGTTTCAGAGAATAAAATCTGTTTATGAAAACAGTGATAAATTTACACTTACAGAAGAAGAGAAAAAGGTACTGGATAATACCTATAAAAACTTTGTAAGAAGCGGAGCTGCTTTATCACCTGAAGATAAAGGGAAATTGCGTAAGATTAATCAGGAAGCCTCCCTCCTCTCAGTACAGTTTGGACAAAACCTGCTGGCAGAAACTAACGGATTTCAGCTTGTGATTGATAATAAGGAAGATTTATCAGGATTGCCTGAAGGTGCAGTTACACAGGCAGCAACTTTAGCAAAGAATCTGAAGATGGAAGGCAAATGGGTATTCACAATTCAGTATCCGATTATGGAACAGTTTCTGAAATATTCTGATAAAAGGGAATTGAGACAGAAGCTTTTCACAGCATATTTTATGAAAGGCGATAATGATAATGAACATGATAACAAAACAATAATTGCCCGAATAGCAAAACTAAGAGTGGAAAGATCTCATCTTCTTGGTTATAAGAGCTATGCTGATTTTGCTCTTGAGCGCAATATGGCGAAGACTCCCGCAAAAGTATTTGAATTCCTGGGCCAGGTTTGGGCTGCGGCTACACCTGTTGCCAAAGCAGAAGCTGCCGCTCAACAGGCCATGATTTACAAGGAGGGCGGAAAATTTAAACTTGAGCCATGGGACTGGTGGTATTATACTGAAAAGATCAGGAAAGAGAAATACGACCTTAGCGATGAACTCACCCGGCCATATTTTAAAATTGATAATGTTATTCAGGGGTTGTTTTATGTAGCAAACCAGTTATACGGACTTGAATTCTCAAAAAGAACTGACATACCAAAATATCATCCCGATGTTCAGACCTTTGAAGTAAAACGAAATGGAAATCATGTTGGTATTCTATTGATTGACAACTACCCACGCTCTTCAAAAAGAGCAGGCGCCTGGTGCGGAGCTTTCAGAGGACAGAGCCGTGATATAAATGGAAAGATGATCAACCCGATCGTAACAATGGTGACAAATTCAACCCCACCTACTGCTGATAAACCAGCACTTCTGACACCGGATGAGGCTTCAACTTTGTTCCATGAGTTTGGTCATGCTCTGCATCAATTGCTTTCAAACTCAACATATCCAAGCGTTTCAGGAACATCAGTACCCAGAGATTTTGTAGAATTGCCTTCACAAATAATGGAACATTGGGCACTTGAACCCGAAGTATTAAAAGTTTATGCAAAACATTATCTGACAGGCGAAGTTATACCTGCCGATCTGGTTAATAAACTCGACAAGTCAGGTAAATTCAACATGGGATTCACAACAATAGAATATCTGGCTGCTGCACTCCTGGATATGGAGTATCATTCGCTTACAGAACCTGTAGATCTAGATATTCATGCTTTCGAGAAAGCAGCAATGGACAAATATGGTCTGATTCCTGAAATCAAACCCAGATACAGGTCTACATATTTTAATCATATTTGGGCAGGAGGGTATTCAGCCGGATATTATAGCTATATCTGGTGTGAAATACTTGATGCCGATGCGTTCCAGGCATTTAAAGAAACAGGTAACATATTTAATAAGGAGGTAGCAGCCAGATTCGAAAAGGAAATTCTTTCTAAAGGAGGTACCAGAGATGCACTTGAAATGTACAAAGCATTCAGAGGGAAAGAACCTGGAATTGATGCCCTTTTGGAGAACAGAGGACTAAAATAATCATTCTAAGGAAAAGAAATATTACATTAACTAAGATGACCACCCTGTCTTTCAAATAGAGCAGGGTGGTTTTATTTAAAAAAATTATATTTGTGATATAAGAAAGATATATAAGAATAATCTTTAAATAACCTGTAGAACTTTCTATTCCAGAATTGTTACAGAATTACCATCTATCTTTATCTCAATTTAAAGTGGTATGAAAATCCTGATAATTGAAGACGAGAAGGAGCTGGTAGGAACAATTAAAAAATTTCTTGAATCAGAAGGGTTTCTCTGTGAAACAGCTTGCACCTATAATGAAGCAGAGGATTCATTATCAGTTTTCAGCTATGATATAATTATTCTCGATCTGACTCTGCCCGGTGGTGATGGACTCGATCTCATTAATTTAATAAAGGAACGGAACAGACAGGCCGGACTTCTGATAGTTTCAGCTAAAAATTCGCTTGATGATAAGATCAAGGGGCTGGATATGGGAGCCGATGATTATATTACCAAACCATTTCATCTTGCAGAACTTAACTCACGAATAAAATCACTTGTACGAAGACGGCATTTTGACGGCACAAATGAATTGGTTTTCAACGAAATAAGAGTAAATATTGATTCTGGTGAAGTATTTATAAACGATTCAATGATTGACCTCACAAGGAAAGAATATGAGATATTGCTATATCTGATTGTTAACAAAAATAAAGTAATCACCCGTGAAGCAATTGCAGAACATGTTTGGGGTGATAATATCTCATACTCCGACAATTTTGATTTTATCTACAGCCACATAAAAAACCTGAGAAAGAAAATTGAGCAAAAGAGTGGCAAAGATTATCTGAATAATATTTATGGAATTGGCTATAAATTTTCAGAAAAATGAAACTACTCGCAAAAACCAACAGAACCTATCTTCTCATTTCAGCAATAGCATTTATTATAGCTGGATTAGTAATATATTTTGTCCTCTCCTTCATTTTCGAAGACCAGTTGAATGAGCAGCTCAAATCAGATATTAAAGGAATAAAACAAAGCATTGAGAAAGATGGAAAATTGCCTAGTTACTTCCCATTTATCGAAGTAAGAGAAGTAAAAGGGGAAGAAAGATCATTCATAAGCATTGATACTATTATTTATTATAATTCGCAAAAAGAAATTATTCCTTTTCGCCAGATAAGCCGGGTAGTTTCCATAAACGGGAAGACATATTTTATAGCTGCCCGCGATCCCTTGCTAGGTTCGGTATTCGTTCTTCTGCTTGTCAGTCTATATTTTATTAACCGAAAGCTTTCCATTAATATATGGCGGCCATTTTATAAAACCCTTGATGAACTTAAGGAGTTTTCTCATGATAAACCCGGGTTCAGACTATCCTCAGTCAGTAACATGGATGAATTTATGGAACTCAATAAAACACTTGATAAGCTGACCCGGAAAGTTATTACCGACTATCAGGCGCTAAAACGATTTACAGAAGATGCATCTCATGAGATTCAGACACCGCTTGCAGTTATACAATCAAAACTTGAAACCATGCTGCAGTATCCTGATTTAAAACAGGAACAGGCTGAGTTGATAAATTCAGCCTATACCTATTCCCTCCGGATCTCAAAACTTACACAAACACTCCTGCTTTTGACCAAAATAGCAAATGATCAGTTTCCTGAAAAAAGAGCTGTATATCTGTCAGATCTTCTTATTGAGAAAATAGAATTCTTTGAAGATCATATCATTGGAAAATCACTGATTCTTAAAAAAAATATTGAACCTGAATGTTACATCGATACTAACTTTTTTCTTGCAGATTCATTGATTATAAATCTTATGGGGAATGCCGTAAAACACAGCATGTCTAACGGATTATTCAATATCAGTCTCAACAGAAATTATCTTGAAATATCAAATTCGGGTAAGCCTTTTTCATTCCCTCCTGAAAAACTCTTTGACAGATTCTATAAAACAGATAAATCATCTGACTCTCCCGGACTTGGTCTTGCAATAGTCAAAGAGATCTGCTTACTCAACAAATGGGAAATATCTTATAAATATGAAGATGATCTGCACAAATTCATAGTAACGTTTTAACTTTTTGATCACAATTTTCCTTCGTGTTACTTCTTGAAGAACTTCCGGTTGCTGTAACAAATACTTTAAATACTGATTTTAAAGGATATAAGAAAAATCTTATCGAAATCTATGAAAGTCCGGAAATTAAAGGTTTTGAATTGGAATTAAAGAAAGGGGAATCATCATTAGAAGTCATTTTTGACAATAATGGTAAGGTTTTCAAAAAGACAGACTTAAAAGAAGAAGACGAAAAAGACGAGAAAGCTGAAAAACCAAAAAATTAATCAACAGTAAGGTCTGCGAGCCCGTCCTTGTCAAGAATTTTTATCTTTTTGCCCTGAGCTTCGAGATAGAATTCCAGCTCCAGCTCCTTAATGGCTCGTGATACTGACGGCCTTGCCACACCAAAAAAATCAGCAAGGTCGTTTTGCGTCATACCAAGATTAACAACTGTTCCTTCTTTCCCTGCTTTCTGAAGAATATAATGCGCCAGTTTTCCTTTTATAGTTTTAAAATTCAGAAATTTTATCTTCTCCGAAAGGAATTGAGAACGATTTGAAATCATATCAAGAAAGTTAATCAGAATGATCTCATTCCTTTTCAGCAACTTAAGAAAATCTAACTTTTCAACCGACAGAATTTCTACATCCGAAACAGCAACTACATTAACCGGGAACCTGTTTTTATTACCAAACATAAAAGCCGATGCGAGAGCACCCGGTGCAGGAATATCTTCAATCTTTATCACCCTTCCTGCATAATCAACCATCTCACCTTTCACAGTTCCCTGCATTACAAGCATCAACGAATTAACAGGCTCCCCGCTCTGGGCCATCATTGAACCTGCCTGAAATTTTCTGATTCTGTAAGGAACTTCCAAAAAAATTGCTTCTATTTCATCCGGAACAAGACCCTTAAAAAGTGGTGCGAATGATAAAAGAGAATAGTCCATTCTTTTTCTGTAAAAATAGTAAATAAAATTCAAAGGACTAACGGCTCAATAACTCCGCTGGCGCGAATTTTTAATCCGATTACAAATCGGCGCCAGCAAGCATATATTCTTCATTTCTTTCTATTACATTTGAAAACTTATAACTCAAATAAAACTCAATGAAAAGAATTTTATCCTTTTTAGGTATACTTACTTTGACTGCTTCACAGATTATTCAATCACAGGATGTAACAGAAGCAGTACTTCTAAAACAATTTCATACCATACACAGTGAGGAGATGATGACATGGCTTGAAAAGCTTTGTTCTCCTGAATTTAACGGAAGACTTACAGGTACTCCCGAATTCATGGCCACTGCAGACTGGGTTGCCGGAAAGCTTAAGGAGTGGGGTCTGAAACCCGCCGGTGACAATGGCACCTATTTTCAAGGTTTTGATTTTCCATATACAGTTATAAATGATCCTGGAAGCCTTTCTTTGAACCTGCCACAGGCTGATGGATCTGTTATTAAAAAAAATTACAGCTATCCTGATGAATACTACCCGGGAATGAATTCCGGCAACGGAGAAATAACTGCTGAAGTGGTTTTTGTGGGATTTGGGGTTTCTGCTCCTGAATTAAATTACGATGATTATAAAGGTATTGATGTCAAAGGAAAGATCGTACTTATGAACAGGGATGTCCCTTATGGCGATCCGCGAAATCCTGAATACAAGAAATGGGTTGGATATTGTTACCATCAGTACAAACTACAGAATGCAGTAAAACATGGCGCTGCCGGGATGTTATATATTGATGGAGCAGCTGCTAATCCTAATATTGCTTACGATCCTTCAATAATAGTCTGCGGTATCGGGCCTCAGCCACTTGCTGATATTTTTGCCGGACTAAGAAGTACAAACAAAGACATTGTTGAAAAGATCATAAAAACCTTCAAACCTGCCTCCTTCAACACCGGGAAAAGCGTTACAATTAAGGCTAACACTTCCAGGCATCCTGAAGGAAAAGCCTGTAGCGTTCTGGGTATGATTGAGGGCAGTGATCCTGTTCTGAAAAATGAAGTAATAATAATTGGGGGCCACCTCGATGCTGTAGGGAATGCCGGCAGGGTAGTAAACGGAGCGCTTGATAACGGAAGCGGTGTAATAGACATAATGGGTGCCGCAAAAGCAATGGCACAATCTGGGATCCAGCTTAAAAGGTCTGTACTGTTTCTGTTTATCGGAGGAGAAGAGGTCGGACTTATCGGAAGCAAAGTTTATACTGAAAAACCTGTTTTTCCAAAAGAAAAAACCATCACTTTTATAAATCTCGATATGGTTGGAAACGGAACAGGCCTTGCAGTAAGCGCTGGCAGTACCTATAAAGAATATCTGACCTATTTTGAACAGGCAAACACAAAATATATTCACAGAACAATGCAAACATCAGCACCCATTCCCGGCGCCTACTTCGGCCGGCCCCGAAGCGACGGTGTCGTATTCAGCATGGCTGGATATAAAACAATGTCACTCGGAACAACTGATGGCACTAAAAAAGTGTTCTATCATTTGCCCGGTGATGATCCCGATGCTGTAACAATAGACATAATGGAGGATGTATCGAAATTGATATATGTGGCTCTTATTAATATGGCAAATGATACTGGTTTGAAATGACGTTTTTTCATGTGTTTCCTACATATTTAATGCGTTATCAACATAAATAAACTGGCCCTTTAAAATTTTTTTATTTATAATCTCTGTTTGTAACATATGTTACATTTCATGTCTGACTAAATATTCACTTTTGTATCAGAAACTAAATATATTACGATATGAAAAGAGATATTTTAAAAATAGATGAAGAGTTATGCAACGGTTGTGGCCAGTGTGTTCCAAACTGTCACGAAGGGGCTTTGCAGGTAATTGACGGGAAAGTAAGACTGGTAAGTGAACTTATGTGCGACGGACTTGGTGCCTGCATAGGTCATTGCCCTGAGGGAGCTATTACTATTGAGACAAGGGAAGCTGAGCCATATAGCGAAATACGGGTTATGGAACAGATGAAAGATAAGGGTAAGAACACTATCATTGCACATCTGAAACATTTGAAAGATCATGGAGAAAAAGGGTTCGTACACGAAGGTGTGACATATCTCAAAGAACACAGGGATGAACTAAACTTTAATCTTGATGAGGTAATACATGAGGTACATAACCATGGCGCTGCAGTTTCAGCTCCACAACAGACTCATGCACATTCTCATAATCATGACAATGGTGGTGGCGGCTGTCCCGGAGCAAAGACAATGGTTATTGAACGGCCCGGAACCCATAATGAAAATTCAGCGGTAACTGAACAACCTTCCGAACTGAGACAATGGCCTGTTCAGATGCATCTTGTGAATCCAAATGCCTCATATTTCCAGGGATCGGATCTTTTACTTGCTGCTGATTGCGTTGCATTCTCGATGGGAGGCTTTCATAGTAAACATCTTAAGGGTAAATCACTTGCAATTGCATGTCCTAAACTTGATCAGGGTTCGGAGATTTATGTTCAAAAACTGACATCAATGATCGATGTTGCTAAAGTAAATACAATAACTGTTATGATGATGGAAGTACCATGCTGCGGAGGATTACTCCAAATGGTAAAAGCTGCACTGGCCAGTGCATCCAGAAAAGTACCTGTAAAAAAAATGATTGTCGGGATAAATGGAGAGGTTCTTCAGGAAGAATGGGTATAATTACGGCACAGGGCACAGGGCACACAATATAATGCCATAACGCCAAAACGCCAGAACAACATAACAGTAGGGAACGGTCGCGACCGTTCCCTACATATAAAATCCGTTCCCAACAATTATTTATGCCGTATGCCGTATGCCTTTTAACCCGTTTATGATAATTGACATAAAATTTCTATTTATATTGATTCTTTTAAATTAATAATCTAAATTTGGATATCGTGATTATAATCATTCTTGAACTTCTAAAGCTTTAACTAATGATCCAGGAATCTTCACCTAAATTAGCTTCTGAGAATAAGGTTTTCCTTGGTTTTGATATTGGATCTGTTTCTCTGAATTCAGTTGTAATGGATGGGAGCTATAATATTCTTGAAGATTATTATGAATATATCCATGGAAAACCATTCAATGTTCTACTGGAAAGATTGACCTCGATCCTTAAAACCAACAATGCTGAATCAATTGAAGGGATTGCTATAACCGGATCGGGAGGAAAACTGGCTACGGAACTTATTGGTGGAATTTTTGTAAATGAAATAATTGCACAGGCAACTTCAACAGGAAGGCTTTTTCCTGATGTTAAGACAGTAATTGAAATTGGAGGTGAAGACTCTAAATTAATTATCCTGGAAAAAGATCCTGCTACAGGTAATTCACGACTCGTGGATTTTGAAATGAATAGTATCTGCGCTGCAGGGACCGGTTCTTTCCTCGATCAGCAGGCTAGAAGAATCGGCGTTCCTATTGAAAATGAGTTTGGCGCCATGTCGCTTAAATCGATAGACCCTCCCAGAATAGCAGGCCGTTGCAGTGTATTCGCTAAAAGTGATATGATCCACCACCAGCAGATCGCAACACCTCTTCACGATATAGTTGCCGGATTATGTTTTGCTCTTGCCAGAAACTTCCGGAGCAATCTGGCAAGAAGTAAAGAGATCAAACATCCTGTAATCTTCTCGGGCGGTGTTGCGGCAAATATAGGAATGGTGAGAGCTTTCAGAGAAATTCTCAATCTTAAAGACGGGGAACTCATAATTTCAGAACACCATGCTTCAATGGGTGCAATCGGAGCCGTAATGTATGCCCATTCAAACAACCTGGAGATGAACCATTTCTTAGGTCTCACAAAGCTTGAGGATTATCTTTCCACTGATGCAACAAAATTTGTTACACTTCCAAAACTTATTGAATCAGGAGCTGAATATAAAAAATATGTTCATTCAATAAGCAGGGGAAAGGATAAAACAAGGGTATATCTTGGACTTGATATCGGGTCTTTGAGTACAAATGTGGTTCTTATAGATGAACAACACAAAGTAGTTTCACGCAGGTACATTCCTACCGGAGGGAAACCTCTTGAAGCAATTCAGAGGGGACTGACAGAAATTTATGATGAGATCGGAGAATTTGTTGAGGTTATAGGTGCCGGAACAACAGGTTCGGGAAGATACCTTACAGGTGATTTTATAGGAGCCGATACCATTCAGAATGAGATCACAGCCCAGGCAACTGCGGCCATTGATTATGATCGTACAGTCGATACAATATTTGAAATAGGCGGTCAGGATTCAAAGTACATAAGTATTGAAAATGGCGTTGTTGTAGACTTTGAAATGAATAAGGTATGTGCTGCCGGAACCGGATCTTTTCTTGAAGAGCAGGCCGAAAAACTTAATATAAACATTATAAATGAATTCGGTGAGATGGCATTGGGTTCAGATTGTCCTGTAAAACTAGGTGACAGGTGTACTGTTTTTATGGAATCTGACCTGAATTCATTTATGCAAAAAGGTGCAAGAAACGAGAATCTGGTTGGAGGTCTCGCTTATTCTATAGTTTATAATTATCTCCAGAAAGTAGTAGGTGATCGTAAAATTGGTGATAAAATTTTCTTTCAGGGTGGTGTAACAAATAATAAAGCTGTCGTTGCTGCCTTCGAACAGGTACTTGGGAAAAAGATTATTATTCCACCCCATTTTGATGTAACAGGTGCAATCGGTGTTGCCATACTGGCTCAACGGTACATGAATAAAGGACAAAAGACCAGATTTAAGGGCTTTGGAGTACGGAATGTTACTTATGATATCAGCAGATTTGTGTGCCAGAGCTGCACAAATCATTGCGAGATAAGAAGAGTTAAAATTGACGGTATAAAGAAATCACTTTTCTATGGCGGTCGCTGCGAAAGATATGAAACAGACGACAGAAAGAAAACAGCAAACAACATACCTAATCTCTTCGAGAAAAGGATCGAAATGCTTCGTGAAGGATTTACTGAGACAGAACCCTGGAAAAAAACAACAATCGGAATACCAAGAGCACTGATGGTATACTATCAGCAGTTCCCTTTTTGGAGGACCTTTTTTGAAGAGATCGGATTTACAGTTGTGGTCTCAAGGGAATCGGACAAAGATCTTGTTAATCAGTCGATTGAAATAATGACCACAGAGACATGTCTTCCAGTGGAACTCATGCATGGTCATGTACTTGACCTTGTTAACAGAGGTGTCGATTATATCTTTCTTCCATTTATAGTTAACGGTAAAGAACGCGAGGGCAATAAGACTTTAAATTGCAACTGCCCATGGGTACAATCATATCCTTTCATGGTAAAAGCTGCTCTTAAGGGTAAAGTGGATGAATCAAAATTATTGATTCCAACCCTTCACTTCAGGTTTTTCGAAAGGGCACTTATGAAAGAAATGAGTGAATATTTTAACGACAAGTTTGGTATCGGCAAAGAAGTTATTAAAAAAGCTGTTTACAAAGCTGATGAAGTTCAGACCGCATTTGAAAAAAGTCTTGTGGAGTATGGTAAGGAAGTCCTCAGATCTATCCCTGAAAACTGCCGTCCTGTTGTACTGCTTGGAAGACCATATAACGGTGCTGATTCACATCTGAATCTGGGTCTGATAGAAAAGCTGATAACCCAGAATGTAATGCCGATTCCCATCGACATGCTCGATCTGTCTCCATATAATATATTTACCAACTACCGGAATATGTACTGGCCAAACGGGCAGAAAATAATTGCTGCAGCACAACTGGTAGCAAAAAATAAAAATTTACATGCTGTTTATCTTAGCAATTTCCGTTGCGGACCCGATTCATTTATATGGCATTATGTTACAGAGGAGCTCAAGGGAAAACCATTCCTCCATCTCGAAGTAGATGAACACTCAGCTGATGCAGGAATGGTAACGCGTATAGAGGCTTTCCTCGATAGTCTGAAGGGTGCTGAGCAAAATGAAAAAAAAGATTTCAAGATCTTCAGACCACGTCCTGGCCCGGCATCTCCACAAAAGGATCGTATAATGTATTTCCCATATATGAATGATGCCGCTTACATGATTGCAGCGGCAGCCCGAAGTTGTGGGATAAGATCCGAGGTTCTTCCCAAGCAAACCCAGGAGGATCTGGCTATCGGCAGGAAATATACTTCATCAAAAGAGTGTTTCCCGATGATATGCACTACCGGAAGCTTTTTGAAAAAATTAATGGAGCCGGGTGCGGACCCTTCAAAGATGAGTTTCTTCATGCCCGATCATAACGGGCCGTGCAGATTCGGTCAGTATAATCAATTTCACAGAATACTCTTCGACCGTCTGGGTTATCATGATGCAGAACTGATAACTCCTTCAAATGATACATCTTACGAAGATGTTGCCGGTAAAGACAGTCAGAAATTCAGGATCAACGCATGGAAGGGGTTTATAGTATCAGATTACCTGAGAAAGATACACCTGGAAACCCGACCATATGAGATCAACAAAGGAGATTCAGACAAGCTGTATGATGAATCTTTGGCACGACTCGAGAAATGCATTGAGAATGGATCAACAGATTTGCGCAAAGTAATTACTGGTATTGCCTCCGATTTTATGGCAATAAAAGTTGATAAAAGTCAAAGAAGACCCGTTGTGGCAATAATCGGTGAAATTTTCATGCGTGGCAATGCAGGATGCAACGGGGATATTGCTAACCGTCTTGAAGATCTTGGTGTTGAGGTGGTTATTGGTCCATTTTCTGAATGGATAAATTATTCAACCTACCGGTTTACCCGCGACAGCAAATGGAAAAATGATACAAAAGGGATTATCAAATCAAAAATCCAGGAATTTGGACAGGATGTCATTGCAAACTCGTTGCTGCGCAGTATTGAAAAATTCACCGATCATGAAAAGGATGTTTCTCTGCACGAAATGCTTCATTTGTGTAATAAGTATGTGAATGAATATTACGACGGTGATCCTGCTATTGCCATGGGAACTTCTGTTGCCCTTACAGAAAGAGGAGTATCGGGCATTGGTGCCATACTCCCGTTTACCTGTATGCCGGGAACACTTATTGCTTCAGTAAGTGATTCTTTCAGAAAAGATCATAACAATATCCCTTTTATAAATATTGCTTACGATGGTCAGGATTCAGTGTCGTTAGATACAAGACTTCAGGCGTTCGTCTTCCAGGTAAAAGAATATGCGATGGCTGCGGAACTTGTCAAAACAACTTAACCCTCAATTGGGTTTGAGCCTTAATTATGTAGGGTTATTTTTCTATTATTCTATTCTTTAAATCCATTTGTTCATGTAGAATTCTTGTGATTTCCACTTCGTTTTCTTCAATCTTTCTGTAAAAAATGATGTGCCTACCTGCTTTAAACCCAAATATGTTTTCTGTTACTCCTGAATAATTGTTACCTAACTCAGGGTTACATGCAACTTCGTTACAGTTTTCTAAAAGCATAAGATAATATGTGTCTGCTTGATTTTCAGACCACTTATCAAAGGTGTAATTCCAAATATTGGTTAAATCATCAACTGCTTTTTTTGTTAATTTATACTGAGCCATTCAATTTCTTTTTAGCTTTTAATCTTTCTAAAAGTGACTCAGGATTGAAATCATAAGCAATTCCGCTTTCTATCCCTTCTTGAATAGCTTCTCTTAAAGCAATAATTCTGGTTTCTTCTTCTTCCAAAAGTCTTAATCCTGCCCGGACAACTTCACTTGC
>Ga0209540_10000111_pt1 | contig 105211 bp, 99 predicted proteins | sample BarGraIncu01121A_FD_184501 | JGI IMG/M metagenome (GOLD analysis project Ga0209540, IMG submission 184501) | Arctic peat soil microbial communities from Barrow, Alaska - Barrow Graham LP Incubations 011-21A (SPAdes) (version 2) | ecosystem: Environmental > Terrestrial > Soil > Wetlands > Peat... | reverse complement strand
CACATAATGATAATAACACTTTATGAGCTGTCTCCTTATCTTCAACGTCAAAGCTAATAGTCGTTGAATTGCCTATCCCCTTCATTTCAATATAATTACTCTTTCGAACTTCTGAATTTTCTATTCCATTGGCGTAATTCCAAATTACTTGACCATGGCTCTTAAATTTATACTTTATTATTTCTAAATCATAATTTGCTAATTCACCTATAGTATTTATATTTAAACTATGAAGCTTTGGAGCTGTCGCTCTACCCACCATAAACAAATCCTCTATAGGAAGAGGCCACATCTTTTTTTTTAATTCATGTAGAAATAAGGTATGAATCATATCCGGTTTCTTAAAATCTGATGCTACTTTAGCCAGGAGTTTATTATTTGATATTCCTATATTTACTGTAAACCCAAGTTCTTTTTTTATTCTCTCACTTATAGTTTCAGCGAGTACCATATAATCTGGGTATAAATGCTCCATATTGGAAAAGTCTAAAAAGCTTTCATCAACACTAAACCTTTGTATCTGTGGAGTATATTCCTGAAATATTTTATTCATAGCTGAACTACACTTCATATATAATGAATATCTTGGTGGAACTATTATTAAACCGGGACACTTTGCTCTAGCATTATATAAAGTTTCACCTGTTTTAATATTAAATTTTTTAGCAGGTATCGATTTCGTTAAAACAATACCATGTCTACTTTCTTCATCTCCACCTATTACAGATGGAACTGTCCTTAAATCCAGCTTCTCACCTTGCTGTAGCCGATACGATGCTTCCCATGAGAGGTAAGCACTATTTGCATCAATATGAAAAATTAATCTACTCATGTTACTACCCCCCCAAACAAAACATATGTTCGTATATAGTATACACCATTTTACAAAGATTAGAAGCGGTAATGTTTTACAAAACAATAATTATTTATAAAAAAATAAAAGCCTAGCAATTAAGCTAAAGCTATTATTGAAAGTATTATAAATTTTATGTAATAAATATATAATACCCACAAATCGTATGAAAGGTTCGCTATTAAAGAACATTGCGTATTAAGTTTATTACTTTATTAAACTAATTATTAGAAATATACCTTCTTTAAGACTAAACAAATAAATTTATCTGTATACATAATATTTTCATAGTTTTTAAACTTGACTTTTTTTAATATTTATCGCATTCTATACTTACGAACGTTCGTAAGGTAGGTGATTTTATGACAATCGATCGAATTAAAAAAGTTGCTTTGCTACATTTTATTGAAGAAGGGTACGAAGGAACATCACTTTCTGATATTGCTCAGGAAGTTGGCATTAAAAAACAATCAATATATTCCCATTTTAAGAATAAAGATGACTTATTTCTTATAGTTACGAATCAAGTTATTAGTGAAGAAATTGACTTTTTACATGCATTTTTCGCTCAACACAATCCTAACTTACCAGACTACTTTAAAAGTTTAATTTTTCAAATAGAAAAACGATACATCCAAAGCAAAGAAAGTAATATGAAGTTTGTATTGCGTATGGCTTATATGCCTCCTCTTCATCTTAAAGAAGAAGTTATTAGAAGTTTTAATTTATATTTTTTAGAGCTTGAAGATTTAGTAAATAAGTCATTTTTAAGTGAAGTAACTCTCTCTATGAAAGTTAACAATGCGACACTTTCCTTTATGACCTTATTAGATGGGTTATTAGTAGCATTGGTTTATGGAGGCGTAGAGAGATTTAATCAAAAATTCGAAGCATCTTGGGATATATATTGGTCTGGTTTGTTAAATGCTTAATTATTTTTAATATTAATGACAATATTATTTTTTATTAGATTTTTCTAATTAGTGGAACATATTAATTTTATATGAAAGAAGGTTAACAAAATGAATTTTCAAGGATTAATAAAAGAATATCTTAACGGCTTACAAAGTGGAAACTCTGAACAGTTACTATCTGTTTTTGACCAAAATGCGGTAGTTTTATCACCACTTTATGGTAAACTCCCTGCAAAACAGTTTTACTCAGATTTATTTAAGGATACAACTGAATCAAAAATAACATTGATTAATACACTTCAGAGCAATGAAAACCAAAATACATGTGCTGGTCATTTTAGATACGATTGGACAATGAAGGATGGTTCATTAGTAACTTTCGAGTGTGTTGATGTCTTTAAAGTTACTAAACAAAATAAAATCGAGCAGTTGACAATAATATATGACACATTTGGAGTTAGAGATAACTTTAATAAATTAAAATAATAATAAAAATATTCTTAATCTCAAATTACATGGACAAAAAACATCTACTTAAAGTGGTATTTTTTGTCTTAATTTATCTGTTTAAATTATTCTTACTAATTTCGTATTAAATTACTATTGTTCAACTAAATCTATACAATAATATTACCATATATTTCATAAGAGTAATAGGTTGATGAATAATTTTTTTCTCCTAAGGGACTTAAAACTCTACTGTTAGGATATACTATACACTAATACAAATAAAAATTAGGAGGTGATTGCCCTATGAACAATTTAACAAATGTACCCAATAGATTAATAAATGAGAAATCTCCATATCTTCTTCAACATGCACATAATCCTGTGAACTGGTTCGCATGGTCTGATGAAGCATTTAGAAAGGCACAAGCTGAAGATAAGCCTGTCTTTTTATCTATTGGGTATAGTTAATTGGTTCACGCAATGTACTTGTCATTGGTGTCACGTTATGGAGAAAGAATCTTTTGAAAACGAAGAAGTAGCAGCTGTATTAAATAGATATTTTATAGCAATAAAAGTTGATAGGGAAGAACGCCCAGATATAGACAGTATTTATATGACGGTATGCCAAGCGTTAACTGGAAGTGGTGGATGGCCCTTAACTATTTTTATGACCCCAGATAAAAAACCATTTTATGCAGGTACTTATTACCCACGGGAGAGTAAATATGGAATGCCAGGTATAATGGATATACTTAATTCTATTGCGCAGCAGTGGAATATTGAAAGAGAGAATATTGTAGCCTCTAGTGAAAAAATAATCCAGCATATAAAGAATACAGATGCATTGGGTAAGCAAGTAAAATTAGGAAAAGAAATAGGTGAGGACGAAATACATAATGCTTATAATAGTTTCAAGAGTGTATTTGACAAAAATTATGGCGGATTTGGAAGGTCTCCTAAATTTCCGGCTCCTCACAATTTACAATTTTTATTAAGATACTGGAAAAATTATAATGAACCTAAAGCATTAGAGATGGTAGAAAAAACTTTAGAATCCATGTATGAGGGTGGAATTTTTGACCATATTGGTTTTGGTTTCTCAAGGTATTCTACGGATCAAAAATGGTTAGTACCTCACTTTGAGAAAATGTTATATGATAATTCACTTTTAGCAGAAGTATATATTGAGGCTTTTCAGGCTACAGATAAAGTATTCTACAAACAGGTTGCAGAGAAGATTTTTACTTACATACTAAGGGACATGACATCAAAAGAGGGTGCTTTTTACTCAGCTGAGGATGCAGATAGTGAAGGCATTGAGGGTAAATATTATTTATTAACTTTGGATGAAGTTGGTTTAGTGTTAGGTGTAGAGTCTGGTAAGATCTATTGTGAACATTACGATATTACAATGGAAGGTAATTTTGAAGGTGAAAATATACCAAATCTTATTGGTAAAAAAAGCAGCTCTAAACTAGATGATGAATTAGAGCAAAAACTAGAAGTAATGAGACGAAAATTGCGAGAATATAGAGAGAAAAGAATTCATCCTTATAAGGATGATAAGATATTAACATCTTGGAATGGACTTATGATTGCGTCGCTCGCTTATGGTGGTAGAGTTTTTGAAAATAGGAGATATATTGAGCAGGCAGAAAAGGCTATGAATTTTATCTTAAATAATATGATTAATGAAAAAGGAAGATTAATGGCAAGGTATAGGGACGGCGAGGTAGCACACTTAGGATATCTTGAGGATTATGCAAACGTCATTCATGCTTTAATTGAGTTATATGAAGCTACATTTAATGTAGAATATTTAACTAGAGCATTAGAGCTTAATGAAAATATGCTTAATCTGTTTAAGGATGAAGAGCATGGTGGATTATTTTTATACGGAACTGACGGAGAAGAGTTAATTGTTAGACCTAAAGATATATATGATGGTGCAGTGCCTTCCGGTAATTCAGTGGCTACTTTAAATATGTTAAGGCTCGCTAGATTAACTACAAATGGTGAATTAGAAAATGAAGCATATAGGCAATTTGAGGCTTTTTCTTCAAAGGTTAAAAATATAGAAAGTGCACATGCTTACCTTATGACGGCTTTATTATATAGCAAGGTACCAGGAAAGGACATTATTATATCAAGTGATGATCAAGGAAGTAATACTAAAGCTATGATTAAAGAAATAAATAGTAATTACCTTCCTTTTTCAACAGTAATAATAGATACTGGTGATGAAAGGTTAACCTCTATTAATTCTGAGATTAAAGGACATAAACCTATCCATGGAAAAACTACTGCTTATATTTGTGAAAATTTTTCTTGCAAAGAACCAATTACTGATTTGCATAAGTTTTTAGAGAATATTAAGGCTTAACAACTTTTCAGAAGGGAAATCTTCCACATTTATAAGGGGGAGGATAACAATTGAGAATTGTTATCTACTCCAGAGGTCTACAAAGGGGTCAATCTCCTTCTGAAGTCGTTAATGCCGCAGCGACCCAGGAGATGATTTAATGATATTTAGAGAAAATTTGCAATTAGTAATTGTCTAGTATTATATTTTGAAGTTGTTAATTAATTTATCTTAGTGGTGATTAATTAATATATAAAACAAATGATAATATAAGTTGACAAATATGTGCTAATGGTAATATAATGTTATATATTATAGAATGAACATATGATGAATAAATTCTGTGAAAAGGACAGTACTTTCTTATTAATCTTAAAGCGAGCAAGGGTAGTGTGTAAGCCTTGTAAGATATAAGGGGTTAAATGGGCAACTATTTGACAAAATTAATTCAATTAATTTTAGGAAAAGAACCTTGGAGAAGCTTCCTGAACTAGTTAAAAGTAATAACTTTTAATTCTTATAGGGCAAGTCGCTTGCTAGCGTTAAAACATTGAGTGGACTTTTTAGTCAACTAGAGTGGTACCGCGGAAATATAACCCGTCTCTTTAATTAGAGATGGGTTTTTTGTTATATTACAATAGGAACATAGGAGGGATAACAATTAATAATTGTTATCTACCTAAGAGTAGTACAGGAGGGATTTTTATGGATTATAAAAAAATAGTTGCACGAAGGATTAAACAATTGGTGGAAATAGACATAGAGACGATAGAAAGTTTAATTGAAATACCACCAAAACCTGAAATGGGAGAGTTTGCTTTTCCATGCTTTCAATTAGCAAAAACTATGAAAAAAGCGCCTAACATGATAGCTAAGGACTTAAAAGAAAAAATTAAAAAAGATGGGTTTGAAAAAATAGAGTGTTTCGGTCCTTACTTAAACTTCTTTTTAGATAAAGGAGTATTTATTAAAAATACTATAGAAAAGATACTAGAGGAGAACGACAGCTATGGTTCATCTAAAATAGGGCAAGGAAAGAATATGGTAGTTGAGTATTCATCACCTAATATTGCAAAGCCATTTCACGTAGGACATTTGTTTACTACAGTTATCGGTAATTCTCTATATAAGATACTATCCTTTGAAGGATATAATTGCATCGGAATTAATCATCTTGGGGATTGGGGAACGCAATTTGGTAAGCTTATTTATGCTTATAAGAACTGGGTAGATGAAGATGCTTTAGCTAGAGAGCCTATAAATGAATTATTAAGAATTTATGTTAAATTTCATGAAGAGGCTGATATTGACCCAACACTTAATGATCAGGCAAAAATGTACTTTAAAAGATTAGAAGATGGCTGTAGTGAGGAAGTTGAGCTTTGGACTAAATTTAGAGACTTAAGCCTAGTTGAGTTTAAAAAACTTTATGAAATTTTAAATGTTGAATTTGATTCTTATGCAGGAGAAAGTTTTTATTGTGACAAGATGGATGATGTAATTAAGGACATAGATTCAAAGGGACTACTTGTGGAAAGTAATGGAGCTAAGGTTGTAATGCTGGATGAGTATAATATGCCACCTTGCATAATCAAAAAATCAGATGGAGCTACAATTTATGCAACTCGTGATTTAGCTGCTGCAACTTATAGGAAGAAGACTTACGATTTTTATAAAAACATTTATGTAGTTGGAAAAGATCAGTCTCTTCATTTTAATCAAGTATTCACTACTTTGAAGCTTATGGGTAATAAATGGGCAGATGATTGCAAACATGTAGCCTTCGGAACAGTAAGATTTGCAGATAAAAAGTTATCTACAAGAAAAGGTGATGTTATTTTCTTGGATGAGTTATTGAATCAAGCGGTGGCTAAAACTCTTGAAATAATAAACGAAAAAAATCCTGAACTTGAAAATAAAGAGGATGTAGCTAAAAAAGTAGGAATAGGTGCTATTATATTCACTTATTTAAAAAATCATAGAGAAAGAGATATTATCTTTAATTGGGAAGAAATGCTTAGCTTTGATGGGGAAACAGGTCCTTATGTTCAATATACCTATGCAAGAGCAAAAAGCATATTAAGAAAGGTTAAAGAAAGTAATAACATTGATATTAATGAAATTAGAACTAATGAAATTAGAACTAATGTAGAACTTGATTACAATAAATTAAATTCTAAAGAAGAATTTGAACTTGTAAAGCAATTAGAAGGTTTTCAAAACTCAATTATGTATGCTATTGATAAATTAGAACCATCAATGGTCACAAGATATGTAATTGATGTAGCTAAAGCTTTTAATAAGTTCTATAATCAGCATAATATAGCTAATTTGGAAGATGAATCTAATAAAAAAGCAAAAATCAAGATGGTAGAGGCTACTTGTCAGGTAATTAAGAATGCATTAAATCTTATAGGTATAGAAGTCGTAGATAGAATGTAGGATATATATGTTATTCATTAGAATCTGCGTTATTGATGTATTTACTTTGCAATTGATGTATTTAATTTAATAAAGCATTTACTTTATTGATGCATTTGCAATAACGCTGTTTTTAATGTATTATTAGGTTATAGAAAAATGTAAAACTTGTTTAGAATTACTCAGCAAATAGAAATACATTTGTTGTAATGTATGCTTTTCTTTTTTTTATAGATTAGGGGGAACTATGTTTATAAAAGAATATCAAATTAAGGTTGTTTTACCTGGCGAGATTTTTAACAAATATAAGATGGACACTATTGCGTATTTAGATATTGAAGCCACTGGTTTTGATTTGGAATACGATAAAATAGTATTAATATCTCTAGGGTACTATTTAAACAAAGATCAATTTAAAATTATTCAATTTTTTGCAGAGACACCTGGTGATGAGTTGAGTCTTTTGAAAGAACTTAAGAAATCTATGGGTCGATTTAAAAGATGGTGTTCTTATAATGGGACAGCTTTTGATGAACCGTTCATAGTTAAAAAAATGAATAAATTTAATCTAGGTTTTAGATTGCCTAGGGAGCACATAGATTTGTTTAGGATTATAAGACCATTTTATAGAAGAATGGGAATTAAGAGCTGTAGTTTAAAAAGTGTAGAGCAGTTTACTGGTATTAAGAGAAAAGATGAAATTAATGGAGCTATGTGGGTTGAACTATATAATGAATATTTAGTAAAATCTGATGAAAAATCAAAGGAAATTCTCATGCTTCATAATTATGAAGATGTTGTAAATTTGCCTAAAATTTTCAATGTAGTTAACACTATTGATATTGATTTGGATCTTTTGAGAAAAGAGAAATTAGCTAAAAAACAAATGACTCTTTTGAAGAATAGTAATAGAATCGCAAATGAGTCATTGAGAATAGTTAACAGCCAACGACTTTAACGACATTTCAGAAGTCGTTAACTGCAACTCCGCAGGAGATGATTTAAAGATATCTTAATTTTATCGGCAAAGTAAACTTAGATTTAAGATGTTATTAAAAAACAGTGGTATAGTACATTTATGTACTATACCACTGTTTTTTACTCGATTTTTTTATCTTTTTCATTAGATGGCAATATGTCGCAACTATGGTTGCAATCTTTGCAACCATTTCCACAACCACAATCACCACTTGCCTTCTTTTTTATATTAGAATACAAAATATATCCAGCTACAACGACAATCACAAAAACAATAATAAATTCCAAGCAAGCATCACCTCTTTATAGTTTATACTATATGATCTTTATTATCCTATTATAAGACTACCTACATTAAATATTATGAAAGAAACTACCCAAGCTAATATTAGCTGATAACATACAGAAAAAATTGCCATTTTGTTTCCGTATTCCTTTTTCATAGTAGCAATTACTGATACACAGGGGGTGTAGAGTAATACGAAGACTAAGAAACTATAAGCGGATAGAGGCGTAAAATAGTTAGCTAAAGCATGTGTTAAATTGCCACCATATATAACCCCCATAGTACCTATAACAACTTCTTTAGCCATAAGTCCAGTTAATAGTGCTATTGAATTTTGCCATGAGGCAAATCCAAGTGGGACAAATATTGGGTTTATAAATTTCCCAATAGCAGATAAAAAGCTAGTGTTTATATCAACCATACCCGATGTATTGAAATTTGATAAAAACCACACAATTACGGAAACTGAGAAAATTATAGTACCTGCTTTCTTTAAGAAACCTTTACCTTTTTCCCAAGTATGAATTAATAAGCTCTTTAGTTCTGGTAGTTTATATTCAGGCAACTCTATAATAAAAGGTTCTTCATTTTTTCTAAATATAGTGTGTTTGAATAGTAAACCAATACCGAAAGCTAAGGCAATACCCATCAAGTATAAGGAAAATACAATAAGTGTTTCTCTCCCAGGGAAAAATACGGATACAAACAATGCATAAACTGGAAGCCGAGCATTACAAGACATAAGAGGTATTAAAAGTGCAGTTAATTTTCTGTCTTTTTCACTCTCAAGCGTTCTAGCAGACATTATTGCTGGAACAGAGCAGCCGAAGCCAACTATCATGGGAATAAAAGCTTTACCTGATAAACCCATTTTTCTCATTAGCTTATCCATTATAAAAGCAGATCTTGCCATATAACCACTGTCTTCTAAAAATGAAATACCTAAGAATAATGCTAAAATAACTGGTAAAAAAACTATTACAGAACCTACTCCGCCTACAATACCATCAATTAGTAGAGAAGAAAACCAGGCACTGTTATTAGCTAGTATTTGAGTTAGAAATGGAACAATAAAATCATTAAGCACGCTATCCAAAACATTCGCTAAAGGTTGTCCTACCCAGGTAAAGGTAAACATAAAAATTATATATAAAATTCCTAAAAATAATGGATAAGCGAGTATTCTGTTAAGTACAATTTTATCTATTTTTTCTGTTACAGAAATTTTATTACTATTCTTTTTATTAGTGCATGATTTTATTAAAACTTCAATGTACTCATAAGTTTTTTTCTCATCTTTAAATGTTAGATTATTAGATGAGTTAGTAATATAGTCCGATCTCAGGAGGCAACTGCGAACATCAGAAATCCCCGTGCCTTTTGAAGCGACTATAGGTATTATTTTTACCCCAAGTTTTTGTGCTAACATGTCGTAATTAATGTCTATTCCCTTAGAAATAGCCACGTCTAGCATATTTAAGACTAAAATAATTGGCTTGTTAAATTGTTTTAATTGAGTTGTAAGGTATAAATTTCTATCTAGGCTCGATGCATCTACAATATTTATAATTACATCTACGTTACCATTTTCTAGAAATTCCTTGGATACTTTTTCTTCGTTTGAATAAGTATCCATGGCATAAATACCAGGTAAGTCAACAATTTTAATTTTATTATCTATAAAGCCTTCTTTTTTTTCTACTGTCACTCCAGCCCAATTACCTACATATTGGTTAGAACCTGTAAGTGCATTAAATAGAGTTGTTTTACCAACATTAGGATTACCTAGTAAAGCAGCAGTGATCATTCAAATCCTCCTTATTATGTCTTGAATATAATAATTACGCAGTTTTTATATATATATTTTTAGCATCATTTTTTCTAATGGCTAAATTAAAACCACGTAAATTTATAATTATAGGGTCTCCTAGGGGTGCAGTAGCTATTAATTTAACTTCTGTACCTTCAATGAAACCTAATGCGAGTAATCTTTTAGCAAACTTATCATCGCCGTAAATAGAGTCAATAAACGCTTTATCTCCTGGTTTTAAATCATAAATGCTTATAATAATCACTCCTTAATGAAAACTCTTCTCAATATAATATTAACATGGTTATCAATTAGTGTCAATATAAAGCAAGAAGTTAATTTATTAAATTTCATAAAATACTTTTATATAATAGTGGATATGTGATAACATATAAGTAGAGTAGAGTTTTAAATTGGAAATGTATAAATTTACGCTTTTGATTTTTAGAAAATTCAGAAAAAGTTAGAAGACTTAGTAGAAAAGAGTGATATTGTGATTACAAAACTTAGTAGTGTTAAGGTAGGGAAAATTTCAACAGAAGGAGCCCTTACCATAGACGGAAATAAAGAACTCTTTAAAGATGCATTGTTTTTTGATTTAGAACATTACATTTATAAGAAGCCTATTTGTATTGGAGTTTTCGGGAGCTGTTTTTATGATGAAATAACCAATGAGTTAAAGGTTACTCAATATATGGCAGAAAATAAAAAAGATGCTATAGAAATATTAACTTTAGCTAAAAACTATTTCGAAGAAATGAAAATAAAGTACAATAAAAAATATATCGTTACATTTTCAGGAAACAATGATTTTACAGTTATAAACTATTTACTAAAAGCTCATAAAATTGATTTTTTACTAGAAGGCTATTTTGGAGAAATAGATTTACAAAAATGTTATGAAAGGGCTGAAGGAAATTGCATTGGGCTTAAAGCTCTAGAAAAGAAATTTGATATTGATCGAGAGAGCGAAGTAATAAGTGGATCTAATTTAGCTAAAACCTTTAGTAGAATAGTAAAGGATAATGAGTATATAAATAGAATGCCACAAGAGAAAAAAGAAAAAATATTATTATATAATCAACAGGATGTTGTCAGTTTATTCTATATATATGTAGATTGGTATAATAGAGTAGGGTTAAAAACGGAAGAGGACACAACACAGCAATAGCTGTGTTTTTTATTTTGTAATAAATTTTATAGTAAGCCTCACAATAAGGAATAATAAGACTCTATCTGTAATAATTTAATATAAAGATATTTTATAAAAAAAGTGGGGAGGGAAGTATATGGAGCAGGCTAAGAAAAACATTGATGCGGCTATGGGTAGGGTTAAAGCAGATTTGGTGCTAAAGAATGCAAATTTCATTAATGTGTTTACTGAGACTATAGATAGAGGGGATATTGCAATAGTTGCGGATACTATAATAGGGATTGGTAATTACACAGGTGACGTGGAAATGGATTGCTCAGATTTATATGTATCGCCGGGGTTCATTGATGCACATGTACACATAGAATCCTCCATGATTATGCCAGAAGAGTTTGCAAAGGTGGTAATTAAAAAAGGTGTAACTACGATAATAGCGGATCCACATGAAATTGCTAATGTAAGTGGCATGAATGGCATTAGTTTTATGATAGATAATAGTAAGACCGCACCTATAGATATTTTTTTCATGCTGCCATCTTGTGTTCCAGCAACAAAATTTGAGGATAGTGGATATGTTATTAATGCTGAGGAGTTAAAAAAAATAATCAATGATGATTGTGTGCTTGGCCTTGGTGAGGTAATGGATGTGCCAGGAGTTGTAAATAAAGATGAGGATATATTAAATAAAATAAGTATGGCGAGGCACAAACATATCGATGGGCACTGCCCTAATATATTGCCTGGTGAGTTAAACGCATGCTTAAGCTGCGGAATAAGAACAGATCATGAGAGCACTAATTCTAAGGAGGCATTATTAAAAATAAGTAGGGGAATGTACGTTATGTTAAGAGAAGGATCCGCTGCGAAAAATTTAAAAGCCTTAATTCCTGCTGTTAACAATAATAATTTCGGAAGATTTTTATTTTGCACTGATGATAGGCATATTGATGACTTACTGGAAATTGGTTCTATAGATAACTGCATTAGGATTTCTATAAAACAAGGGATTAACCCTATAAAGGCATTTATAATGGCCTCATTTAATGCTGCTAAGTGTTATGATTTGAAGGATAGAGGAGCTATAGCCCCGGGATATAAAGCGGATTTTGTAATATTTGAGGACTTAAAGGGTTTAAATATAATAAAAGTTATAAAAGATGGTAAAGAGTACACGGAATTACAAGGCAAAAAGAATGTTGCCTTAAATGTAAAATCTTCTATGCACATGGAGTTCATAAATAGTGAGATTTTTAAAGTTGAAAGTGAAGGTCTTGCCGTAAATGTTATAAAATTAATTCCAAATTCATTAGAAACCAAATTGGTTCAGAGAAAAACTGAAAACAAACTTGGTTATATAAAAAGAATAATTGATAAAGATATATTAAAAATAGCTGTATTTGAAAGGCATCATAATACAGGTAAACATTTTATAGGATTTATAGAGGGATTGGGCTTGAAAAATTGCACAATAGCACAAACAATAGCACATGATTCTCATAATGTTATAGTAGTTGGAGATAATGATAAGGACATGGAGGTTGCAGTTAATGCCCTTATTTCTATTGGTGGAGGAATAGTTATGGTTTCAGAAGGGAAGGTTGTTGCTGAGTTAATCTTGCCAATTGGAGGAATAATGACTTTTGAGGCTCCTTATATGGTGGCAGAGCAGTTAAAGAGGCTTAGTAGAATCGCCAGAGGTTTTGGAGTGCGAGCTGAATATGATCCATTTATAAGTTTATCTTTTATGGCACTGCCTGTAATACCTGCAGTTAAAATTACCGCAAGAGGCTTGTTTGATTATAATAAATTTGAATTTATAAAACTAAGCGTAGAATAATAAATAAAATAAAATAAAAAATTAAATTGAATATAAATTACTCTTTCTTGGCAATAATTGAGATAAATAAATAAAAACATTGTAAGGAGGAGTATATTTATGTCCAGTACTTTGGAAAGAATTTCAAAACCAAAAAACAGAAAAAGTATTAAGAAAAAAGGATTTACCCTGATTGAGCTTATAATTGTAATTTCAATTATTGGGGTTTTAGCGGCAATTGCGGTGCCTAAATTTAGTGGGATACAAAAGGATGCTAAGATAAAGGCCGATATTGCTAGTGCAAAGGTTATCGGTGACGCTACAAATACACTTATTGCGGAAGATAAAATCACAGGAACTTATACTACTACTGCAGCTATTCTAGATGACGATATAAAGGGTTATATTCAATCCGTGCCAACTGTTAAGACGTCTACAGGAGGTTTGTTTAAAGTTTTAATAAATGCTGAGGGTAATGTTGTGGTTTCAGCTGGTTCAGAAGCAGCAGGATACAAAAACTTGTATCCTACACCTGATGAAAATTATGGAAAATAACTAAACTTATTTAGAGTAAATTTAATGTCCCAAGTTTTTATGACTTTGGACATTAAATTATTTAGCATGTATTTATTTGTTTATATATGTTAAAGTAATAATGGAAATAAATATTTAAATAGGAAATCCAAGGGGGTTACACCAATGGAAAGTATTTTCGCAATATATATTTTTATCTTAGGATTATTAATAGGAAGTTTTTTAAATGTATGTATATATAGAATTCCAAGAGGAGAGAGTATATCATATCCACCATCTCACTGCACCTCTTGCGGAAAAAACATTAAATTTTATGATCTTATACCAGTACTTAGTTGGATTTTTTTAAAAGGTAAATGTAGAAATTGCGACGAGAAAATATCTATCAGATATGCGATTATAGAACTAATGACTGCTATACTATTTGTGCTAACTTATTTTCAATATGGAATAAGCATAAATCTTGCACGATATTTAATACTCATCCCTTTTCTAATAGTTATAGCTATGATAGATTATGATACTATGGAAGTATATACCACGACTATATGGATTGCAATAGCTATGGGCATTGTATTACTAGGAGTTAATTTTTATCAGGGGCAACCAGTAGCTACCTACGTTTATGGTGGAATATTAGGTTCAGGAATTATAATTTTTATTATCCTATTATCAAAGCTTATTCTTGGGACAGAGGGTATGGGATGGGGGGATGCAGAGATTTGTGGACTTTGTGGCCTGTTTTTAGGTTTTAGATTAACGTTTACGATGTTATTTTTTTCATTTATAATTGGTGGAATTATAGGTGTTTATTTGTTAAAGTTTAAGAAGAAAAATGGTAGATCAGAAATGCCATTTGGTCCATCTATTATAATGGCCGCACTTTTAATGATAATTTGGGGAGATAAGATTTTAAATTGGTACATAGGCACATTGAACTAATAATAATGGAATCATTTTAATTATTTGAAAGTAAAAGTATAATCATAAGGACTTTAACGAAAACTAGAGTATAACTTGAATAAATTCGATAATAGCTAGACTACTCGTAATGGCGCTGTTTGGTTATTTGGAGTAATAGTTGTATAATGAAACATAACTGAATTGGTTGTGAAGGGTTGATAAAATGCAAAATGTATTACAGACCATGAATACTAAATGGAAGGAAAAAACCATGAAAGCTAAGAAAAGTGATTATCTTCAAAAAATTTATGAGAAAAATACTACTACAGGAAATTATGTTATTCAAGTTGCTATAGATAAGTATACTGATATATTTAATGAATGGGATCGTGCTCCTTTTAGAAAAAGAGACATGGATCCTGATTTAGCGATTTTTCTTGAAAACTGTTTTGAAGATATTCCAGCCAAATATGGGGTAGATATATGCTTCTACTTACCTAAAGAGGGAAAAGATATAAGTAGAGAAGAGTTGCTAATTGCAGGCATTAAAACTTACTACTCATTTTATTTGCATCAAGAAATTAAAACTTTAAAAGAGAATTATAGTAGGTTATTCAAATATTTATTATCATCATTTAGTCTACTAGCGGTGTCTGTTTTTTTAAGTACATCTGTTGGTGATAACATAATACTCGGAACGGTGCAACAAGGATTTAATATAGGTGGCTGGGTGTTTTTATGGGAAGTTATTTCGATAATTGTATTTAGAGGACGTGAGGTTAGCTCTGAAATTAGTAAATACCAAAGATTTTTAAATTCACTTATATATTTCAAATACGGTAATGAGAACCCATTATCCTAGTATGGTTACTATAAAAAGCTCTACGAAAATTTATCGTAGAGCTTTTACATTTTAAGAGATTATATAGGTTACTTACACTGTTTAACTTTTATTTTATAATTTAAAGGCTTCTTCTAAAAATGTGTATTTTGGAAGTCCATTTTCTATCAATATTTTTGGCTCCCCCATTATTAACGGTAGGGTGTAATTGTAGGCTTCTATGGTAACATTATTACCTTCGTCGTTAATCCATTCTTTAGGGAAGTATTTAATGTTATTTGCAACCTTAACAGATTCAAGTGCAAAGGGTTCAGAGGCATAAGGCGAATTAGAAAGTCTTCTTATACCTATCATGTATCCGCTTATTCCGTCAATAGAATAAATAGCGGCGGCTTTACCAACGTCATATGCTTCGTCAATATCTGTTTGAGATGCACAGTGCATAGCAGAGCGTTGAATTGTAGAAAGTTCTAAAACTCTTACTTTTTCTGCAGTACGAGTAGTTAAAATTAAGTTCTTAAGGAATGCACAAATGCCACCTAATTGAGTGTGTCCAAATTTATCAACACATACTTCGTAAGTATCGCCTAAGAATTGACCTTCTTTTGTTCTGATGCCCTCTGATACTACTACGAAAACATGCTTTTTTTCAGTAAGTTTTTTACTTACATCCTTTAAAAATTTATCTGTATCAAAGGCTACTTCAGGTAGATATATGAAATCTGCAGCAGGTTTTCCGTTAATTTTCGCAATACATGCACTAGCTGCGAGCCAACCAGTATCACGCCCCATAGTTTCAAGTATGAAGACTCCAGTAGCTGGATATACACTAGCATCTAGGAAGTTTTCGAGAACTTGAGTGGCGATTAGTTTAGCTGCACTTCCAAAGCCTGGTGTATGATCCATAATTGGTAGGTCATTATCTATAGTTTTAGGAATGCCAATAAATTTTATATCCTTATTATGTTCATTTGCGTAAACGCTAAGTTTATGCACTGTGTCTTGTGAATCATTACCTCCGATATAGAAGAAGGTTTTAATTTTATATTCTTCTAATATTTCAAAAAGTTTTATATATTCTTCATCGCTTTTTTTATGCGATTTTAATTTATAACGACAAGAACCAAGACCGGAAGAGGGAGTATACTTTAATCCTTTAACATCATTATAGGCAATGCTGGATAGGTTTATAATATTTTTGTCTAAAATACCTTGTATTCCATTTATGCCAGCATAAACAGTATCATAATACTGGGAGTTAATATTCGCGTCAAGAACTCCCATAACACTAGCATTTATCACAGAAGTCGGGCCTCCTGATTGAGCGACTATACAATTTTTCATATAAGAATTTCCCCTTTCAATAGGACTTAAGTTAATAGTATAATTCATGGCATCCATTAATTATTATAAGGTACAGAAAAACAAATAACAAGCAGTTAGTGTTATAACATTTAAAGTAGTAAATTAATTGAAATTAATAGAATTTTAAAAAAATTGAAAAAAGTTAAAAATTAGTGTAAATATGAGTTAAACGAAGATTGTTGCAAAAAAATCAAAGACTAATTATAATATTAATGATAAAATATGTGTATAATATTTTAAAGATTCTGTAAAGTTTTTGTCATATAAATCAGGAGGGATAAAATGTCAATTAATGGTACAAAACATAAAAAAGAATTAAAAAACAACATAATTTTAAAAGAAGTTAATATAAGGGGTAATATTTGCGGTGAATTCGCTGAGTTTACCATTGATCATGTATATGAGAATAAAGGAGCAAATGATGTAGAAGCAATTTATACTTTCCCAATTCCTGAGCAAGCGGTTATATCTGGTTTTGAAGCAGTCCTTGGTGGGAGAACTATAAAGGGACTAATACAAAATAAGGAAGATGCAAATAAAATATATGAAAATTCTAAGGATAAATATAATAACACTTTTATGATGGAAGAATTTAGAGATAATATAATTAGAATAGGTATTGGAAAGATAATTGCTAATGAAGTTGTAAAAATTAAAGTATCTTATATAGAAGAACTTAGCTACGAAAACAGAAACTTAAAATTAGTTATTCCAACAATAATAACTCCAATAAATCTTTCTGAGAGTAATAAAGTGTTAACAAGCGAATACGGTAGTACAAATAAAGATTATGATTATAAATTCACTTTAAGATTATTAGTTGAATCATTAACAAAATTAGAATTTAAATGTTCTGCTCATAAATTAAAGGTTGAATATGAAGAAAATAATTTATATAAAGTAACGTTAGATGGAGAAAACCAAAAAATGAATAAAGAATTAGAAATTATACTAGAAGAAAAAGAAAAGCTAGAAACTACAGGAATGATATATGATTATCCGAGAGATGATAAGGGGATTTTATATTTGAGGTTTATTCCAGAGCTTGAAATAGATCAAATATTATCAGGATCAAATTATATATTTCTTTTAGATATATCACAATCAATGGATGGAGATAAGTTAATTGAGGGTAAAAATGCACTTCAGTTATGTCTAAGAAATTTAACACTAGGAGATACCTTTAATATTGTAGCTTTCGGAGATAAGCTTAATTATTTTTCTAAAGAGACAAAGGTTGATTTTAATGAAGAGAATTTAGATAAAGCTAGCAAATGGATTAAGGAACTTAAAGCACAGAAAAATGCAGTGATTTTTGATGCAATAAAGTATGCTCTACTTGGGAAAAGTGAAAAAGAGGAAAATGTAATATTTTTATTTACTGATGATTCAGTTGAAAATGAAAAAGAAATATTAGATTTCGTAGAGGAACATATTAAAGAAAGTAGAATATTTACTTTTGGAATAGATACTTCAGTAAACAGCTATTTCATAAATAAATTAGCCCGGATTAGTTATGGTGCTACAGAGGTTATTAACCCTGATGAGAGAATTGAAGATATAGTACTTAAACAATTTAATAGAATTAAAAACCCTCAAGTTACTGATATTGAAATTGATTGGGGTAAAATGAAAGTTGAAACAACATTCCCAAGAACTATTGAATATATGTATGATAAAGAACCATTTTCAATTTTCGCTAAAATTAACGGTGAAGTGGGTGGAGTTGTAGTATTAAAAGGAAAAGTTGGTAAAAATAGAATCCAAAGAATAATTCCCTTAAATGACCTTGAGCTTGAAGAAAATGTTAATCTAATTGAAAAAGTATGGTATAAAAAACGTATAACATCTCTTCAACATAGAGTTAAATATGAACGTGGGGAACTTCAAGAAGCAATGAATAATAAGATTATTGAAATTTCTAAAAAAGTTGGAATAATTTGCAAAGAAACTGCTTTTATTTTGTATGAGGAGATGGAAGATCCAATACTTGGCATAAGAATAAGAGAAATATTACCGGTTAAAACAACAAAAAGATTGGAAATTTCCTACGAAAAGTTAGATGAGGATTCTGAATCATCAGTATTTTATTATAAAGATATATCTAGTCTAAAAGAAGATCACCATAAATATGATAATTTTAAAAGAAGTGAGTTGCTGAGATTATTAGCATCTAATCAATTTGCTAGTGGAGCATTTGGTATTAATGTATCCGATGGTTTAGAAAGCAATATAAAATACACTATAAAAGCAATATTAGCATTTATCATAGGTAGGGAAGACACTAAGATGTACACTATTCAATTAAATAAATCGCTAGAGTTTTTAAATGAAACATTAAGAAAAAATGATTTAAATATAAATAATAATTTGAACTTAAATAAAAGAGAGTATCTAAGTTTATTTTTAGTTTTAAAATTGTCTATTAAAAAAGATGTAGCGCTATCTTTTCATAAAGAAAATATTGAAAACAAAATCCTTGAGATTGAAGAGAAATTTCAATTGCGTAATATTGATGTAGCTGAAATTCAAAAGGAACTCATTGATGGGATAAGAGAGGATTCGAGCGAGTCTAAAGACACACTTAATTATATAATTGATACTGCTATTTTAAAAACTGTTTAAAATGTAATGGGTTTTTTAACCACATTTAATAAGGAAGTAAAAGCAATGATAATTGAAAATATAAAGAATTTGCAATATAGTGTGTCAGAAGTAATTAAAAAAAGGAATACTATAAGAAATAAATTTATAAGTAAATCTAAAAATGTGGAGAATGGAAATATAGAATGTATGTCAAATGATGATTTGAAAACTTTATTTGATTTGTATGATGAGGAATTTTTTAATGGATACTTCAGTAGAAGATTCAATGGAAACTTAACTTTTTCCTTATCAACTAGGATGACATCTTCTGCAGGTAAAACTATATATAGTAGAAAAATAAAACAACTACAAGAAACAGAAGAAGCTTATGAAATTAGGATGGGTATAAAATTTTTTTATCAGTATTATAAAGTAGAAAGAGATAAAATAGTATCGGGTATAAATACAAAGGATTCCTTAGAGGCATTCCAAATAGTATTTGAACACGAATTATGCCATTTAATTGAGTTACATCTTTATAAAGAATCTAGCTGCAAAAAGATTAGGTTTAGAACTATGGTTAATGGTATGTTTGCTCATACAGAGGTGTTTCATCAATTACCAAGTCAAAAGGAAATAATATCAGAAAAATACGGGTTACTAATAGGGCAAAAGGTGAGTTTTGTGAATGAGGGTAAAAAATATAGTGGGGTGATTTACAAAATAAATAAAAGGGCAACAGTTATGGTGAAAGATAAAAAGGGCACATATAGAGATGAAGTTGGAAATGCATATTCTAAATGGTATGTGCATTTTGGACAACTTGATTTTTAAAAGGTTTTTCACATAACTTTCTAATTTAATATAAAAAGGCAAGTTTTTATAAGTATAAGTAAACAAATAACAAGTCAGCATGCTAGTCTTTTGATTTGTTATTTGTTTCATGTACCTAATAACTTGCCTTTTTACCCTAGGGAATATTTGACAACTCAAAACAATCTACGCTACAACCCATATACATACTTACATACCCATATGCAATCTTTCGACAACATACAAGCATTACGGCACATATATACATCTTTGCTCGACCATATAGAACACCTTGGGAGCTAAAAATGATCTTTCGACCAAGAAAAACCCCTAGTAATATGTTAATAAAACCTGCGGCAACCTATATCATCTTAGCTCGAATATTATACATCCGGGAGAACCATATATATACAGTTATGCACATATACAGCTGTTAAGAACCCATAATAATCTTCCCTCCGGCATATAAAAAACCTTAGCAGATCTCGCATACACCTTTGGCCGAATACTCTAAAGCTATTTCCAGCCTACGAGCACTCTAGGCTCAACCATTTTAAATCATCTACTAACATTATTGTATGCTCTTTTTAATTTATTATACTATAAGGTAATAGAAAAAAATATTAATAAATATATAATTTATTTTTTTGTGAACAGCAGAATTGTAGTAATATGTATTATTGATTTTTATGGTAAAATCTATACTGGGGGGTGAAAAAGAAATGAGTAGAACATTTCAATTTATTCATGCTGCAGACTTGCATATAGGTTCCTTTCTAAATATAAATGGAAAACCGCAGGAGGAAATACAAAATTTGTGTAAAAGAGCTGTTTATGATGGTTTTAAAAGAATATGTTATAAAGCCATTTTGTATAACGTAGATTTTGTCTTGCTCTCTGGAGACATATATGACAGTTATTTAAGGTCAGTAAGAGGAAATAGGTTTTTTATAACAGAGTGCGAAAAATTAAATGCAAAAGATATAGGTGTGTATGTTATTTATGGTAATCATGATGCTATGTATGATTCAGAAGAATTGTTCACTATGCCACAAAATGTTCATATATTCAGTGCTAACAAAGTAGATATTTTTGAAGTATACAAGGCAGGGGAAGTTATAGCAAAAATTATCGGGAAATCGTATAAGAGAAGAAATGAAAAGGAAAAAATGTATGAAAACTATGTAATAGATAATGATGTTTTTAATATTGCAATGCTACATACTGCTTTAGAGAAGGATAATAAAAATTATGTTCCCTGCAATTTGGAGAACCTTTCCATGGTACCTAATATAGATTACTGGGCGCTAGGACATATTCATAAACACAATATTTTAAGTGACATAAAACCTATTATAGCTTTCCCCGGAATACCTCAAGGACGTGATATGGGAGAGCAGGGAGTAGGCGGAGTTTTCTTAGTTACTGCCTGCAAGAAGGATGTTGTTAATATGGAGTTTTTACCTATAGCAAAGGTTATATATAAAAAGGTAGAAATAGTAATAGGTGATGGAGACATGGTAGAAAATTATAGTGACTTATTTTGTATAATTTTGGAAAAGTTAAGCCTTTTAACATATGACATTTCTGATTATTCAAATGAAATAGTGCATTTAAAGTATGAATCAGAGGATGAATTTAAAGGGTATATAATTCAGCTAACAATAAAAGGAAGAATGAATATGCACCATGAGATAACTCATATGACAGAAGATGATTATAAGCAGTTTTTAGAAAATATAAATGAGGAGATGGGTGTACATAAGTATTTTTTGTGGATAGATTCTATAATATTCAGAACGACCCCATTTAAAAAAGATTTTGAAAACCTTAAAATGCAAAACACAATTTTCAATGATTTAGAGGATGTGATTAGCTTATATATAAAGGTACCGGAATATAGAGACCAACTTTTGAAAAACTGGGGGTCTATTTGGAAGAAGCAAATTTATACAGAAAATATAGACGAGGATAAATTTGATTTTAATGAGGAAATTACCTTAGATATTATATTGCAAGCTAGAGAATTGCTTATTGAAAAACTAGCAGAAGTTCTGGAAATAATGTAGGGTGGTGATAATTTGAAAATAACAGAGCTAGATATTAGGGATTTTGGAGTGTTTCAAGGTGAAAAACTGGAAGAATTAGGGGGAGGAATAATCGTTATAGGTGGTGCAAATAGGTCCGGTAAAACTAGTCTTATGCACCTACTTAGAAATATTCCATTTGGTTTTTCTAAAGGTAGAAATATACCACCACCTAAATTTCAGTATGATGTTAGATGCGATTTAGAAATTGAGGGTGGAGACCAGGTATCTGTACTTTTAAAAGGATTTAGTAATCCGGAGATAATTAATAAAAATACTTTGGATAATTATAATAACAAAGGATTGTATAATATAGATAAGGCAACGTACAGAGAACTGTTTACAATAAGTCTTGATGAGCTCAATAAGAGCAATGACAAGGAAGATAGTAATCTACGCTCTATGCTTTTGGGTGCGGGGTTTAAGCACATTGTAAAAATACCGGAGTTAGCTAAAGAATTAAGGGAAAAGGCTAACGCAATTGGTGGAACTCGTGGAAATCCCTCTACTAAAATGTTTAAGCCATTTGCGCAGAATATACGACGAGGCGTAGAGGGAAGGGAAAAATCAGTATTACTCTTTGATAGCTTTGTGCAAAAGAAAAATAGTTTGTCACGTCTTGAAGATAGTATAATTTCAAAGGAGAATCAGTTAGAAATTAGCAATAATAACATAATTAAATTAGAGGTTTTAAAGCATAATTACGAGCTAAACGAGTGCAGAAAAAATCTTGAGGTTGAGCTTAAAACATATTTTTTTAGCGATCGTGATATAAAGGTATACAACATAGAAAAAGCCAGGGCTTTAAAGAATCAATATATTAAAGAACTAAAGCAATATAATGATGACAACTATGAATTTACAAGGGAAGCACCTGACAATAAGAATATCAAAGAGTTGCTTTTAGAAAATAAAATGGAAATTATTCGTTTCTATAATGGAATATCAGGCATTAAAGAAATGAGCAAGAATCTGTTGCTTTTTAAAAATGAGTGTTATGAAAAAACTGAGTTACTAATGAATAAAATAAAAAAAGCTAACGATAACTGGGTTAGTTTTAATGATGTTTCAGAAATTAATTGTGATGAGGTTCAACAAGCAATTTTAACTGGTAATATTGAAAAATTTAGAGAAATGAAAATTAAAGAAATAGCTTGTGATAAAACAATTAAAGACTCTAGAATTCAAAAAGAAATCTTGGAAAATCAAATAGTACCCTATGATTCTTCAACCTTTATAAAAAAGTACATTTATTACACCATGTTTTTTATAATCATAGGAGTTGTATTATTTTTTATAGATAGGTTATTAGGATGTTCTATAATAATAATTGGAGCAGTAGGTACAGCTCTTTATGTGTTTATAAATTACTCAAATAACAAACTGATAATAAACAGAAATGAAAAAATTAAAGAACAAATAGATAGTATCAAAGTTGATTTTAGTACAAGTTCTGAGGAATTGAAAGCATTAAAAGAAAATTCAAGACAAATGTGCAATATAATGGATGAGTATAGGGATATGCTAAAGCTTGATGGAAGAGTTTCAGAAGATGGAATTAGGGACTATTTTAAAACCGCAGCATATTTAAAGGATGAAGTATCTGGGTTCTATTTATTAAAGAAAAAGCTAAATAATCAATTTGATGCTCTTGAGGAATATTTAATTATTATTAATAAGCTGCTATATCAATTCATTGGTCTTAATACTAGTGAGATAGAGGGCATTAATTTAAACAATATTGGAAAAATTTGCAATGATATTTTAGTAAAGGTAGAAGTTTTATATAAGAACTTGATGCTGGGAGAAAAAGCTGATTCGAGCCTTTCAAAGTTAAAAATATTAGAGCATGAAATATTGGAGTTTGTTAATGATAATAATTCTGAGAATATAATTTTTAATATAGAAAAGTATATTAATCAGGGAGATTTGTATATAAAATATACAAATGAGAAGATAAAATTGAAGATTATTCAGGACAGGTTATTACAGGGGGTAAAAAGCCAGCGTATAAAAAAAATATTATGTGATGAAAAAAAAGAATCTGCACAAATTGATGATGGAAGTACAAATATTAAAGATGAGGACGCAAAGCTATTAAAAATTCTTGGAAATTTATATGATCGGTATATAAGCAATAATGATCTCAATTATGATTATGAGGTTCTGAGTGATGAGAATAAAGAAGTAGTAATGCAATTAAATATTCTAAAGAATGAGAGACAAACTTTAAAAGATGAAATTCAAGTCTTAAATTCAGATGAGTTGTTACTGCAATATGAAAAAGAGATTAGAGAAGCAAGAACTCAGCTAAGACCACTTGCAGAAAAATATGCTGTTTATAATACAGCGGCATTATTCTTAGAAAAAATTAGAGAAAGATTTTTAGTAAATACAAAGGATAACCTATTAAAAGGAGCTAGCGATATTTTAAGTGAAATAACCTCTGGGGAATATAAAGATATTATACCAAGTGATGATTTAATGCAGGGAGACTTTAAAACAAAGCTGAGAGATGAAAGTATTAAGGATAGTTCCAAAGAACTTAGTAGGGGCACAAAAGAACAATTATTTTTGGCAGTTCGCATAAGTAGAATAAAAGAAATAAAGCCAAGTTTACCTGTGATTTTTGATGATTCCTTTGTTAACTTTGATATAGCACATACAAAAAATACAGTTAAGGCTTTAGTACAACTTTCAAAGACGCATCAAATATTTGTACTTACATGTCATGCGACCTTAGTAGAGTTAATAATTGAGTTATCATTTAAATCACAATACTTTAAATTAGATAAGGGCAAATTTACAAAAACCATGGGGGGAGATTTAAAAGAGTACCTAAAAGGACTTTAAGTCATTTTAATTTTCTTTGAAATAAGTGCATGAAAAATGGTATAATGGATTGCTTAAAGCAATATTAGAGGCCTGTATAGTACAGGAGTTGTTAATGAAATATAATGGAAAGTGAAGTGGTACTTATTAGTAAGGCGTTATTTATTACAGAGAAACCAAGTGTTGCTGCGGAATTTGCAAAAGTCTTAAAAATAAATGGAAGAAAGTTTGATGGATATATAGAGTCTGACAAGGCTGTAGTAACATGGTGTGTGGGACACCTTGTTACTATGAGCTACCCTGAAAAATATGATCAAAAACTTAAAAAATGGTCTTTAGATACTTTACCATTTTTACCTGAAGTATATAAATATGAAGTTATAGACGGGGTAAAAAAACAATTTAATATTGTTAAGAGCCAATTAGTCCGTGAGGATATTGATAGGATTTATGTTTGTACAGATTCAGGGCGAGAAGGAGAGTATATATACAGATTAGTAGATGAAATGGCAGGGAGTCCTAATAAGCAGAAACGAAGAGTATGGATAGATTCACAAACAGAAGCAGAGATTATACGTGGCGTTAAAGAAGCAAAGGATTTGAGTGAGTATGATAATTTATCAGAAGCAGCTTATCTAAGAGCAAAAGAGGATTATTTAATGGGAATTAATTTTTCAAGGCTTCTAAGTTTAGTCTATGGAAAAACTGTAAGTAATTACCTTGGGAAAAACTATATAGTTATTGCTGTGGGGCGTGTAATGTCTTGTGTTCTTGGAATGGTCGTTCAAAGGGAGAGAGAGGTTCGCGGGTTTATTGTTACTCCTTTTTATAAGATTATCGGAAGTTTTAAGGTAGATGATGAAAACACATATGATGGAGAGTGGAAAGCAGTAGAAGGTTCCAAGTATTTTGATTCACCTATGCTTTATAATGAGGGTGGATTTAAGACGCAGGTAGCGGCAGAAAAATTAATTGGAGAAGTAAGAGATTCTAGCATAGATGGTAAAATAAAGGGTAAAGTCTACATTGAGAATATTACCAAGAAGAAAGAAAATAAAAATGCGCCACTACTCTTTAATTTGGCTGAAATACAAAATGAGTGTTCTAAAAAATTCAAAATAAATCCAGAGCAAACTCTTAGTCATATTCAAGCTCTATATGAGAAGAAAATGCTTACATATCCAAGGACAGATGCTAGGGTATTGTCTACGGCGGTGGCAAAAGAAATAACTAATAACCTGAAAAAATTAAATGGTTTAAATGGGAATACAGAGATAAAAAATATAGCTGGGCATATTCTAGAAAAGAAATGGTACAATAATTTAGCAAAAACAAAGTATGTTGATGATAGTAAAATCACAGATCATTATGCTATTATTCCAACAGGTGAAGGTCTTCAAAACTATTTATCATTAAAGGATATACAAAAGAAAATTTATGATTTAGTGCTACGAAGGTTTTTGGCGATATTTTATCCACCGGCTGTCTATAGCAAGGTTTCTGTCATAACAAAAATCGATAATGAAAGATTTTTTACGTCAGATAAGGTTTGCGTTGAGCTCGGTTATTTGGAGGTTTTAAAACCTGATAGTGATAGCAATGATCAAGGAAATACGAACATGAAGTTTTTGAGCCTTTTAAAAAAAGGACAAAGTGTAAAACTCGAAGATTTGGTTGTAAAAGAAGGTAAAACTTCTCCTCCTAAAAGATTTACTACAGGTTCAATCATTATAGCCATGGAGAATGCAGGTAAACTTATTGAAGATGAAGAACTAAGAGAGCAAATAAAAGGTTCTGGCATTGGTACAAGTGCTACTCGTTCGGGGATTTTAACAAAACTTGAAAAAATAGAATACATTAAATCTAATAATAAAACCCAAGTGGTTATGCCAACGCTACTTGGTGAAATTATCTATGATGTAGTGAGAAATTCTATTCCTACGTTATTAAATCCAGAATTAACAGCTAGTTGGGAAAAAGGTTTAACCATGGTCACTCAAAGTGAAATAGCAGGCAATATTTACATGGATAAACTTGAAAATTATATAATTAAAAATACAGATAGAGTACTTCAGCTGAAGAATGGCTTAAGACTTATAAATAATTTTGATATGGTACGTGGATTTTATAAAAGTCCTAAAGCCGCAGTGGAATAATACTAATAATTTAACGATATTTCAAAAGGAAAGTCCTCCATCTATTTAAAGATTAGGACTTTCCTTTTCTATTTTATAATTAAATCAAATAGTTTTTTAGCTGCGTTTTTAGGACCATCTTTTTCTTGATAAGCTACTCCTAGCAAAGTCCTAATTTGTTCAATTTTAACGTAATTTTTCTAATACCTGAAATTTACTTAATATTTAGCGTATAATAACATTAAGAGCACAAAATAAATAATAAGTCAAAATAGATTTGCATATTGACTTGTTATTTATTTTTATGTGAAGAAAGAAGACATTAAAGAAGATATAAAGACGATATAAAGGAGAGTGATATATTGAAAAACAAAAATACATCTCATGTAATGGCAATCATTTTAATGTTTATATGGAGCTTATCCTACTTAAGCATAAAGGTTATATCAGAAGAGATTAGCCCTATACTATCTGCATTTTACAGATTTGTGCTAGCCGCAATAATTTTATATATAATATTAAAAGTAAAATTTCCTGAGGAAAAAGTTTTAAAAGAGGATAAACTTAAATTCGCCTTGGGTGGCTTATTTGGAGTAACAATTTATTTTATTTTTGAAAACTATTCTGTAGCTTATACCTCTGCATCAAATGTTGCAATTTTAATTGCTTCGATACCTGTATTTACTCTATTTACCCAAAGAATAATTTATAAAGAAAAACTTACTTATGGAAAACTATTGGGTGCCATTTTAAGTTTAGTTGGCATTATCATAATAATTGGCGCTAAGGAAAGAGTAAGTTTACTATCAAAAGGGAGTATAGGAGACCTTATGGCGCTTGGAGCAGTATTTTCTTGGATAATTTATAACATGGTTTGTAGTAGTTTTAAAGGACATTATAAAGTTATAACTATAACAACTTATGAAATTATGTGGGGATCGTTGTTTCTAAGTCCTTCAATATTTTTTAGTACACTACAAATACCATCTACAAAGGTTGTACTAAATTTAATATTTCTATCAATTTTTTGCTCTTGCATTGGGTACGTAATATATGTACATTGCCTAAAAGATCTTGGAGCAACTGTCATTACCACATATATAAATTTACAACCTATTATGAGTCTAATTGCTGCGGGATTCATACTAAATGAAGCTGTTACAATTTGGCAAGTACTAGGGTGCATTGTCATAATAGTTGGGGTAACCTTAGTTAGTTTAGATGGTAGGCTTAACTATAGAAAGCGAAAAAGAGTATATAAAAATTTGTAGAATTAATTATGATATAAGAATTGAAACAGATATGAAGAGGGACTATATTAACGAAAAGGTTAATATAGTCCCTAAATTTATGAATACATTAGAAATATGTATTTAAAATCTTATTCTTCTACCATGACGATTTTTACGCCTATTGATTTTATTAATTAATAACACAATTAATGCGATAACTACAATGAGTACAATGGCAGCTGCAACATAGATAATTATATTATCTTTAATAAGAGTAGATTTTGAAATCATTGGATATAATTTATAACTCTTTTCAGAATCCCTTTGTTTAATAACTACAGCTCCGATAGAAGTCTTTTTATTAAGTTTCCATGGGTTTATACCATCGACTTTATAAGAAGTTTGTGGTTTGATATCATTTTTATAAAAAGACACATCTTCTTTTGATTCTAAGGGTATGGAAACTGTTTTTACTGGTCCTATGAAGGGAATAACCTTATAAGGTACAGAAACTGTTTTAATTGCAGTATCTTTTTTAGTAAGTACTTCTTTTTGCGCAGCATAACTAAAGTTAATTAGGTTTGTCATATCTTCAAAGACTTTTGTATCTTTTGGTAAGTTATACTCAGAATTCATAACAACGCCAATAATATGACGACCATTACGTTCGTAGATAGATACCAAACATCTACCAGCTTTTAATGTATAGCCAGTTTTACCACCTATATTACCATCGCTGCCAAGTAGTTTATTTCTATTTGTAACAGTAGCTTCTGGACCATTAGCAGATTTTATTATGCTTGTTTTTTTACCCATAGATTTCTTAACCCAAGCATTTTTATAAGCAGCTCTGCCTAGGAGAGTTAAGTCATAAGGGGTTGTATAATGTCCAGGATTTGTATCATCTAAACCATTTGGAGTAATAAAATGAGACCCTGTCATTCCTAGAGATATAGCTTTGGTATTCATCATTTTAGCAAAATTAGTTGGATCTTTACCAACATTATCCGCAATCATGTATGCAATATCATTTCCAGAATAAAGAAGAAGTCCGTCCATTACGTTGTCAGCAGACATTGTATCCCCGACTGCTATAGGATGAATATTTAGGTTGTAAGAGTAGGGAGGTTGCGCTTTTGCATTTTTTGTATAGATCAAGTTGTCTGTTGTTTTCCTGTTTTCAGCAAGAAGCAATGCAGTTACAAGTTTTGTAATGCTTGCTGGATACATCTTATTGTCAATATTTTTAGTGTAAATAATCTCATTAGTATCTATATCTACAGAAATAGCAGCTTTACCAATTAATTCCGGTGGATTAACAGCAGCAAAAACAGTTGTAGAAAAGACTAAAGTAAATATTAGTGTAAATAATAAAAGTCGGTTTCTTATTTTCAATTCTCATCTCTCCATTTTAATTAAATTTTATATTTATCAACTGATAAATACAAAATAAGTATATCATTTTAAGATATTAAGAACAAGGTGCATTGTTTAATAGGGGTGTATTTAGGAGGATGTTAATACAATAATAATATTTGACTATATGTAAAAATTGACTTTAATTATGAGGTTTTTCTTATATTATGCTACAACGAAAAGTACATATTGCTTGAATGCTTTCATATCGCTAAGGAATTCTAAACTAATTTTATTGAAGGAAACTAAAAATTACAAACTCGCTAGCGCTCAAACATGTAATTTTCTTAACGTTTCCTTCAATAAGATTACTTAAGAATTACTAAAGCTTACTCAAATGCATTCATTGCAATATATACTTTTGTTAGCATAATATAAGAAAAACACATTATATTTAATTGAATTATTCATAATATGTGTAATTAACTAAGAATGATTCATAGAGGCTGATTTTCCAATATAATGTTTAGATCCGAGGTAAACTGATATTATACTTATTATAATTGTAGCAATTGCAACGATTATGAGAATTGCATTTGATTGTGGCATTATAGAAAAACTTTCAATAAATTCTATTTTGCCAGTTGCGGGGTATATTGGCATATTAATTTTTAACAAAAGTAAAAGTCCATACCCTAGAGCAGTAAACACTACAAAGCTCAAGAATCTTAGTTTTTTTCTTTTTATAAGAGCGATTGTAGTTCCAACAAAAATAATTATAATTAATACACATAGCATTAATAGGTTACCGTTAGTTGTGTCTACTATTTGTTGCAAGGCAGAGTCAGGAGGCAATTGACTTGAACCTTGAGGATTAGTAAGAGATACAAACCCAATTATTATACTGATTAACACAGCGGCTGAAATATAGACTAGGATAAACAGTATAAAGATCATTACTATTGGCAGCAAGAAAATATTTAACGCAGTATATTTTCTGCTTACAGGAACAGTTTCAAACAATCTGTGATCGCCGTGAAGTATCCTGTTAAGCATCCAAATAGTTATTATAGGGAAAGTAAAAGGTATAAAAGTATCAGAACTCGCTGTATCTCCGAAAAATAAAGATATATTTATAAAAACTAGCATAGCAAAAGCAAATACATAAAACAATACATTTAAAGGGTTTTGTGAGTTGATATCAATTGGAGGATTTGAATTGAGTAATAATCTTTGATAAGCAATAAGTTTTTTTAATATATTAAGCACCTCTCTTTTTTATATAGTTTGTACAAAGCCTTATTTTTTTGCACCCATATAGACCATAATATCTTCAATAGTAGGTCTCACCATTTTAACCCCAAGTACATTTTTTATCATTAAGCTATTAGGGCATAAGCCCTGATATCCAAAAGTTGTTTCTTTTACTCCTATCAGTTCGGATTTGATAACATCTGTTATAGCTTCCTTTTCAATATGAGCTAGAATATAGGAATCAAGCATTTCGTCTTTACCCTTAGAGAAAACTATCTTACCATTATCAATCATGGTTATATAATCAGCAATTTTTTCAAGGTCACTTGTAATATGTGTGGAAAATAGTATGGATCTTTCCTCGTTTTGCATAAGTTCTAGAAGTAGATCAATTACATCTGCTCTTGCTATAGGATCAAGGCCTGCTGTTGGTTCGTCAAGTATGATTAATTCTGGATTATGACATAGTGCCATTACAACTCCAAATTTCATCTGCATACCTTTTGAGTAGGATGAGAGTTTTTTATTTGCATTAAGTTCAAAACGATTCATAAGTTCATCAAATCTCTTATCATCAAAGGTTTTATAAAAGGGTGAAATCATTTTTTTAATTTTAGTGGGTTTAAAATTAAGAGGATAAATTAGAGCGTCAAAGACAACTCCTATTTTTGATTTAACTGTTTCCTCGTTTCCTAGCATTGGTATGTCGTCGAACAACACTTCACCAGATGTTTTTGAAATCATATTAAGCAGTGTTTTAATCAGGGTGGTTTTACCTGAACCGTTCTTTCCTATAAGTCCCATAATACTCCCTTTTGTGATTGAAAAATTCAAATCACTCAAAGAGAAATCTCCTATACTCGTATTCAAGTTTTTGATTTCTAAGGCCTTAGTTTCCATTTGTACTACCTCCATATATTCCATTTATAGTTTTAAGCATTTCCTCAGGGGTTATGCCACAAGCATCTGCAAATTCTTTGAGCTCAAGGAGCCTTTCTTTGAGCATATCTATGTGGATTTTCTTGATTTTCTTCCTGTCTATTTCAGCTATAAAGCACCCTCGTCCTTGTAAATTGACTACAATACCTTCTTTTGAAAGTTCTTCATAAGCGCGTTTAACAGTTACAATACCCACCTTTAAATCTTTTGCCATTAGCCTTATTGAAGGTAATTGTTCCTTAGACTTTAGATTTCCACTGAGTACCATTTCTTTTATTTGATTCTGTATTTGCTCATATATGGGTGTTTGCGAGAGGGCTGATATAAGAATATTCGTGCACACCACCTCCTTGTCTACTGTTATTGTATAATAGACACAGTTGTTTGTCAATAAATTCTTACAATTACAATTAATTCTTTTGGCCAATAATATCCATACCCATCTTAAAGAAATAAAAGAGTCTGTCATCAGAAAGGTTTTTTATGATAGAATAGGTTTATGGCTTTTTAAATAGTAAAATTTTAAAAATCACATTAAAGACAAAAGAGTGATTTTTTATAAGTTGCCACTTGCCATGTGGGTGGCACCAGAAAGGAAGTGATTGACATGAAAAATAAGCTGAGAAAAATATTCCATAATAGAAATTCTAAGGCAATAGGGGAATTCGAGGAAAGTGCAGTTATGATATTATTAGTAGAGGATAAGGAAGAATTATCTATAGTATTTGAAGTCCGTGCACACAAATTAAGAAGTCAACCAGGTGATGTTTGTCTTCCGGGTGGGAGAGTAGATCAGGATGAAAACCCAAAACAAGCATCTATAAGAGAAACTATGGAAGAGTTGAATTTAGAAAGAGATCAATTAGAGGTTATAGGAGAGATGGATCATTATATAAGCCCTTATGGAAATATACTGTATTGTTTTGTAAGTATTTTAAAATATGGGGAAATAAAACCTAGTGAGGATGAAGTACACAATATATTTAAAGTCCCTTTAAAATTTTTTATAAAGAATGAACCACTGCTTTATAAAATGCAGATAGGACCTATGAGCCAGGATGGATTTCCTTTTCATATGATAAATGGAGGTAAAGACTATAAGTTTAGGAAAGGGAATTTAGATCAGTATTTTTATGAGTATAATAATTATAAAATATGGGGTTTTACAGCGCAGATTATTAAAAGCTTTATTGATATTTTAAAAAATAGTAATAATATTTAAATTATTACTATTTTTTAAGGTTACCATGTTTAAGTTATTCTTTTTTAGTGCTAACAATCTTATTTTGATTAAGGAATAATGAAACACTTATTACAATAAGTGCTACATATACAAAAAGATATATAATAGAAGTTAATCCTGAATTATAGAAAAATTTGAAATAAATAAAAGCAATTATAGACATAAATGTCCAGAATAGAGAAATAAAAGCAATAATATTATTTCGGCGTCTCCAATGTTCAGGGTCTTTCATGGATCCAATAATTTTATTACGATTTTTACTTTTAGCTCCTGTGTTAATTACTAGAAATTTGTAATACATAAAAACTATAAATTCTACTATGGAAATTGCAAAAAACATATAGGATAAAGAAATACTTGTTATATTCATAAAAATCACTCCTTTTAGTATATAATTAATATGTCCTAAAAGTTAAAATATAACACTATTCTTTTTTATCAGAAATAACACCTTCATAATAATCTGTTCCCCACTTACACATAACGTCTAATATAGGCATTACACTTTTGCCACGCTTTGTTAATGAGTATTCTACTTTAGGTGGAACCACCGCATATACTTTTCTATTAACCATTTCATATGCTTCTAATTCTCTAAGCTGTTGAGTTAACATTTTTTGTGTTATACCACACATGGATCGTTTTAGTTCACTAAATCTTAATACACCATTCTGGGCTAATTTCCAAAGAATAATTGGTTTCCATTTACCACCTATAATATCTAGTGTTAGTTCTATGGCACAACTATATTCTTTATTATTTATTTTCATTATTTTATCGCTCATAATACCTCCTAGTCTTATAATAACTAATAACAATTATTAGTTATTATGCTTAAATATAAAAATAGTATATTGGTTAATTAGTATACTTAGTCACATGTCTTACTCTAAGTAACTAATAAGTAAGTACTAGATTAAATAATTAGTATGTCTGATTATATCATTGATATATTTTATATACAATATCCGCTAGTTCATACAAAATATGATGAGGATTGTAATATGAGAACCTATATTCTTGTATTTATAAGGTTAAATTTAAAATTTTAAAAAGTACTTTAATTTATCACCAATATGATCTATAATATTACTAAAGAAATAATATTACTTTAATAGAAAAATATGGAAGAAGGTGATAAAATGTTACAGTGCCCTTTTTTAACAACTATAGAAGAAGACGTGAACTGCTTTAATGAGTGTGCCTTACATAAGTGGCAGGAAAATGATGAGAAATGTCCATTTGTTGAGTTAAAGAATTATAAACCTGTCACTATTAACAATATTTTTGATTATGATTTTTTTAATGCAGATGATAAAATGTCTCCATTAAGAATGTTATATAAAGATAAATATTTGTAGTATTGTTATTGTGCGTTTGTGTATAATATTTACTGAGAGGATATAATTTACTTTAATGTATATTGCAATTAATATAAAGGAAGTGAAACTAAATGGAGAGAACCTTAGTTTTAATTAAACCAGATGGGGTTAAGCGTGGACTAATTGGGAGAATTCTAAATCATTATGAGGAGAAATCACTAGAAATTGTGGAACTCAAAGTAATTACTGCCACATTAGACAATGCAAAAAAACATTATATAGAACACGAAGGTAAGGAATTTTTTGAGGATTTAATAAATTACATAACTGAAGGTAAAATGTGCGCAATGATTTTAATGGGAGATAGGGCTATTGATGTAGCGAGGAAAATCAATGGAGATAAGGATCCAATAAAAGCAGAACTTGGAAGTATAAGAGGAAAATTCACAATAGATAAAACGTACAATTTAGTTCATGCGTCAGATAGTTTTGATAGTGCAGAACGTGAAATTAGAATTTGGTTTCCGGAACTTAATGATGATGCGTGGTATAAGAAAACAAAGGACTTGTTTTCAAAAACTGGTGGTACCCTAATAAATGTTTAGGAAAAGGTACATGATAATTAACTGTCATGATTATTAATTATAGTGCCTAAACTAAAAAAGCTAGCCGATTTGGCTAGCTTTTTTAGTTTGTTTCCACGTATAACATATGATTAATGAGAACCACAATGCCCAGAGCAACCATTACAGGATTTGGTATCTTCGCTAGAACAATGTTTATTACCATCTTTCACTAGTATTGTTTTAATCCAAAATCTAGAATCACTATAGGCTATTGTGAGTTCAGTAATGCTTTCTAGAAGAGTTTCATCATATAATATTTTTAAACCATCAATATTATTTTTAATGTCCCCAGTTTTGAAATTGTCTAAGTAAATGTCGACTTTTGCAGCTTTGCAACAACCATTTACGTATACAAATCTAACACTATCATATGTTTTATTAAGGTTAATCATTTCAATAAGCTCTTTAAGAGCCACTTTTGAAAGTTTGATTTTTAAAGGTTGTGACATAAGTCCTCCTAGAACTCCTCTATTAGGTAACAATTAATTAACTGTTACTCATTAGGGGTTTGAGTATAATGATTTAGTAAATCTTGCTTAAGGTTCCACAAATTTTGAGAAAGATCCACAGAGTACGCATGTGGATTGTCAAATCTTAAAACTTCGCTCCACAATTTGGAAACTTCCTGAGCAGAGAATGCTTTTATCTCCATAACAGACGGAGATTCATAAATTTGTTTACCATTCTCAAATAGTTTAACCAAAAGATCCTTTATATAGTAATGTTTAAGATTTTTCTTTTTCCAGGTATAAATTGGATTAAATATTTCAAGGGATGTACTTTCATCAATTACCTCATCATGTATGGTAATCAAATCTGCAATTGCCTTGTTAGTTGTTTTATCAAAAATTCTATATAGTTTTTTGAAAGCGGGATTAATTATTTTTTCTGCATTTTCACTAATTTTAATTTTTGGTACTATTTTTCCATCATTCTCGACAGCAACAAGTTTATAAACACCACCAAATACCGGCTCTGATCTTGCAGTAATAAGTCTTTCGCCAACACCAAAATTATCAATCTGTGCCCCGTTCTCCAAAACTCCTCTTATAATATATTCATCAAGAGAGTTAGAAACTGTAATTTTTACATCTGTATAGCCAGCTTCATCGAGCATTATTCTAACTTGCTTAGTTAGATAGGTAATGTCGCCGCTATCGATTCGTATTCCTATAGGTCGTTTCCCCATTGGTTTAAGTACTTCATTAAATACTTTTATTGCATTTGGAACACCAGAGCGTAGTACGTTATAAGTATCTATAAGAAGTACGCAATTATCAGGGTAAGTTATAGTCCAAGCCTTAAAGGCATCGTATTCAGTATCGAAAAGTTGTACCCAACTATGAGCCATAGTTCCAAGGGCCGGAATATCAAACATTTCTTCAGCAATTGTGCAGGCAGTACCGGCACAACCACCAATAATAGCAGCACGGGCACCATATATTGCACCATCATAACCTTGAGCACGTCTTGAGCCAAATTCCATAACAGGTCTTCCCTTTGCGGCTCTACATATTCTACTTGATTTAGTAGCTATTAAGGTTTGATGATTTATTGTAAGTAGTGTCATTGTCTCAACGAATTGAGCCTGTATAATAGGTCCCTTAACTATAACTAATGGTTCCCCAGGAAAAACAGGATTACCCTCAGGTATAGCCCATACATCACAAGAAAACTTGAAATCCTTTAGATAATTAACAAAAGCATCTGAAAAAATACCTTTACTTTTTAAATAAGATATATCATCATTTGAAAATTTTAGATTTGAAAGATATTCGATTAATTGTTGAACTCCACCCATAATACAATATCCACCATTGTCAGGTATTCGTCTAAAAAACATATCAAAGTAGGCAATTTTATCTTGAACATTATTATCGAGATAACCGTTTGCCATAGTTAATTCATAAAAATCTACTAGCATTGTTAGGTTTCTTTCATTCCTCACATTAAAATCTTTTGAGTATATCATAATTTTTTCCCCTTTGAAATTTAATAAAAGTATATAATAGAGTTATAACACAATTACATTTTAATGTAATAATAGGAATTTTACAATAGTAATTTGGGTATAAAAATAATTTTAAACCAATTTAAAGTAGGTGAATGAGAGTGGAGACAAGACGTAGTATGAAAAATAAAGTAGTAAGTAACGGAATGAATTCTAAATTAAGTAAGGAGCAAAAGGCTGCAGTTTTTTCAGTTAATAGAAATTTATTAGTTACAGCAGGTCCAGGCTCAGGTAAAACAGTAGTAATTGTTAATAGGATAGTTCATTTAATAAATGAGCAAAACATCAACCCTAAAAATATTATTGTCATTACGTTTACAAGGGCTGCATCTATTAATATGAAAAACAGGTATATTGCTATTAATGGTAAAGATAGAGTCCCATTTTTTGGAACATTTCATGGGTTGTTTTATAAAATTCTTAAAAATTATTATGGGCAAATAAACATAATTGATACACTTGAGGTATTTAAACTCGTCAAAAATGTACTAATGTCTTATCTTGATGAGGTAGGAGATGAAAAAGTAAAGGAAGTCATAAATAATATTTCTGTATTTAAAACAAGTGGTGACAAAATGGAGGATTTTCATTCAAGTATTGATAAAGGAATATTTTTAGCGGCCTATAATGTGTATGAGCAGTATAGAAAGGAGAAAAACTTATTTGATTTTGATGACCTTCAAATAGGGTGTAGAGACTTGTTTATAAAAAATTACACAATACTTCAGGGGTACAAAAAATTATTTAAGCATATTTTAGTCGACGAATTTCAGGATTGTGATTCAATGCAAGTTGATATATTAAAACTTTTAAATGAAGGAAATTCTATTTTTGCTGTAGGGGACGAGGATCAATGTATTTATGGATTTCGTGGATCTAATCCTGAATGCATGGTTAAGTTTTCAGAGCATTTTGATGGTGGAGGGATATTACCCCTTTCTACTAATTATAGATGTCCAAAGAACATAGTAGAGATATCAATGAATATTATTAAGAATAACGATATGAGAAATGAAAAAGAAATAGTACCATTTAAAGAGCAAGATGGCATTATTAAAGTTCTAAATAATATAAATGAAAACGCTCAGGCAGATGAGATTAGCTGTATTATTCAAAAATATAATGAAGATGATGAAAAAAATTATAGAGATAATGCCATATTATATAGAACTAACGTTGAGTGTAGAAGTCTAATTGATATTTTTATAAAAAAGAAAATACCTTTTAAGTTATTAGACAAAGAATATGATTTTTTTCAACATTTCATTTGCAAGGACATTATTGCTTATTTAAAACTAAGTATTGATCAAAGTGATAAAGAGAGTTTTGTCAGAATAATTAATAAGCCATTTAGATATATAAGTAAATTAAATCTAGATAATTTAAAGAGGAATTATGTAAAAGAGGACTGTTTTGAAATGCTAAAGGATATTGAAGGTATACCTATTTTTCAAATGAAGATGTTAGATAAGTTGAAAAAAGAAATCCATTTTTTAAATAAGATTTCATTAGAAAGTGCTGTAAATAATTTAGTTTCAAGTATAGGATATCATGATTACATAAAAGGGTATTGTACTAAGTTTAAGATTGACTTATGTGAGATGGAGGATGTTATTGACGAGTTTAGACAATCCACAGAAGGGTATAGCTCAATTATTGCTTTTTTAGCTCATGTAGATCAGGTTAAAGAGGAAATTAGTAAGCATAAGAAAAATATAGATGAGGATGCAGTAATACTAAGTACAATCCATGGCGTAAAAGGTATGGAGTTTAAAAATGTATACCTGATTAATTGTAATGAGGAGAATATCCCTCATGTAAATAGTATAGAAAAAAACCTAGAGGAAGAAAGAAGATTATTTTATGTAGGAATTACAAGGGCTATAGATAATGTTTGGTTATGTATTTGTAAAAATGTAAAAGGAAAAGCGAAAGAAACTTCTCGATTCATTAAGGAATGCAATATCTTAGGGGCAAGTGATTCAGATTTACCTTTTAAAGAAGGGGACGAGGTGCTACATAAAAGTTTTGGAAGCGGCAGCGTTGTTTCGATTACAAGTAAAGATTTAGAGATTAAGTTTGAGGGAGGCGTTATAAGGAAATTTGATACAAACATATTGTATAATAATTCCTTGATTTCAAAAGAATAATAAAATTATTCAGTAACTCCATACACGCAATCTAATGTAATATCTTAGGGGCAAGTGATTTAGAGTTATCTTTTAAAGAAGGGACGAGGTGCTACATAAAAGTTTTGGAAGAGGCGGCGTTGTTTCAATTACTAGTAAAGATTTAGAAATTAAGTTTGAGGGAGGGGTTAGAAATTACCCCTTCCAATTTCAGTAATATGTTGTATAATATAAATACTAATATGTATTTTTAAGGCTATAATGAGAAAAGGAGGAATTAATATGGGGTTTTTTGATTTTTTATTTAAAAAGGATAAAAATAAGTTGTTGAATACAGCGAATGTGGAACAAAACAGTCTAAAGCCAAAAGAAGAAATAACGTTTTTGGTAGAGGGTATTTCTGATAGCGTAATTCAGAAAGAGTTAAAATCTATGATTAAAGAAGAAAAGAATATAGATTGTCTGTATGAGGGTTTATCAAATGAGGAAATATTAGAAAAGTATTCAAACAAGGACAAGATATATGAAGTGGGAATATATGGAGATTATGAAATGCAATTGATTCCAGAACCTGAAAATATATATGATTCTAATGCAATAAAAGTAGTACACAAAGAAATTGGGGATGTTGGATATGTTCCTGTTGTTAATTGTAAAAAAGTTAAAAAAGCAATAGAAGATGGTTACTCTGTAGAATGGCGATCAATTGGGGGGAAATATAAATATATTAGATATGATTCTGAAAAATATAAGAAAGTTGTAAGGGTTAATAATAATGAATACGGAATAATGATGATTTTAACCAAGGCTTAATTATAAAAATTTAGGTCGTTGTTTTATTAAAGTAAACCTTTACCAATTGTAATTTAAAGGCAAAAGAGATACTTAGACATTAATTTTAGTAGACCAAATATAAAAGGACTCCATCCATTTTGTTTGGGCAGTCCTTTTTGTGTTTAGCGTGAGTATTCCGGAGGATTTCTTTATAGAAAGTGAATATTAAAATAGGCAAAATAAAAAACAACCTTGCTACATTCTAACTAAAAAGGGTTGTGATATGGGTGCAAATAAAATGAAAAAATTTATTGATAATGCAATATTTTAGGCTCAAGTATTCAGATTTACCTTTTGTTTTTGTAAATATGTATTAAAGTATGAAGGAATATGGGAAGTTATGTAGAATATATGATATTAATAAACTTGATTTTTAATTTTAGGAGAAGCGAGGATTAACGTTGAAAAAACTAACTTGTATAATCATCACTATGATAGGATGGTTAGAATTATTCGTTTGAAATTTGTACATTGCTCACATAACTAATTTGGTCTCATGAACCTAATTGCTAAGAAGAATTTTTAACATAAGAAAATTAACTTTTTTGTAAAGCGTTTCATAATAATGATTAGAAACTATAATGCAAAAGGGCCAACACTTTATTGAGGGGAAGATAAGAATGACTAGAGAAATAATACTTGATATCTTAGAAGCATTAATATTATTAGGAGTGTTTAGCTCCCTAACTAACCAAAAGAGGTATTTTATTGATAGTAAAATAAGATCTGGGTTGTTTTGTATAATATACGTTATTGCAACATGTTTGAGTACGTATTATGTTAATAATAATCTTTATAATACACTATTTATTATATTAATTTCAATATTGATATTAACATTTATTACAAAAACAAGCCTTTATTATTCAACTATCATAGTTTCTTTGTTTATTACAATAACATTTACTACAGAAACTTTAGTTCAATTCATTGAAATGTTTCTACTTAAAGTAGAATTAAATGAAATTTTGAATGTTTCTAAATACTTATTTATTTTCTTAGTTGGAAGTAAATTACTACAGATATTTATTGTAGTAATGATTTTAAAACATAGTACATATTTTAAAGAAAAATTACTTGATAAAGAAAAATCTTTTTTTTCAGAATTTTTAATACATCTTGGAATTTTCAATCTATTTATATACATTTTAATCTTTAGTGTTTTACATGTTGAGAATAATAAAATTTATAGTATAGTAATATTTAGTATGTTTTTCTTTTTTTCAATAATTGCCTTAATATACTTAAAAGAAAGAGAAAAAATGATAAATATAGACAATAAATATAAAATTCAAAAGCATCAAATTTCAAATATGGAAGAAATAATTAGTATTATCAGACAAGAAAAACATGATTACGCTAATCATATAAATGTTATACAAGCATTGTGTTGCCTGAATAAGCCTAATACCGTTGATCGAATAAAAGAGTATGTATCAAACCTTTCAGACATAATTCATTTATCATTTAGATATCTAGATACGGGGAATGATTATATAGATGGTTTGTTATCAATAAAAAATAACTATGCAACGAAAAATGGAATAGATTTTAATGTAAGAATTGATGAATCCTTTAGTTTGTTGAAAATTAGGGAAGATGAATTAATAAGTATTATTAGCAATATTGTAGATAATGCATTTGAGGCATTTAGATTAAAATCATGTACTGAAAACAAGGAAATATCTATTATTACTTTTTTGGAGGATAGAGAGTTTTGTATTGAAATAGCAGATAATGGAGAGGTCATTCCAGAAGAAATAATAAAGAAAATTTTCGAAAAGGGATTTTCTACAAAAACTAAGGAAAAAGCTGAACATGGGTATGGGTTATATATTACTAAGCAATTAGTAGAGCATAATAACGGGAGCATATCTGTAGAAAGTACCTTAGAAAAAACTAAATTCTTAGTGAAATTTTTAATATAAAAGGGGAAACGAATGAATTAAATTGATATACAGATCCATCATCGCAAATTTTTTTATATTCATCTACTGTATTTTGCAATGATGGATTATCATACTCTTGTTGATTTACATATTAATGCCTCCAAAATCTCAATATGGGATATTTAATTATTACTACATTGTATGTTTAACATTTCCGAAATAAAAGAATCACTTGAAAAATAAATGTTGAAATTTAATTTAAAATTTACATAATAAAGTATGGAATAGTAAACAATAAAATATGGAACAGTAAATATTTGAATAAATAAATATTATAAAGCAATGGAAGAACGTAATGTGCCCTAAAGGAATAGTTAAAAATAAATATATTAGTAAAAGGTGTGTGAAAAATGAATAAATTAGAAAAATTGATAGATGCTGGATTTAAGGTTAAAATCCAATCGAGTTCTAAATTTTGTTTAACTTTAGATGATGCAATTCCCTGCATGAGCTTTAATTCTGATACTATAGAGGATGCTATTGATTCGGCTTATGACTTTGTAAAAGAACAGAAAAAATTAGCAGATAAAACTGAAGTAGAAATTCAAAAAAAAGATTATAAAATTATAATTGATGTACCAGAGCCACAAGAATTAAAAGTTGATGAAGACATGATTAATGAAGAATTTAAGACGACCAACACTATTAGAGTGTATTCTTATGTTTGGGAACAGTTTAAAGATTTTGCAGATACATATAAAGAGTATAAAAGCATGGATTTAGTTAGTATGGCACTGTTAGAATATATTGATAAATACAAAAAATAATTAAAAGTTAACAAAAGGCACTTGCCGTGGATAAATTTGATATCTACGGCAAGTGCTTTTGTGATTCTAGAAAATAAGTATTTTAAACATATGGTAATAGTTTTCATTGACTTATATGTTGAATGTATTTCTACTAATATGATATACTTTAATAATAGTAATATAAAACTTGAATTGTTGCAGAGTAAGGTATAACACATATAATGTAATGAACAACAATAATTGACAAGGCATTTTAATATGATATACTATAAAAATGAATTGTTTATTTAGGAGGAGATTTAATGGTTGCCTTTAAAAAAATGTGGGATGATGTACGACTAATTTTATCAAATGAAGAATACACAGATATAGATATTTTAGAGAAATTTAATTGTGGGTTTACTGTTAAAGAGAGTGAAAATTTAATTTTTATTACAAAAGATGATTTTGTGGATTTTTGGTGCAAGCTATCGTACTATGATGAGTTATCTTTAGATCAGATTTTACATGATGATAAATTAAAACCAAAATATATTTATACCATTTTAAAACAATTACCTTATATATCTGAAAGTTCTGGAATAATTAGGTTAATACAGTAGTTTTGTTGAATGTTATTATATAATGTTATATAATTTTATTAAGCTCATATTCTATGAATATGAGCTTAAGTTACATTTGTTACATTTAAATAATTTTGTATGGAAGAGGTATAAAAATGGAAATCACAAATGTACATTTGGAGGATTTAATATTTGCTTTAGATATAGGAACAAGATCTATCATAGGGACAGTTGGAATAATATCAGAAAAAAAATTCAAAGTTCTTTCCGAAAGTTATATAGAACATGAAGAAAGAGCTATGATTGATGGCCAAATTCATGATATTCAATTGGTAGCTAGTGGAGTATTAAAGGTGAAAAAAGAATTAGAGGGCAGCTTGAAGGTGTCATTGACTAAAGTAGCTATTGCAGCTGCAGGAAGGTTTTTAAGGACAACTGCAATTAAGGCTGAAATAGAAATTGATGAGGATAAAGAAATTGATAGGGAGACAATTAGAAGTTTAGAGCTTACTGCAGTTAAAATGGCAGAGGATGAAGTAGCGAGTACTTCGCAAGGTAAGCTTTATTGCGTAGGATATAGTGTGAAAAATTACTATTTGAATGGATACATAATAACAAATTTAAATGCCCATAAAGGAGAAAAAATTGCAGTGGAAATAATTGCTACATTTCTTCCACGCTCAGTGGTTGATAGCCTTTATGCTGTTATGAATAAGGCGGGACTTGAGGTTGTAAGTTTAACTCTTGAGCCAATAGCTGCCATGGAAGCTGCAGTGCCAAAGAATTTGAGACTTCTAAATTTAGCTTTAGTGGATATTGGTGCAGGTACTTCAGATATTGCAATTAGTAGCAAAGACAGTATAGGTGCATATGGCATGGTACCTATTGCAGGGGATGAGGTAACTGAAGTAGTAGCTCAAACCTATTTAGTTGATTTTAACACAGCTGAAAAAATAAAAAAAGAATGCTCTGGAAAAGACAAAATTAAGTATATCGATGTTTTAGGTTTTGAAAGTGAGATTGAGCCAGAGGAAGTATTAAAAACAATTAGATCTGTGATTATGAAGATCTCTGAAGAAATTGGAAATCGGATAATTGAATTAAATGGGGGGAAAGCTCCAAATGCTGTATTTCTTGTAGGCGGGGGAGCTCATACTCCATTTATTAAAGAAAATATTGCTAAGATATTAAACCTAGAAGTAAACAGAGTTGCAATTAAAAGCAGAGAATCAGTAGTTGAATGCATATGTGATGGCAGACTCGGGAGCGTTGGTGTTACAGTTTTAGGCATAGCATTAATATCAATAAAGAGATTAGGAAATGATTTTATTGATGTAACCTTAAATGATAAGATTATAAGTTTATTTAATGCTCATAAACATACTGTAATGGATGTAATGCTCCAAGAAGGTATAAACCCCAAAATATTAATTGGTAGGAACGGTCGTAACATTAGATTTAGTGTTGATGGAATAAAACGAGTGGCATTTGGAACATTAGGTAAAGGGGCAGAAATTAAGATAAATAACCTACCTTGCAATATTGATTCTGAGGTAGGTGAAGGAGATATTATTGAAGTTATTTTCTGCAAAGATGGAAAAAATGCTGAGCCTAAAATTATGGACTATGTGAAGAATATACAAGCAGTAAGTTTTTATTTTGAAGATGTAATTCATAACATTGAGCCTGTACCGTTCATTAATGGTGTGCGATCGCAAATAAATGCTGAAATAAAAGAAAATGACCAAGTTTTAATAGAATTTCCTGCTACCCTACGAGAATACGCAAAGTATTTTGGTGATAAATCGGAAGGTTCAATTTTTATAATGGATAATAAGCAATTGCAGGAGGATTATATTATAAAAGAAGGTGACAGGATATATAAAAACTATGTACTTGTGGAAAATGATAAGGTAGAGAAAGAAGAATACAAGGAAATGAACAATAAACTACAAGAAAAAAAACAATTAGAGCAACAAGCGGTAGATGTAAAGGTTGAAGTTAATAAAAGATCCATAACTCTTAAAAATAAAGATAAGTATGTATTTGTGGATATATTTAATTATGTAGAATTTGATTTGTCTATTTCAAAAGGAAACTTAATACTTACGCTCAACGGTGCCAAAGCTAGTTATTACCAGCTGCTAAATCATGGGGATGTAATTGAAATATATTGGGAAAAATAGTATTACAAGTAATAATATATTGTAAGTAAAAAGGAAGGTGTATACATTGAATTTTTATGATATGGCGAAAAGTATTGAGAGTGAGTTAATAGATATAAGGCGTGACATACACGAAAATCCAGAACTAGGGTTTGATTTGTTTAAAACTTCGCAAAAGGTAAAAGATTTTTTATCAAAGGAAGGCATTGAGTTTTATGAGGTAGCACAAACGGGAATCTGTGCTATTATTAGAGGATGCGGTATAAAGACCATTGCTTTAAGAGCTGATATGGATGCACTTCCCCTGCAAGATAAAAAAACATGCGATTATGCCTCGAAAATTAGTGGTAAAATGCATGCTTGTGGACATGACGCTCATACAACTATACTTTTAGGCGTTGCTAAAATATTAAATGGTATGAGAGATGAGCTTCGAGGGAATGTTAAATTGTTTTTTGAACCAGCAGAAGAAACTACTGGTGGTGCACCTTTAATGATTAAAGAAGGGGTACTAGAGAATCCTAATGTGGATGCGGTTATGGGTCTTCATGTAGAAGAGTGGTTAGAGGCAGGAACCGTTGGTTTAAAAAGAGGTGTCGCTTATGCAGCGTCAAATCCATTTACTATAAAAATAATAGGTAAGGGTGGACATGGTGCAAGCCCACATATGACAATTGATCCTATTGTGATAGCTAGTAATGTTATTATGTCACTTCAAAACATTGTAAGTCGCGAAATCCCGCCTACAGATCCCGCAGTTATAACTATAGGCTCAATACATGGAGGAACAGCTCAAAATATAATACCTGAAGACGTTACTATATCAGGCATTATTAGAACTATGAAAAGTGAACATAGGCAGTACATAAAGACCAGGTTAGTTGAGGTAGTTGAAGGGATAGTTTCTTCTATGAGAGGAAAATGTGAAATTGATATTGAGGAAAGTTATCCTTGTCTTTATAATAATGATGTGCTTGCCGAAATGTTTGAGAATAAAGCAAGTGAGTTAATTGGGGAGGATAATGTTTGTAAATTAGATCAGCCTACTATGGGGGTAGAAAGTTTTGCTTATTTTTCGATGGAAAGACCAGCACTTTTTTATTTTTTAGGAAGTGGTAATAAGGAAAAGGGTATACTAAATCCGGCTCATGGAAGTTTATTTGATATAGACGAGAGCTGTTTATCAATAGGAGTAGCTATGCAATGTAATTTGGCTTATGAATTTTTATTGAATTCATAGCACATATTAGTATATAATTGATGCTTGATGAATTTTTCTAAAGTGTAGCGTAATTTATAAGATACAATTATATTATGTGGGGAATTCGTTAATAGATAAATGAGAACTAGGAGGATATGAATGAGGATAGAAATCGGAGCAAATGAAGCAGGACAAAGAACAGATAAATTTATGAGAAAAGTACTTGGGGATGTACCTTTAAGTAAAATATATAAAGCTTTTAGAAAAGGTGATATTAGGGTTAATGGCAGTAAAATTAAGGAAAAACATTCTTTAGTACAAGGAGATATTGTTGAAACAAAATATATCACAAGTGAATTTAAAAAAGAAGAGTTTAAAAGAATTGACAACAAATTAAAAATAACATTTGAGGATGCTAATATATTAATGGTTGAAAAGTGGCCAGGAGTTTTAGTTCATGCTGATCAAAAGGATGGTGAACCTACTTTAACAGACTATGTACTTTCTTATTTGTTTGATAAGGGAGATTACAGACCAGAGAATGAAATAACTTTTACCCCAGCACCTTGTAATAGACTAGATAGAAATACTTCAGGTATTGTTATGTTTGGCAAAAATTTCAAGTCTCTTAAACTTTTAAATGAAATGATAAGAGAAAGAAATGTTGAAAAATATTATATGGCTTTAGTTACAGGAAGAATTAAAGATGGAGTTTATGAGGGATATATATATAAAAATGAGGATGCGAATATATCTCGAGTATATGATGTTCCAATGCCTAATACAAAAAAAATAGCAATGGAAGTTAAAAATATAGAAAGCTGTGGTACATTTTCTTTAATAGATATTAACCTTTTAACAGGAAGAAGCCATCAGCTTAGAGCTCATTTAAGCCAACTTGGTAATCCTATTGTTGGTGATTCTAAATATGGAGATAAAAAAATGAATAGTTTTTTTAATAACAAATATGGCTTAAATTATCAATTTTTATATGCATACAAGGCAACGTTTAGAAATTGCCCAGAGGATTTATATTATATGGAAAATAAGACCATTGCAGAGAGCTTACCTCCAGTATTAAAAAAGATTAAAAGGGACGTATTCAAATTCTAGAGGGTGGATTTAACGACATTTTAGAAGGAAAGTATCAAAATTCAATAAATGGGGTGAACTACAATATAAAAATAAAATTTCAGGAGAAGTTTAAATTTCCTTCTGAAGTGGTTAATATTGTAGCAACGAAGGTGATAATTAATGAGTGAACAAGGAAATCCTAAAACACAATCTACCACAAAAGGTTTTGCAATATTAACTGCTGCAGGTTTTATGGTTAAGTTTTTATCACTTCTTTACGTTCCTTTTTTAGGAAAAATTTTAGGAGATAATGGGATAGGAGTATATGCTTCTGCGTATAATATATTTATATATGTATATATATTAACTAATGCTGGCATTCCTGTTGCCATTTCTAAGATGGTGTCAGAACTTATAGCACTCGGTAATTACAAGGATGCGGTAAGAACTTTTAAAGTAGCAAGATTTTTATTGCTTATATTAGGAATGGTTATGTCAATTCTAATGCTGATATTCGTAACACCTATAGCGAATGCAACAGAAAGCTCTGCTTCAAAATTAGCTATTATGGCACTTGCTCCAACTATTTTATTGACTTCTGTTTTATCTGCTTATAGAGGTTATTTCCAAGGAAGAGGGAATATGACACCTACTGCGGTATCGCAGGTATTTGAACAAATTGCAAATACTGTATTTAGTTTAGTTTTTGCAGCATGTTTTATAAAGTACGGAGTAGCACAAGGTGCAGCAGGTGGAACAATTGGAACATCTGTAGGAGCACTAGTTGCTGTAATTTATATGATTTATTATTATGAAAAAAACAAAGTGTTTAAGGTTCCTAAAGGATATAATCAGTTAAATATAAAGAGATTTACTACTAAAAAAATTATAAAAAAGTTATTGGGTGTAGCCATTCCTATGACGATATGTTTAGGAATACAACAATCTGGATTATTTATCGATTTGTGGTTAGTTAAATCAAGGATGATATCTTTCGGAATGACTAAAGTACACGCAGATGTTTTATGGGGCGTGTTATTTAAATATACCACATTAATAAATGTACCTATAGCTATTATTTCATCACTTGCCATAACTATTTTGCCATCTATTTCTAGTTTGATGGCACTAAAAAATAAAAAAGCTGTAAGAGATAAAATTGATTATGCTTTTAGACTTTGTTTTTTAGTTGCAGTACCTTGCGCAATTGGGCTTGCAGTTTTAGCAAACCCTTTAGTTTATTTAATTCAATATGGTTCTAGTGTTGGAAGGCTACTGATATATGGGTCAGTTGTAATAATACTTATGGCTGTGGTTAGTATTCAAACTTCAATACTTCAAGGAATTGGGAAAGTTTACTTAGTTACGGTTTATGCAATTTTTGGACTATTGGGAAAGGTAATTACTAATTATATTTTTGTTGCAATTCCGAGCATTAATATATTAGGCGCAATCATGGGGAATGCAGTAAGTTTTGCAATACTTTTGATATTGAACTATATTACTATTAATAAAGTCCTAAAAGTTAAAATTAAATTATCTAGCCATGCAATAAAGCCACTAATAGCATCAGGAGTTATGGCGATAGTTGCAAAATTTATGTATAGCAACTTTAATTATATGTTTTGTTTAATTAAAGAAGGGTATTTTTCTAATGCTATTGCTTTATTAATTGCTATCTGTTTAGCGGTGCTAACATATTTCTTTACATTAGTGCTTATAGGTGGAGTAACTAAAGAGGATTTAGAAATATTTCCACGAAAAATCACTAAACTTATACCTAAGCCTATTCTAAATAGAATTAAATAAAAACTTAAACGAGTCTAAGGAAGATGAAAATTACCTTCGGTGATAATGAACAAGATCGAAGGTGATAATTAAACTTTAGACTTGTTTGATTTTTTTGTAAGAATCAGAGAAAATAATAGTAGAGAAAAACCAGTAGCGATAATCACAATGTTTTTTGTAATGAAAATAGAATCTGGCAACGTATTATCTAAAATTTTTAGTATGAAGTATAAGAATATGCTAAGACAAATATCAATTAAAAATTCGCCTATTGAAAACTTCAAATAGCAACTTTTTTTTATTGAAATTGTATTCATTGTAAAGCTTACAATGGAGGTTATAATTAGAGTTATTCCATAGCCTAAAATATTTATATTTGGAATGCCTAATAATATATATAGCATGATAAGTTCAAGAATAGAGGTTATTATAGAATTTATTAATAGAGATTTTTGGTTTCCAAGTCCGTTTAAAATTCCAAAAGTCGAACCAGACATATACATGAATGGCGCACATAAAGCAGCAAGGCGTATGTATGTGCCAAGGTCATATCTACCAAAAAATAATTTCCCCAGAGAGTCTCCACTGCATAAACATATTATCATAGTGGAAACACCTAGTAAAAACGAAATTTTAATAACCTCTTTTATTCTAATCTCTAAACCGTTATAATCTTTTTTACTAATACTCTTAGAAATATCCGGAGTTAAAATGGTTGACATGGACATTACTATAATAAAAGGAAAGAACACAATACTCATAGCCATACCTGAAAACTTACCAATTAAGGATAAGCTTTCAGTATATTCTAAACCTGAATAAACTAATCGTCCTGGGACAATTAATGTGGACAGTGCAGAAATTATAGTGTTTAAAAACCCATTTAAAGATAATGGGAATGAAACGACAAGAATATTAAATAGGAGTTGAGCTCTTCCTTCAGTCTTTTTCTTTATATTCTTAAATTTATTTTTACTTTTCTTATAGAAGATAAAGAGCAAAATGAAACTTATAAATTCACCAATGGATAAGGAAATATATGTAGCAGTTACTGTAGTAGTTACGTTTTTTAATGCGAAAAAATTTATTAGTCCGAGTATTATGGCCATTCTTACGGTTTTTTCAACAATATCTATGATTGCAGGTACTTTAACATTTGAAATACCGTAGAAATAACCTTTGTATATGGACGATAGAGCAACAAAAATTAAAGCAGGGCATATAACCCAAAGGGAATATAGTGTTCGAGAATCTTTTATTATATATGTACTAATGTAGGGTGAGAAAATGAATACAAAAATTGTTATTAATATAGCCCATACAAAATCAAAAATCAAGGCAGTATGTATAGATTTGTTCATATTTCCATATTCATTTATTCCGTAATAGGATGAAGCTTCTTTTGAAATAGCTGTTATCATTCCCCCGCAAATAAGGCAGGTAAATAAATCATAAATAGGCATTACTAGGCTATAAAGACCCATACCTTCTGCTCCTAATTTTTTTGAAAGTAAAATTGAAAACATAAATCTTAATATACCAGCAGTTAAATTTGATATTGTCAGTATTATTGAGTCTTTGTAGAAATTATCTTTAATCATAAAAGGTTCCTCCTAGTTCTTAACACTCATCCATAACAGTTATTAATAATTAATATGTGAAAATTTATGAATATATTCTATACGGAACATTAAAATAATTTGACATAAGATTAGAAAAATTATACAATGCTTTAATAGTGTCTTAAGGAGTATAACAATTAATTATTGTTATTTACCCTAAATAAAAGTATGGAGGAAATAAAATAATATGAAATGTTTAATATGCGGTATGAATATAAATATAAATAATTTTGATATAAATAAGCAAGGATTATTAGTAAATAATGAAAGAGAACATATTAAGTATTGCCCATTTTGTGGCGTGACTTCTAAGTATTTAAAATCTGATGGTGAAGTCTATAATGTTGATATAAAAAGTTTAGATAAGAATACTTTAGGAATATTAGATCGTGCTATGAAGCTTGAAATATTTAATTCTGAATTTTACACATCAGCTGCAAAACTTGCTCAAGGCGTTACAGTTAAGGAAACTTTTGAAGCACTTTCAAAGATTGAGAAGGTACATGCTATAGTGCATCAGAGGCTAGGAGGATTTAAAGAATTACCTAAACTGGTGAATATAGATTATAGCAAACATAAAGACGATAAAAGCCTAATGGAACTTGCAGAAAATAGAGAAATTCATGCTGTTAAATTTTATGAAAAATACGTAAAAAAAATAAATAATTTGGTTGTTAAAGAGGTACTTGTTGCGTTGTCTGAGGTTGAAAGAGGCCATATACAAATTGCTAGTAAATTATTAACACATATACTCTAATTTATATAAGTATATATAAATTAGAGTATTTATAATTTAGGAGGCAGATATGAAAAGAACCATTGGATTTGTAGTTATTTTGTCTGTAATGGCTTTTGTATTATTTTCATTTAAAAATTCTTTTAAAGAATATAGTGTTACAGTTAAAGATGATAGTATAAAATCACATATTTTGTTAAAAGGATTAGGTAATGCAGTTGATTTTACGAAAGACATCCAGGGGAACTATTATGTAGCTTTCAAAGATAGAGTACAGTACATAGACAAAAATGGCAGGGCATACAATGTAATTACAAATAAGAAGCTAAGTATAACTAGTTTAGATTATAACAATGGTGTATTGTATTACGCATCAGCTACATCAGTCTATTCATATAATCTATTAACAAAGGAAAATATAGAAAATATTAAGGGCATACCTAATTATGGTGATTATAAAAGCAGTTTGATTCGAATTAATGGGGATTACCTATTTGTTACAATTGGCTCCGCAACAAATTCGGGAGTAGTTGGGCTGGACAATCAGTGGCTAGCTAATTATCCTCAGAATCATGATGTTACGCCAAAAGGTATAATTATAAAAGGAATTAATTTTGGAGAGAAAAAGACTGGAGCATTTGTTTCCTATCAAACCAAGAATAAAAAGGGACAAATGATTACAGAACATACGATTGGAAATTCATCCATAATAATTTATAATTTAAAAACTGGTGCACAAGGAAACTTTGCTTGGGGTATAAGAAATATGAAGGGAATAGATTTTAACAGTGAGGGTAAAATATTAGTTACTGTAGGAGGCATGGAGGATAGAGGGTTAAGGCCTGTTAATGGAGATAGTGATTATATATATCAGATTAAAAAAAATAGATGGTACGGTTTTCCAGATTACACCGGAGGGGATCCAATAAATTCTCCTAAATTCAAAGATTCATTGAATAAGACTATACCAATTATTTTGGATAAGCACCCGACAACGAACCCGCCTGCACCTCTTTATCAACATAAAGCGGTAGATAGTCTATTTTCGTTAGCAATTGATAAAAAAGGAATATTAGGGGATAAAGACAGTATATATTTCTATGAAAAGAATGATAATAGTATATATAGTTTAAATAAAATGGGTGCACTTAAGGAAAAAGTAAACTTTGGAAGTGGCACCTATATATCCAGCATGAAATTTTTTGATGATTTAGTAGTTTTAGATGCGAAAAGTGGATATTTAATGAGTATCAAAAAGAATGTGAATAGCGATAATAGTTTCGCAGAGCAAAGGGTTGGCTATTATTTATTAGCCATTGTGGTAACACTAATAGTTAGCATACTTGTTGGTTTAAGCAGAAAGAATTAGAATATAGTTAGTTGCTTTATTAAAGAAGATTGAAATATGAGTTGAAAGCATATTTAGTGTATATTAAATAAGAGGTGAACAGAGATTAATGGGAAAAATTGAAACTACTTATGGAAAAACTCTAAAAGGATTAATGATAACAGTAAATCCAATTAAAAAAAAGGTTATGAAAACTCATTGTATTGTTCACAAATTTATAAATATTCAAGCTATAGCAATATTAAAAAACAAGGAATATAGCGAAGTTAATAGTTTTTATAAAAGACATATAAAAGAACTAAACAATGGGGTTACTTGGGCAGATCAAGATTTTAAAAGTTCAAATCATTTTTATCATCATATTAAGGGTACTGGATTGTATGGATTTTCAAATGCACTAACTGAATTTAAGAAATATTATAAATGTGCTTTAAAATTTATGGAGGCAGGGGATACAAGACAAGCACTCTTTTATTTTGGAGCAGCATGCCATTTGATTCAAGATGCTACTGTTCCTCAACATGTGAACAATAAACTGCTTAAAAACCATAGGAATTTTGAGCTTTGGATTATAAGTAGGTTAATGAGTGATTATTCATTTCCTATTTTTAATGAAATAATAAAAGAGGATAAGGTAGTAGACTATATAAAAAATAATGCACTATTTTCTAATAAAACCTATATTGCTAATATAAACATACAAAATAAGGAGGATAGGTACAAGAAAATATCTACACTTATAGTGCAGAGGGCACAAAAGACTACTGCAGGCTTAATGCTAAATTTTTATGATGAAATTAATAAATAATTCCTTTATTTTAGAGGAATTATTTTGTTTTTGAAGAATAAATTAAAAATAGAGGAAAACAAATGAAATCACATTTTAAGAGGGGGGAGAAACAATTGAAAAAGGAGGCCTTTATAAACTTAGAAAAAGAAATGTTTAAAGGAAATTTATTAGATATAGGTTTTTCTAACTATGGGATTATATATAATATCTATAAACAAAATACCGATCATAGTTGTAGCGTAAATTATATAGAGGGAAAACAAGAGAAAATAGAAATAGAGGAGGGAGTATATGACCTCTGTGCACTGTTTTTTACTTTAAGTGATATAAAATTTACACATAGCAAAAGAAAATTGATACAAGATATATATAAATTTTTAAAAGAAGATGGATTGTTATATATATGGGACATAGACAAAGGTTTTGCTAAAATTTTTAATTCGAAAATAAAGATTGTGTTACCTGACAAAAAAACAAAGCAAATAAACTTAAAGGATTTAAATTTATTTAAAAATAGTTCTATGGGAAATACAATGAAAATTTTACAACCTTATTTTAAAATATTAACTTTGAAAAATTCAGACAATATCTATTATATGATATGCAAAAAGAGAGGGAAATCAAAAAAATGAAAGTAACATTAGTAGGCATTAATGCAAAATTTATTCACAGCAACTTAGCAGTAAGATATTTGAAATCATATACAGAAAATTTAGATTATGAATGTGAAATTATGGAGTTCTCTATTAATGATCAAATAGAAAGAATACTCGAGGAAATTTTAAGTAGTAAGCCAGATCTAGTGGCATTTTCTTGCTACATATGGAATATTGATTACGTAAAGGCTGTATCATCTCTTATAAAACTTGTAAATAGCAAAATTGAAATTCTCTATGGTGGACCAGAGGTTAGTTTTGATTGTGAAGCTTTCCTTGTGGAAAACATAGGGGATTATGTAATTGAGGGTGAAGGAGAGCTAACATATAATGAATTTATTAATTGGAAGATTACTTGTGAGAAAAGTTCGAAAGCGAGCAACATTAGTGGTATTCAAAATATTTTAGGTCTATATTATAGAAAAAATGGTGGGATTGGCTATAATGGTAAAAGACCTTTAATGGATATCAATCAAGTTGTTTTTCCATATAATGAAGAAGAATTTACTAATAAAATAGTTTATTATGAAGCATCAAGAGGATGTCCTTTTAGCTGTAAATATTGTCTCTCCTCAACAACTCATGGAGTTAGATTCTTAAATGCTGAAAGGGTAAAGAAAGAATTGAAATTTCTAGCAGGTAAAAAAGTAAGATTAGTAAAGTTTGTTGATAGAACATTTAACTGCAATTCGAAATTTGCAGTAGAGATTTGGGAATTCTTAATAAATATGAATAGTGAAACAACTTTTCACTTCGAAATATCAGCGGATTTGTTAAATCGACAAGAATTAGATATATTAGCTAAGGCACCAAAGGGTAGATTTCAATTTGAAGTGGGAGTACAAACAACTAATCCATTAGTTCTAAATAATATAAGTAGATTTGTAACTTTTGATGAAATAAGAGAAAAGGTTGAGGTAGTAAAGGAAATAAAAACTATTAATCAGCATTTAGACTTAATAGCAGGTTTGCCAGGAGAAAATTATGAATCGTTTCAAAAATCTTTTAATGATGTTTATAGCATTCACGCAGAAGTAATACAACTAGGATTTTTAAAATTACTTAAAGGTTCAGATATGATAAATGAGGTAAAGCTATGGGGAATGGTCTATGCACCCTATCCACCCTATGAAATTCTAAAAACAAGAGATATAAGTTATGAGCAGCTTGTAAAACTGAAAAGGGTAGAAAAAATGGTGGATAAATATTATAATTCACAAAAGTTTAGTACAATTTTGAAATACTTTGTGGAAAAGTTTAATACTCCATTTGAATTCTATTATGAACTAGGGCTATTTTTCTATGAAAAAGGATATTTAAGTAGAAATATTTCATCTGCAGATTATTATAAAATATTTCTTGAATTTAATGAGGAAAAGCTTTGCGAGAAAAGTTTTGAGTTGAAAGAAATTGTTAAATATGATTATCTTAAATATAACAAAAAAAAGTGGCTTCCAAACTTTCTAATTAGAGAATCAAATAAGGAAATAGAAAGAAGCATTAAGGTGAAAATGTTAGAAAAAAATATCATAGACAATGAATCTAATATACATATTGAAAAATTTAAAATTAATATTTTAGAATATGTACATAATAATAATATACGTAAAGAAGATTGCTATTTAGTATATGATATTGATAATCAGGGGATTATAAAGGATCTAACTTATATTCTAATTTAGGATATTAAAGAGTAAAATCGTATATTTCTTAAAAAGATATATATTACTTTGATAAAATTTGGATTATATATAAATCAGCTAGTATTACAAATATTCGATAGACTTTATGAAAAGAGGTTGAAACTTATGGTTATAATAAGTATAATCAAGGTGTAATCAATACTATATTGGATATAATAATAATTACCATACAAGGTATTTATTATTATTTAAAGTTATTTAACTAAACTATACTCATAATACCTATTTAGGGACATAAAAATATATAACAAGTAAAAATAGAATAGCAAACTGATTTGTGATTTATTTTTATGCGACCTTCTAGAAAAAAAGGTGGTGATATTTTGGCATTAGAGGCAATAAAAAGTATACAATATGCAGAAAAGCAAGCAGCGGATATTATAAGTAAAGCATCTTCCCAAAGTAAGGATATACTTAAAAAAGCTGAGACTTATGCTGCAGTTAAGTATAAAAAAATTTTGGATGAAGCACGTGAAGGAAATAAAAAAATAATTGAAAATGCTAAACAAGAAGGTACAAAAAAATCTGAACCAATAAATAATATGGGTAAAATTGAGGTAGAAAGAATACTTAATATAGAAAAAGAAAGATTAGATAGTGCTGTTAACATAGTGGTTGAGAGGATAGTGAAAAATAATGGCAATAGTTAAAATGAGTAAATTTACATTGTTTGCCTTTGAATCACAAAAGGAAGCGTTAATGGATAACCTTCACAAGTTTGAAAATGTTCAATTTATAGATCTACAAAAAATGGAAGAAGGAGGCATTCAATCTCTACAAAAAGACTCGGAAAACGAAAAAGTTTCTTATTTAGAAAGTGAGCAATCAAAAGTAAAATTTTCCATCGATTTATTAGTAAAACATATGGATAAAGAAGGCGCTATAAAATCTTTAGTTAAAGGTAAGAGCTTATTGAATTATGAGCAGTTAGAAATCGCAGCTAAAAAATCAAACTATAAGCAAAACTATAAAGATTTAAAAGAAAAAGATAATAATCTACTTCAACTAAAAAATGAAAAAATAAAAATCAATTCCGAAATTGAAGTATTAGCTCCCTGGAAATCATTAGATGCTAGTTTTAATGATTTAAAATCATTAAATTCTTCGATACTTTTAATGGGATCAATGCCAAAGGCTTATAAAGAAACGTTTAGGGAGAAGTTTGAGAGTGAAATTCCATATTCATACTTAGAAGTTATTAGTGAAGTGAGAGATGAAATGAATGTAATTTCTTTAGTGCATAAAGATTATGAAGATAAGGCAAAAGAAATATTTAAGAGTCATAACTTTAATGCAATTAATATGGTATATGATGGAATTCCAGCACAGGTTGTAAATGCTTTTAGCAAAAGGTTGATAGAAATATCCAATGACGAAGAAAGAATAAATGCAGAAATAAAAAATGACTGTATGTATCTAGAGGATTTTAAAATAGTATATGAATATTTATCAAATAAGCATATTAAAGCGATTGCATGTGAAAATTTTTTAAAAACGGAAAGCGTAATTGCAATAGAGGGATGGGTATCAACAGAATTGTCAGAAGAGTTAGAAAATGTGATAAAGTCTATAACGAAAGAAGATTTTTATCTAGAGATAGTAGAAGCTGCGAAAGATAATGATGAAGTACCTATAATCTTAAAAAACAATGTAATTTCAGAACCTTTCGAGTCAATTACATCAATGTATAGTTTGCCTAAATATTCAGAAATAGATCCAACACCACTACTCACCCCATTTTACATGATATTTTTTGGACTTATGCTCGCTGATATTGGATATGGTGTAATAATGTTCATAGGTGCGACCATTTCATTAAAAAAATTCAATCTAGATGAAGGTCAGCGAAAATTTGCTAAGTTTTTTTTAGTTTTAAGTATTCCAACCGTTTTGGCAGGCGTTATTTATGGAAGTTTCTTTGGGGATATTATTCCGTATATTTCAAATCATAGTATAATAAATCCTGGAGAAGACTTAATGATAATACTTATTGCATCTATAGCTATGGGTGCTTTCCAAATATTTTTTGGCCTTGGTGTTAAAGGATATATGCTTATTCGAGATGGCAAACCAATGGATGCTATTTATGATGTGGTAACATGGTACTTTGCATTAGTTGGAGCATTCTTATTTTTGGGCGGATCATCAGTAGGATTAAGCCTAGCTACAATCAACACAGGTAAGTGGGTAATGATTGCAGGAATGGTTGCACTTGTGTTAACTCAAGGAAGACAAAGTAAAGGCATAGGCGCAAAGCTTGGCGGAGGTCTATATGGACTTTATGGTATATCTAGCTATATAGGAGATTTGGTTTCATACTCAAGAATTATGGCTATTGGACTTGCTGGTGGGTTTATAGCCTCAGCTTTTAATATGCTTATTAGAATGATGCCTTTTCCAGTTAATATTATCTTAGGTGTATTTATATTTGTCTTTGCACAAACATTCAACCTATTATTAAGTGCATTATCAGCTTATGTTCATAGTGCAAGGCTTCAATATGTAGAATATTTTAGCAAATTTTATCAAGGTGGAGGAAAAGCCTTCAAAGCATTTAAACCAAAAAACCAATATGTTAGGGTGGAAAAATAAAATTAAATCGAGGAGGAGTTAGTTATGACATTTATGGAATTTATAGTGAAAAATGGTGGATATTTTTTTGCGGCACTAGGAATAGCCTTAGCGGTAATTTTACCAGGAATAGGATCAGCAAAAGGAGTAGGTATAGTTGGTGAAGCAGCAGCAGGACTCACAACTGAAGAACCGGAAAAATTTGGTAAAGCTCTTATTCTTCAATTGTTACCAGGTACACAAGGACTTTATGGTTTCGTTATAGGACTTATGGTATTTCTTAAATTAGATAAGGCTATAACATTAGATATGGGATTGTACTTATTTATGGCTTGTATGCCAATAGCATTTGTAGGATTATATTCAGCAATATCCCAAGCTAAAACAGCAGCAGCAGGCATTGCAATATTAGCTAAAAAGCCAGAACATAATACAAAAGCTATAATACTTGCAGCAATGGTTGAAACATACGCGATTTTAGCATTCGTTGTTTCTATAATCTTAATAACAAAGACATTCTGATTTTAAAACTAAGAAGTTAAAGGGTGTGAATATATGTCAAGTTTAGAAAATTTATCAGCTAAAATAATAGAAGACGCGAGTATTAAAGCGGAAACTATATTAAAACAAGCAAAGGATAAGGAAATTTTAATTATTGAAAAGAAAACAAAACAAGCAGAGCTACTTAAACACCAAATGCTAGAAAAAACAAGTATTGAAGCAATTATGGTAACCCAGAGAGTTATATCAAATTCTAAGCTAAATGCACGAAATGAAAGGTTAGTTGCTATGCAAAGAATGATTGATAAGGTATTTGTAGATGCTTTAGGGAAACTTTTAGTAATGAATGATGAAGAATATTTAGAACTTATAAAAAGATACATTTTATCAATGCCAATAGATGGGGATGAAGAAATAATACTTCCAGGGAAATATAAAAGCCTTATAAGTGATGAATATTTATTTAATATTAATGGAGCACTAAAAACTTCAGGAAAAATGGGGGAGTTAAAGTTAAGTTCTGACCCAAGGGATATAAATAGTGGATTTATAGTACATAAAAATGGCATAGAAATCAACAACACTTTTGAGAGTATAGTTAATTCACTAAGAGATGAGCTAGAACCTGAAATAGTTAAAGTACTATTCAATTAAATTTAAGGAAGGTAACAATTGATAATTGTTTATCTTCCTTAGCAAAATAAGGAGGGTAGCCATATATGGATAAAATGAACTTTACACAAGTCGTGGCTAGGCTAAGAGTGTTAGAAACAAGACTCCTTACTAAAGTAAAGATTGAGAGAATGATTGATAGTCCTTCTGCTGATGATGTAATTAAAATTTTGCAGGAAAATGAATATGCAATTTCAATGGGGAATGTTAAAAGAGTAGAGGACTACAACATACTTCTTAAGGAGGAATTAAAAAGAGTATATTCACTTATGTATGAAATTTCTCCAGACCCAAATATAGTAGATATTATGAGTCTTAAATATGATTATCATAATATTAAGGTAATGCTAAAAGGGAAGGGAATAGACAAGGAGTTATCTTATATGCTAGTTCCAGTTGGTTCCGTGGATATAGAGAAGCTAAAGTTTTACATAAAAACGCAGGAGTACAAAGAATTAAATCCTAAAATGAGGGAATCGATACTCCAGGCGGAAAAAGTGTATCAAGAACTTAAAGATCCTCAAAAGATTGATATTATAATAGATCAATATATGTATGAAGATATGTTAATTAAGGCAAAAGAAACAAAAATTGATTTCATAATTGATTATGTTAAGAGAAGCGTAGATTTTTCTAATATTAAGTCTATTATTAGATTAAAAAAACAACAAAAGGGTGAGAGCTTTTTAAAAGAGGTTATTCTTCGCGGCGGAGATATAGCTAGTGATATTTTATTAAGAGCTTTTAGTGAGCCAATTGAAAATATGGCAGCTAAATTCACTTCATCAAAGTATGGAGAAGTTGTAAGACTAGGACTTGAGGAATACATTAAAACAGGTAAACTATCGGTTCTTGAGAAGTTATCAGAAAATTATATTATGGAAAGTTTAAAAGTTGCTAAGTATGTTGCTTTTGGTCCAGAGCCAATATTTGCGTACATCGCAGCAAAGGAAACGGAAATAAAAATAGTCAGAATAATAATGGTTGGTAAATTGAACAATGTTGATACAGCTGATATAAGAGAAAGGGTGCGTGATGTTTATGTATAAAGTAGGAGTAGTTGGAGATAAAGATTCAATACTTGCTTTTAAAGCACTTGGAATTGATGTATATCCTGTTATTGAAATTGAAGAGGCTAAAAAAGCAATAGATAAAATGGCATCAAATAATTATGCAGTTATATTTGTTACTGAGCAGATAGCTCAGCACTTAGATGAAACTATAAAAAGATATAACAAGAAGATGATTCCAGCCATTATATTAATACCAAGTAATCAAGGTTCACTAAATATAGGAATGCAAAGAATTAGAGATAATGTAGAAAAAGCTGTGGGCGTAAATATTTTATAGGAAGGTAGGGATGTAACTTGAAAATCGGTAAAATTGTAAAAGTTTCAGGTCCATTAGTTGTTGCAAAAGACATGGACGAAGCTAATATATATGACGTAGTTAAAGTAGGAGAAAAGGGTCTTATTGGCGAAATCATCGAAATGCGAGGAGACAGGGCCTCTATTCAAGTATATGAAGAAACATCAGGGTTAGGACCAGGCGATCCAGTAGTGACTACTGGGGAACCACTAAGTGTTGAACTTGGACCAGGGCTTATGGAATCAATGTTTGACGGTATCCAAAGACCTCTTGATGCAATAAGAGCTATAGCTGGTAATTTCTTAACAAAAGGTGTAAATGTTTCGCCACTCGACAGAAAAAGAAAATGGGATTTTGTTCCTACAGCTAAAGTTGGAGATGTTGTTTCATACGGCATGGCTATAGGTACAGTTAAAGAAACTACTGTTATTACTCAAACAATAATGACACCTAAGGGAATAGAGGGGACTATAACGTCTATTACCGCAGGAGAATATACTGTAGAGGACGTAGTAGCGGAGGTGGAAACTGAAGACGGAATTAAACAAATTACATTAATGCAAAAATGGCCAGTAAGACGTGGTAGGCCTTATGCTGAAAAATTAAATCCAGTAGACCCACTAGTTACAGGTCAAAGAGTAATAGATACTTTTTTTCCGGTAACCAAAGGTGGTACTGCTTGCGTTCCAGGTCCTTTCGGAAGTGGGAAAACTGTAGTTCAGCATCAGCTCGCAAAATGGGCAGATGCTGAAATAGTTGTATACATTGGGTGTGGAGAACGTGGAAACGAAATGACAGAAGTTCTAAATGAGTTTCCAGAACTTAAAGATCCTAAAACTGGTGAATCTTTAATGAAAAGAACAGTGTTAATCGCAAATACTTCTAATATGCCAGTTGCGGCTAGAGAAGCTTCTGTATATACAGGTATAACAATAGCCGAGTACTTTAGAGACATGGGATTCGCTGTAGCATTAATGGCAGATTCTACGTCTCGTTGGGCTGAAGCTCTACGCGAAATGTCAGGAAGACTTGAAGAAATGCCAGGTGATGAGGGGTATCCAGCATATCTAGGTTCACGTGTAGCTGATTTTTATGAGAGATCTGGAAAAGTAGTTTGCGTTGGGGACGACAAGCGAATAGGTGCAATAACAGTTATTGGTGCAGTATCACCTCCTGGTGGAGATTTATCAGAGCCAGTTACACAAGCTACACTTAGAATAGTTAAAGTATTTTGGGGGCTAGATGCTCAACTTGCATATAGAAGACATTTCCCATCAATAAATTGGTTAGAGTCTTATTCACTATATATAGAGCAGCTAGCTCCGTGGATGGATGAGAATGTTGCTAGCGACTGGACAAAGCTTAGAGTTCAAGCTATGACAATTTTGCAAGAAGAAGCAAAGCTTGATGAAATAGTAAGACTTGTAGGTGTAGATGCACTTTCAGAGAAAGATAGATTGAAACTAGAAGTTGCAAAATCAATTAGAGAAGATTATTTGCAGCAAAATGCATTTCATGAAGTTGATACGTTTACGTCACTTGATAAACAATATAAGATGTTAAAGTTAGTCTTAGAATTCTATGTTGAGGGTGAAAAAGCATTGAGTGCAGGAGTGTACTTAAAAAAGATATTGAATATGACCGTACGAGATAAAATTGCAAGAGCAAAATATATTGCAGAAAGCGAAATGCAAAAAATTGATGATATATTTGTGGCACTTACTAATGAAATAGAAAAATTAATAACGGAAGGAGGAGTTGTTAATGATTAAAGAATACAAAACTATAACAGAAGTTGTAGGGCCACTAATGGTAGTCGAGAAAGTTGAAGGCGTTAAGTACGATGAATTAGTAGAGATAGAATTACAAAATGGTGAAATTCGTAGCGGAAAAGTACTTGAGATAAATGAAGATAAAGCAATGGTTCAGTTATTTGAAAGTTCTGCAGGAATTAACTTAAAGGGTAGTAAGGCTAAATTTTTAGGAAGACCACTTGAACTTGGAGTTTCAGAAGACATGCTTGGAAGAGTCTTTGATGGCCTTGGTAGACCTAAAGACAGCGGACCTAAAATTATACCAGACAAGAGATTAGACATAAATGGAGAAGCATTAAACCCTGTAGCAAGAGATTATCCATCAGAGTTTATTCAAACAGGAATATCTGCAATAGACGGACTTAATACTTTAGTTCGTGGACAAAAATTACCAGTATTTTCTGGATCAGGGCTTCCTCATGCACAACTTGCAGCACAAATAGCAAGGCAAGCAAAAGTATTAAATTCAGAATCGAAATTTGTTGTTGTATTTGCAGCTATAGGAATAACGTTCCAGGAAGCACAATTTTTTGTGGATGATTTCACAAAAACTGGTGCAATAGACAGAACTGTATTATTTATGAATCTTGCAAATGATCCGGCTATTGAGAGAATAGCTACACCTAGAATGGCGCTCACTACAGCTGAGTACCTTGCATATGAAAAAGGATATCACGTTCTTGTAATTATGACTGATATTACAAATTATTGTGAGGCCCTACGTGAAGTTTCAGCTGCAAGAAAAGAAGTTCCAGGTAGACGTGGATATCCAGGATATCTTTATACTGATCTTTCAACCTTATATGAGCGGGCAGGAAGGATTAAAGGACTTGAGGGTTCAATAACTCAAATTCCTATACTTACAATGCCTGAGGATGATATAACTCATCCAATACCTGACTTAACAGGGTATATAACTGAGGGTCAAATTATCTTAAGTCGAGAACTTTACAAAAAAGGTATTATGCCTCCAGTAGACGTTCTACCCTCACTGTCAAGACTTAAAGATAAAGGTATAGGCAATGGAAAAACACGCGAAGATCATGCTGATACAATGAACCAATTATTTGCTGCATATGCCCAAGGTAAGCAGGCAAAAGAGCTAGCAGTTATCTTAGGAGAATCAGCTTTATCAGATGCAGACAAAAAATATGCAATATTTGCTGATGCCTTTGAAAAACAATATGTAGCACAAGGGTTTGAATCTAATAGGACTATTGACGAAACAATAAATTTAGGATGGGAGCTTCTATCTATATTGCCTAGAAATGAACTTAAAAGAATTAGAGATGAATATCTAGAAAAGTACTTACCAGAAAAAGAGGGTGAGTAAACATGGCAAGGCTAAATGTTAACCCAACAAGAATGGAACTTACCAAACTTAAAAAAAGATTGGGTACAGCAACTCGTGGACATAAATTATTAAAAGATAAACAAGATGAACTTATGAGAAGATTTATCGATCTTATAAAGCATAACAATGAACTTAGATCCAGGGTCGAGAAAGAATTACAAAACTCATTTAAGGATTTTGTTATGGCTAGTGCATTAATGTCTCCGGAATTTCTAGAGGAAGCCATTGTGTATCCAAAAGAAGAAATATCAGTAGAAGTTGAAACAAAAAATCTTATGAGCGTTAATGTTCCGGTAATGAAGTTTAAAAGAAAATTAGAAGATGATCCTGGTAGTATATATCCTTATGGATTTGCAAGTACGTCAGCAGATCTAGATGGGGCAATAGAGAAACTATATTTAATTTTGCCAAAGCTTTTAGAACTTGCCCAAGTAGAAAAAACTTGTCAAATGATGGCAGATGAGATTGAGAAAACTAGAAGAACAGTTAATGCTCTTGAATATATGACAATACCGCAACTTAAGGAAACTATAAAGTATATAAAAATGAAGCTTTCCGAAAATGAGAGGGGCGCTTTAACTAGACTTATGAAGGTTAAAAGTATGATGGAGAAAGCTCAAGAACAAGTAGATTCAAACAAAATGACCACATGAGTATTATAGAATTAAGGTGTATTTTATGACATCTTAATTTTTTTGTGAAAATAAGTTGATGTATACATCCATTTATAATAAAATATATTATGTATACAACTAAAAATTATTGTCATGAAAGGCAATTACCATAAGGAAAAAGGAGAATGAATATGGCAGTTAGAAAAATTTTGCAATATGGGGACAAACGTCTTAATATGATTTGTGATAAGGTTGAAAAAGTAAATAAAAAAATATTAAATTTGGTTGACGATATGATGGATACACTTTACGAAGGTACTGGAATAGGCCTTGCTGCTCCACAAATAGGTATTTTAAAAAGAGTTATTTTAATTGATTTAGGTGAGGAAGAAGAAAATCCAATAATAGTTATAAATCCTAAAATAACAGCTCAATCAGGAAATGAAAAGGATTATGAGGGTTGTTTAAGCTATTTGGGGTATGAGGGTGAAGTTTTTAGACCTACAGATGTTACAGTTGAAGGAATTGATGTTAAGGGAAAGCCTGCAATATATAAAGCGCAAGGCTTACTCGCAAGAGCCTTTTGTCATGAAATTGATCATTTAGATGGTGTATTATATATGTCAAGAGCTGAGGAAATGCACGAACTAAACCTGGAATAGAAAACGAAGAGCATGCCATATGGATATTAATATCATAGGCATGTATTTTTTATTTTTTGAATATATTGATTTCTCGCTCTGTAAATGTTACTATAATAAAGATACTAGTGTATATACAGAAGTATATACATAGACAGAAAGGGGTGTATAAGTAAATGCAGAAGTTAAAAGAAAAAATTCAGCAATTAAAAGTAGAAAAAGAGGCTATAATTTTAGCACATTATTACCAAAATGATGAAATTCAAGAAATAGCTGATTATGTTGGAGATTCTTATTATCTTAGTAAAATAGCCAAAGAATGTAGCCAACAGATTATAGTATTTTGTGGGGTGATGTTTATGGCGGAGAGTGCAAAAATACTATCACCGGGAAAAACAGTGCTACTGCCAAATATTGAGGCTGGATGCACTATGGCAGAGATGATTAATGGGGAAGATGTCAGGGAACTTAAAAAAGAGCATCCAAAGGCAAAGGTTGTATGTTATATAAATTCAACAGCGGAAGTTAAAGCTGAAAGTGATGTATGCTGTACTTCTTCAAATGCATTAAAAATAATTAACAACTTAAATAGTGATGAAATAATTTTTATACCAGATAAAAATCTAGGTGAATATATAAATGAAAAAGCTCACGTAAAGAACATGATTTTATGGAATGGATTTTGCCGCGTGCATGAATTTGTGAGTGTAGAAGAAATTATGGAAGTTAAAAATGCCGATAAACAAGTAAAAGTTTTAGTTCATCCTGAGTGTAATAAAAAAATTAGAGAATTAGCAGACTTTATAGGAAGTACTGGAGATATAATTAAATTTGCTACAGAGGATACAGGGGAAAAATATATGATTGTAACAGAAGAAGGTATACTTTACGATTTGAAAAATAAAAATCCAAATAAGCAATTTATAACACCAAAGACACCTATGACATGTTGCAGTATGAAAACAAATACTCTTCAGAATGTTTATGATAGTCTTCTTTATATGCAACATGAAGTAACATTAGATGAAGATATAAGACAAGCAGCACACAAATGTCTAAGTGCAATGCATGAAATGGCGAGGTGATATTATGGATATGTTTGTAGATGTGTTAATAGTTGGAACAGGGGCAGCGGGTTTGTATGCTGCATTAAATTTAGATGAAAACCTAAATATAATTTTAATAACTAAGGATTCTGTAGATGAATGTAATACATCCTTAGCGCAAGGAGGGATATCAGTAGCTAGAGATAAAGAGGATTATGACCTATTCGTGCAGGATACATTAAAAGCAGGAAAGTTTAAAAATTCTAAAGAAGCAGTCAAAACGCTAGTATACGAATCAATAGATAATATAGGAAAAGTAAAAGAGTATGGAGTTGACTTTGACTTAGAAAATGGAGAGTTCCAATATACAAAGGAAGGTGCGCATAGCATCAATAGAATTGTTCATACTAAGGACGAAACTGGGAAAGAGCTTTTTCAATCTTTATTAAAGGTAGTTAAAACTAAAGAAAATATAAGAATATTTGAAAACACTACTCTGCTTGATATTATTACTGAAAACGATGTCTGTTGTGGAGGGATAGTCACGAGAAATGATGAGAGAATAAATATATATTCTAAGGAAACTATTTTAGCAACAGGCGGTATTGGTGGTCTATTTAGAAATTCAACTAATAGAAGAGGCCTTACGGGGGATGGAATAGCTATTGCACTAAGACATAATATTAAAACCTCTAATTTAAATTATGTGCAGTTTCACCCAACTGCATTATACGATGACAATGAGAATTGTGAGAAATTCCTTATATCAGAATCGCTAAGAGGTGAAGGTGCCAAACTGCTGAATGAACAAGGCAAAAGGTTTGTTGATGAGCTTCTGCCAAGAGATGTAGTTGCAAGGGCAGTTTATGACGAAGAGGAAAAATCTAGCAAACCTTATGTGTTTTTAGATATTTCATTTAAAGGGAAGGATTATATCATTAACAGGTTCCCAGGTATATATAAAAAATGTTTGGAGAGGGGTATAGATATTACCAAAGATAAAATCCCAGTAACTCCAGTACAACATTATCATATGGGAGGAGTCGCTGTAGACCTGTTTTCTAGAACATCCATGGAGCATTTATTTGCTTGTGGTGAGGTAAGTTGTACAGGTGTACATGGAGCAAATAGGTTGGCAAGTAACTCACTACTAGAAGCATTGGTGTTCTCGAGAAAAGCTTCCGAGTTTATAAATAAGTCAATTGGTGAGATTACTAATTTAAAATCCAAAGATATTCCTGATTTAAACTATGATAATATGAAGGATATTAAGACGCTTATAAATTATAGTGAAATTAATAAAAATATAATTGTAGATAAATTTAAGAGGATGGGGGAGGAAATAAGGAATGAATTGGTTAATTATTGATGACCTTATCATAAATGCAATAAAAGAAGATATACCTCAAAATGATATTACCACTGAATTTATTGTAGGAGAAGAGTGTAGCAGTAGTGTTGATTTAATTGCTAAAGAAAATGGAGTAATTGCTGGCCTTCTTGTATTTGAAAGGGTTTTTAAAATACTCGGAGGGGTTAATGTAGATTTTTTTAAACGGGATGGGGATCTAGTTACTTATGGCGAGTGTATTGCAAAAATAACAGGAAATACACAACATATATTAACTGGGGAAAGAACTGCATTAAATTATCTTCAAAGAATGAGCGGAATAGCTACATTAACTAAAATGTATGTGGATGAATTAGTAGGTAGTAACGTGAAAATTTTAGATACAAGAAAAACAACACCTAACATGAGAATTTTTGAAAAATATGCTGTAAAAATTGGTGGAGGTTGCAACCATAGGTATAACCTTTCTGATGGAGTTCTAATAAAAGAAAACCATATAAGTGCGGCTGGTGGAATAAAGGAAGCAGTTAATATTATACGAAATAATGTTTCATTTGTTAAAAAAATTGAAGTTGAAGTTGAATCTTTAAATCAAATTAATGAGGCTTTAGAGGTAGGTGCTGATATTATAATGCTAGATAACATGGATAATGAAACCATGAAAAAGGCTGTAGAGATAATTAATAAAAAAGCTCTAATTGAAGCGTCTGGAGATGTAACATTACAAAATATTAAGACGGTAGCAAGCTGCGGAGTTGACTATATTTCTGTAGGAGCATTAACTCATTCTTTTAGTGTTTTAGATTTGAGCATGAAAAATTTAGTCAATAGTTAAAAACAATCATTTTAATGTTTTAATAAAAGTATTTTTCTTGGGTTATGCTAACAAAAGTATATATTGCTCAGATGCGTTTGAACGCATCTGAGCAATATATACTTTTGTTTTAGCATAATACAATAAAAACCTAAGGTTTAATACATTTATTAATATAATCCTTTAGCCTATCATTCCAAGGAGCAATTTTGATGCCTAGTGATTCTTTTATATGAGAATTATTTACGCAGGTATATTTAGGCTCCTTAATTATATTGGATAAAAGTTTATCTGAACGTACAATCAGCGGGATATTAAGCTTACCGAATTCTATTATACTATTAATCAGGGTTTCTTTTGATAAATAACCTTCATTGGTATAGTTATATATTCCATATTTATCAGTGGCTAAGAGTTTTTCAAGCACATTAGTCAAATCATCGATGTAAGTTAAAGAAAGGGTAGGATTTGAAAACAAATAAATGGCTGTATGATTACCATTTATAAGCTTTTTCACAAAACAATCATTACCGCCAAATATAGTTGAACTGCGAATAATAAAATATTTTCTGCATATGGTTTGAATTAATTCTTCTCCTCCTAATTTACTCTTGCTATAGGTATTAACTGGATTGCATTCATCAATTTCCCTGTAGGGAAATGAATAAGTATCACCATATACGTCCGCGCTAGAGAGGTATATTAGAGGTATATCAAGCGAATTACAACAATGAGCAATGTTTAAAGTTCCTACAGTGTTTATCTCATAGGCTAAGGTCTCATTATATTCACAAATATACTTATTCGTTATGGCTGCAGTATGAATTACGGCATCAGGTTTTAATAGATTAAGAGTTTTCTCAGTTTCTATTTTATCCATTATGTTAAGGTCAGCTTTATCCAAGCCATATATAGTATGTGATTTTGATAAGACTCTACAAAGATATGTCCCAATATTACCTTTTGCACCAGTTATTAAAATATTCATAGATCCCTCCTAAAAGTTTATGATATTCAAGTATATGATTTTGTATATTTATTATTAAAGAATTTTGTAATTTGTTATATTAAATTCAATGACATTTCAAGATGATAAAAAATACATTGAAATTTTAAGGGAGTATTTTAATAAGTATGTGACAAACTATTAAGTGTAATGTCCTAACATACATAAATTTAAAACTAATTAATAATCGTTATTAGTTGAATGGGATTGGTAAATGTGGTAAAATATATTGTATGTAAGAAAATTAAAATTGTATAAGTTTACGTGGCGATAACAATTAATAGTTTTTATCTATAAAGAGAATTATAAGGAGGAATTTAGAATGAAAACAACAAAGTTAAAAGACAATATTTATTGGATTGGGGTAAACAACCCAGAACTTAGGGTATTTGATATTATAATGGAAACAAAGAAAGGAACAACTTATAATTCATATTTAATAGATGATGAGAAGGTTGCTATTGTAGATTGTGTTAAAAATGGTTATTTTGAAGAGTTTTTAGGAAAAATAAAAGGTGTTATTGGAGAAAGAAAAGTTGATTATATAATTGTTCAACACACAGAACTCGATCATAGTGGTTCTTTAGGTAAGTTCTTAGAAGTTTATCCAGATGCTGTTGTTCTTGCTTCAAAACCTGCTATAACATATTTAAAAGAAATTACTAACAAAGAATTTAATAGTGAACCGGCTGTAGGAGAAATTTCACTCGGTAAAAACACATTGCAATTTATTTCTGCACCAAATTTACATTGGCCTGACACAATGTTTACTTATGCTAAGGAAGCAAAGATATTGTTTACTTGCGATGTAATGGGTTGTCATTATTCACCAGCTCATGGTATATTAGATAGCTGCTCAGGTGAATATTTTGAGGAAATGAAATATTATTTTGATGTTATAATGGGACCTTTTAAAAAATTTGTAACTATGGGACTAGATAAAATTAAAGATTTAGAATTAGATATGGTGGCCCCAAGTCACGGACCTATTCATATAGATGACATTCAAATGTATGTAAATCTTTATAGAAAATGGGCTAAAATAGAGGAAATAAAGGAAAAGAACATTCAGATATTTTATGTTTCCGCTTACCGTAATACTGAAAATATGGCCAAATATATAGCAAGTAAAATTAATGAAAAGGGCATAAGGGCTGAGGCTCATGAAATTACTGCTATGAATTTAAATGACATCGTATTATTAATTGAAAAGGCTTCAGGGATTATGATTGGTTCACCTACCATTAATCAAGATGCTGTAAAGCCTGCTTGGGATGTTCTATCCCTTGTTTGTCCAATAACCAATAGAGGTAAAGTTGCAGCAGCTTTCGGATCATTCGGATGGAGTGGCGAAGGAGTTCCTATGCTTACACAAAGGTTAAAGTCTTTAAAGTTTAAAGTTATAGAGGAAGGGCTAAGATTTAAATTCGTTCCAGATAAAAAAGAATATGAGCTCGCTGATAAATTAGTGGAGGAGTATTTACAACTTTTAAATTAAAAATATGTAAGTAAGGTTAAGGTTACATTCTTTAAACAATATAAAAAGAAAATCTCATGTACATTGTGAAATTTTTCTTTTTTTTTATAGGGAATTAAAAATATTTTAAATGCAAAGAATATAATGATGATTATATTGAGCAATACATATTGTAACTTTTCATAATAAAGATGTATTTCTATTATGATTTATATAATATTAATCGTAATTAATAAATTACAAATGATGTATGGAGGTGATATATTTGAATAAACAATATATAATTGCTTTTTTAAATAAAAATGAATTAAGTGACATATCTGAAATTCAATATAAAAAGGGAACCATAGCACTGAAATTCAAATATTATTATGATGATATAGAAATGGAAGCGGCTACAGCTTATGCAAATGAAGAAGGAAATTTTAAACAAAACAAAGAGGATTGGTACGAAGAGTTTTTTTTGCCTTATTTAAGTGATATTGCGGCAGATAATGTTGAGGATATTATGGAGGAATGTGCTGAGGAAATGGAGATTGAGTACGAATTCATTGGTTGTGATATTTCTCAAGAAGCATATGAATATAATGAATTCGCTGTAGTTTTTTATGAAGAGGATTCAAACATCGAAATTGATGATATTTTAATTGAATTGGATATTTGAATTTATTTTCATACAAAAAAGTGGTTTTGTTAAGCCACTTTTTTTAAAGTGGCTTTAACTTTCTGATATTTAACGATGACTTCATCCAATTGCTGACTACAACAGACAACAATTTTGTCTGTTGGTTTTTTAAAGTTTAGTAAAAAATGTAATATTGCTCTTAGTGATTCTAATTCTTTTTTTATGATTTCCAGCTTAATATTCATATATATTCATCTCATCTCCTTAAGTTTGTTTTTAGTGAATAAATACATAATACCATAATATTCAAATCATGTTAAATTTTTTATTAGTCACTAATCTATAAAAAAATACAAAATACACTATAAGTTTTAATAAAAATCAGTGACGTAATGGTAAATAATACCATAAAAACCTATGGACATGTTGAAAAAAGCTATTTGGTAAGATATGTAAATAGCGAAAAAAGTCTTAATTTTCTTGTTCTATAATTATAAAATCAGCATATGCGCGATTTTTAATATATAAGAATAGAATACTTTCATATAATAAAAAAGTTAATAATAGAGTAGGAGTGATATTATGAGTATAGATGAATTAACTAACAGGATAAACCAACTTTATAAGAAAAGTAAAGAACAAGGACTTACAGAGAAAGAAAAAGCGGAGCAACAAGAAGTAAGGCAAAAATACATTGATAATGTTAAAAGAAATTTCAAATCACAACTAGATACAATTAAAAAAGTATAATGTTAAAATTAGTTGTTTTTAAAGAATGTTTAAAATCAGTATATAACAAATTATAAAATAGGAGAAAGGGGGAATTTTAATGGCTGTTACTATAGAGGAATTAATAGGGTATTTTAATTTAGAAATTTTAGTAGAGGGAGAAAAAGGTAAACTAGTTAATGTTAGTGACATTAATAGACCAGGGCTTCAAATTGCAGGTTTCTACGAGTATTTTGATAGTAGAAGAGTTCAATTAATAGGCATGGCGGAGTGGAGTTTTCTGGATTGTATGGAAGCAGACCTTAGGAAAAAACGATTAAATAAATATTTTAAACTAGATACACCTTGTATTATATTTACAAGGCATTTGCAACCGCATAAGGAAATCATTAAAGCCGCTGAGGAAAATGGTAGATGGGTGTTAAGAACGAAATCAATTTCTACAGGATTTATTAGTAAGCTAACAAATTACTTAGATACCAACCTAGCTCCAGAAACTAGGCTTCATGGTGTTCTAGTAGATGTTTATGGTATAGGAATATTAATAAGTGGAGAAAGTGGTATAGGTAAGAGTGAATGTGCTTTAGAGCTAATAAAGAGGGGACATAGGTTGATTGCAGATGATGCAGTAGACATTAAATCAATTGATGGAATTCTACACGGAAATTGTCCATATATAACATCTGGCATGCTAGAGGTTAGAGGTATGGGAATAATTGACATTCCGGCGATATATGGTATGAGTTCCGTTTTAAACACAAAAACCATTAGCTTATTCATCTCCCTTACTCAGTGGAATGAGAATGAAGAATATGATAGACTTGGCATAGACAATCAATTCATGGATGTTTTAAATGTGCCCGTAAGAAAAATAACATTGCCAATTAGGCCAGGTAGAAATATAGCGGTGATTATTGAAGCAGCTGCGGCCAATTATAGATATAGTTTAAATTCTAAAATAACTCCTGTTGAAACTATAAATAAAAGAATAGAGGAAGTAACTAAAGCACGTAATGAACATACAAAATAAATAGACTAGAAAATTAAGCAATTCCGTTTTATGAAATTTAAACATTTGTAAATTAAGTAAATATTTAGTAAGATAAAAGCGAGAAGGTATTTACCGTAGGGAGGAAATAAATATGTCTGATATTAAAAGTTTAGAAAAAAAATATGAACTAGCTTGGGATAAATATACTGTGGGTGATCTTGAAAAGGTATTTGCATTATCCGATAAGTATATAGATTTTATATCAAAGTGTAAAACTGAAAGAGAGTGTGTTAAAGAGTTTGTTACATTAGCTGAAAAGAATGGCTACAAAAACATTAACAATTATATAAATGAAGGTACAAAATTGAAAGCTGGTGATAAAGTCTATGCTAGCATCATGGAAAAGACTTTAGCATTATTTTTAATTGGGTCTGAGCCTATTGAAAAAGGTTTTAAAATTCTAGGTGCTCACATTGATTCACCAAGACTAGATTTAAAACAAAATCCATTGTATGAAGATTCGGATTTAGCATTACTTAAAACACATTACTACGGTGGAGTCAAGAAGTATCAATGGGTAACGATTCCTTTAGCTATACATGGTGTTGTGGTTAAAAAAGATGGTACGGTAGTTAATATAGTAATAGGCGAAGATGATAAAGAGCCAGTAGTTGGTATTTCAGATCTTCTAGTTCACTTATCTGCAGAGCAATTGAAAAAGACTTTAGCCAAAGGTATTGAAGGTGAAGAATTAAATGTATTCATGGGAAGTATACCGATAGAGGATAAGGACGCTAAAAATAGAGTTAAGTTAAATATATTAAGACTTTTAAATGATAAATATGGTATAGATGAAGAAGATTTTGTATCATCGGAATTAGAAGTTGTGCCTGCAGGACGCGCTAGAAGTTATGGACTAGACAGCAGTATGGTCATGGCTTATGGACAAGACGATAGGGTTTGTGCATACACTTCATATGAAGCGTTAATGAACATCAAGAAAACAGAAAAAACTTGTATTGTTTTGCTTGTGGATAAAGAGGAAGTTGGAAGTATTGGTGCAACAGGTATGCAATCAAAATTCTTTGAAAACACAGTAGCTGAAGTTGTCAATTTAATGGGAGAATATAGTGAGCTAAAAGTAAGAAGAGCATTAGCAAGTTCTAAAATGTTATCCTCAGACGTAAGTGCTGCATTTGATCCAAACTTCCCATCGGTTATGGAAAAACGTAATTCTGCATATTTTGGTAAAGGTATAGTTTTAAATAAATATACTGGAGCTCGCGGAAAAAGTGGATGTAATGATGCAAATCCAGAATTTATTGCAGAGCTTAGATCTTTAATGGAGAAACATAATGTTTCATGGCAAACATCAGAACTTGGGAAGGTGGACCAAGGCGGTGGTGGTACTATAGCTTATATATTAGCTGAATATGGGATGCAGGTAATTGATTCAGGAGTTGCTCTTCATAACATGCATGCACCATGGGAAATTGCAAGTAAGGCAGATATATATGAAGCCCTTAGAGCTTATGAAGCATTTTTGTTAGAAATTTAGAAACCAAAAGGGGATGTGAAAACATCCCCTTTTATGATTCTAATGCATTCACAAATGTAGCTAGCTCATCATTGCTTAAGAATACTGAACCAACAAGGCCATGTTTGGTGTCAGCAGCTGTAAGTCCATGAAAATCTGAACCTGCAGTAATTAACTTACCATACTCTTTTGCTTTTAACTTTAGAAATGATTTTTGCTTTTTTGTGTTTACTGGATAGACGGCTTCAATACCATCAAAATCAAAGCCTAACATTTCATCTATAGAAGAATTTTTAATTAGCACAGGGTGTGCAAGTACAACTAATGCATTAACTTTCTTTAATATGCTTATACCATCAGCTGTTGTAATTCTCTTAATGTGCACATATGCGGGGCTATCATTTGAGAGGAAATTATCGAATATATACTTCCAATCATATTTATAACCGGCATCAATTATGGCTTTGGCTATATGAGGCCTAGCGATTACCCCTTGAGCCCCATCTAATATTTTTTGGTAATCTAATTTTATTTTGAAAAATTTATCTAAATTCTCCACTATTTTTTTACCTCTAAATATTCTGAAATCATCTATATCCTTTAAGAAATTTTGGAAATCTGCATTTTTATACTTAGCATCTTTAAAATATCCTAAAATATGAATGCTCTCATTATTGTGAATAGTAGATAGTTCTATACCGGGTATTACTCTTATATTATTACTTATACCTTCCCTAATTCCTTCATCGACACTTAAAGTAGTATCATGATCTGTTATTGCTATAATATCTAACCCACTTAAAGAAGCCTCATGAATTAGTTCCTTAGGACTTAGATTTCCATCAGATGCGTTTGTATGAAGATGGAAATCACCTCGATTGTACACATAATCACCTCGAATTTAAAGTTTAACATACTACCATTTTAACTAATATTGGTGAATATTTAAAGGGGTTTGTAATAAATAATTATTATTATACACTATTTAATAAATGCTGTGGGAAATAGGCTTAAAGAATTGTAGTCACTTTCCATATTTTAATCCTAATGATTTTATTGAATCTATTTGATATAATAGGTAATTATAAGAGGATATTTGTAGATACTACTCTAAAGGGGTGGAAATGATAAATAATAAAGTATTGAATGATAAAATAGATCTTATTATAGAAAACCAGAGCTTTCAGTATAATTTAAAAAAGATAGAAGAATTAGAAAAACACAGAGAATTTTGCCTGCATGATATGCAACACTTTTTAGATGTGGCACGACTTATGTACATAATGAATTTGGAAAACAATTTAAACATACCCAAATACATAATTTACACAACTGCACTTTTGCATGATATAGGTCGGGGAGAACAGTATAAAAATGGGACCGATCATAATATTGCTAGTGTGTTAATTTCTAAAAAAATACTGCAGCAATGCAAATATGGCGCAAAGGAAATAGATGAAATTTTAGCTGCTATAGGAAACCATAGAAATAACACTGAAGATTTCAATAGTTTAAGTGAAGTATTATATAAGTGTGACAAGCTTTCGAGAAATTGTGTTCATTGCAAGTCTTTTGATGGATGTAAATGGCCACGAGAAAAGAAAAATTTGAAAATAACATATTAGAAGTGTAGTTCAGAAGAGAGAGCAAATATTGAATGATTTTTTATACGAGGAGGAAGTTTATGAAAATAGGAGACCAAGATTTTGAAATAGGTAAAAGGACTTACATAATGGGAATTTTAAATGTTACTCCTGATTCTTTTTCTGATGGGGGAAGGTTTAACGATACTCAGGTAGCGATAAATCATGCAAAGATAATGGTTGAACAAGGAGTAGACATTATTGATATTGGTGGAGAATCTACAAGACCGGGGCACTCAATAGTTAGTGAGCAAGAAGAAATTAAAAGAGTGATTCCTATTATAGAGGCTTTAAAGAAAGAAATAAGCATCCCAATTTCAGTGGATACGTATAAAGGCAAAGTCGCAGAACTTGCAGTAAAGGCAGGGGCAGACATGATTAATGATGTCTGGGGGTTTAAGAAGGATTCATATATTGCAAGAGTTGCAGCGAGTTATAATGTTCCTTGCTGCTTAATGCATAACAGAGGGAATAGAAACTACAATAATTTAATTGGAGATATATTAAAGGATTTGGAAGAAAGTATAACAATTGCACTAAACGCAGGTGTTAAAAAAGAAAATATTATAATAGATCCAGGCATAGGGTTTGCAAAAACCTATGAGGATAATTTAAAAACTATGAACAACTTAGAAAAGTTAAATAGCTTAGGGTACCCGGTGCTTTTGGGAACTTCAAGAAAATCTATGTTAGGGTTTGCACAAGGGTTAAATACTAGCGAGAGGCTTGAGGGAACACTTGCAACTACAGCTATTGGGATAATGAAAGGCTGTGAATTTATAAGGGTGCATGATATAAAAGAGAATAAAAGAGTTTGTGTCTTAACAGATGCCATATATAGAAGTTAAGAAAACACTCTTATTTATAAAGAGGAGATAATATTATGGATAAAATGTACATAAAAGATTTAGAAATTTACGCCCACCATGGTGTTTTTCAGGAGGAAAAAACCTTAGGACAACGGTTTTTAATTTCATTAGAGCTTTTTCTCAGTTTAAGACAAGCAGGTATCACTGATGACATCACTAAGACGGTTCATTATGGTGAGCTTTGCCACTTGGTGGAGAAAGAATTTAAGAAAGAAAACTATGATTTAATAGAGAAAGCTACAGAAAAATTAGCTGAAGTTATACTTTTAAAATATGATTTAGTTCAAAGAGTAAAGGTTAGAATTAAAAAACCTTGGGCTCCCATTGGAAAACCGCTTAAATATGCTGCCGTAGAAATTGATAGATGCTGGCATACTGGGTATATTGGTATAGGTGGAAATATGGGGGATAAAGAGAAAAATGTGAAAATGTCTTTACAACTTATAAGCAATTCTTATCATACAAAAATAACAAAAGCATCAAAATTTTATGAAACGAAGCCAGTAGGATATCTAGATCAAGAGGATTTCTTAAATTGTGCAATTGAAGTAAAAACACTTTTAAATCCATTAGAGCTTGTAAGATTTCTGTTATCTATAGAAAAGGAATTAAAACGCGAGAGAGTTATAAGATGGGGTCCTAGAACCGTAGATTTGGATGTGTTATTGTATGATAATGTTATTAGTACAGTAGATGAAATAATATTGCCTCATCCAAGAATGCAGGAGCGAATGTTTGTTTTAGAGCCACTTTGTGATATAGCACCTTATGTAACTCACCCGATTTTAAATAAATCTATAATACAAATTATGGAATCTTTAAAAGAATAACAGCTTAGATAAAAAAACAAATATCTTATTTAGGTATAAGATATTTGCATAGGCCAAAAAGATTATACGCTTTGTACATTTTACTTGTGTCAATGTAATCCATGATGAAGTCACCATCCCAAGGATATATAGAAATATATTTTTCGTTATAGATATTAATTACATATTTGTTTTCACTAAAAGTTAAAAATATTTTATATAGTGGTTTATCTGGTAGGTTCGCTGGTTTAGTTATGAAGCTAGCATTGTTTAATGAATTGAAAAAATTGGCAAATGTAGATAAATCCTCCTTGGAAAAATCTTTTTTCTTATAAAAATTCAGATATAGAGCATAAAGATTTACTGGTGACTCTTTAGATAAATCTTTCATTAATAAATTTGTATAATAATAATTAGTTGGCTTATTTTTCATAAAAATCCTTTTATTTAAATTATATTTACATCCGAAGAGGCTAAAAGAAAAAAATACGCACATTAATAGCGAAATACATTTTTTTCTATTAATACTCAAATAATCACATCCTTTAACTACATTTCACAAGAAAAGTCCCCTGTTTTTATAAGTGAAAGTTATATACTATAACAAAATTAAAACTTCATAGGTGTTGATTTAACGCCCCTGTAAATAAAATATGTTGATTAATTACCTTTTAGTACACAAAATTGCAACATTGGCATAGTTTAATTATGAGTTGAAAAATCATCATACAATAAAATCATCACCTGCGGGGCTGTAATATTAACGACTTCAGAAGGAGACTTTCCTTCTGAAATGTCGTTAAAATTTAAAGTAGAGGGGGAATTACTTTGAAATATGGAATTGATATTGGACATAACTGTCCACCTGGAGACAACGGATATGTAGGTATAAAAAACGAAGATGAGTTAAATAAAGAAGTTGGGGTTAAAGTTATTGGGAAATTAAAAGCGCTCAAGCATGAGGTAGTGGACTGTACCCCTAGTTCTGATTCTAGTTTAACAAATTCACTTTATAGAAGAGTAATTAAGGCAAATGAAGAAATGGTAGATTTATATGTATCTATCCACTTTAATGGATCAGCAGGACGAGGATGTGGAACAGAAGTATTTGCAATATCAAAAGCAAGCAAAGAAATAGCTAAAAGGGTTGTGGATGAGATAGCAGGATTAGGTTATATTAATAGAGGGGTAAAGGATGGTAGTTTTTTATATGTACTTAAAAACACAAAAATGCCTGCAATACTTGTTGAAGGCGGATTTGTAGATTCTAAAGAGGATATGGAAAAATATAATTCAGAAAACATAGCAAATGCCATCGTGACAGGGATAACAAGAAGTTTTGTTAAGGAAAGAGAAATTAAAAAGTAATGATTTATATGTCTAGAACATGGGATCATATTATTAACATAGATTTAGGTATCAGAAGAAATATTCACCAGTGTATTAATATTAGGAAAAGTGACATTAACAGTCATAAATTCACTTAAAATTAAGGGCTCAGGAATATATACAACAGATTCTTATATATTTAAAGATGAAAGACCTAATATATAGAGCAGATTTTGATATTATAATAAGAAACTGTTTTATATTAGATGCTGAGACTGTGGTATTTTCCATGGTTGTGATAATATTAATATAGAGCTAATTGTATCAGGTAAGAAAAAATGCTAAACTAAACTTATGTTTATATAGTACAATAAGAATAGAAAAGTTTTAGTAAACTAATTAGAGGATACTAGAGCTTTTCTACTTAATGGTTCCAGAGGTGGAAATCAAGTAGTATACCTTAGTTAATCTATATATTTTATATGAAATTGCTTACAGTTAATGATTATTTCAATAAAGCATATAATAGGTGTTGTGGATGAAATGTAAATAGAGTAAAATACTATTATGTTTTATATATTATGGGGGTTAACTTGAAAATATAAAGATAGAAACTGTATTAATTTTTGAGGAGGAATAGTTATGAGTTTAAAAAACGGTGATGAAATAATTATAACAGTAAATAGACCTAGTGGCGGGTGTATGAAAATAGGAGATACGGGAATAATTAGAAAGACTTGCGAGTGTGAAGAGAATGATTTAGATAGAGCTGTAGAATTTGAATTTGATTTTTTAGGTATGCATGATTGTGAAGGAGCAGTTCCAAGTGGAAGAGGTTGGTTTATTAATACTGATGAAATGGAATTGCGTAAATATTCAAGTGAAACTTTAAATCAGCAAAAGAAAGAATTGTTACAAGCACTTAGAGATTTATGGGAGGTTAAAAATGCTCCTTTAACAGATAAGCAAATTAAAGAAAAATCTGTGGTAGAATTCCGGGTCAAAGAAATTCTAATGAAATATGGAAATGAGAAATAGAATGAAAGATTATGTGGCTAATATCTTACTAATTAAAGGTTTATTAAATATTGGAACGTATTTTATAGAATGCGTTCCATTTTGTTGAGCCTCGTTATTGAAAGGATTATTAGTAATATATGATTTTTAGAAGAAGCTTTGAAAATAAAAAAAGCCTTAGTAAATTAACTAAAATTTACTAAGGCTTTTGCTATTGTTGGTGCCGAAGGCGGGAATCGAACCCGCACGGTTGTTACACCTCTGGATTTTGAGTCCAGCGCGTCTGCCAGTTCCACCACTTCGGCATGCCTTGCTAAACTAGTTTACCATATATATATAATTATTGCAATAGCTATATATATTTTTAGTGGGTTTAATAAAAAAGGTTAGTTCCTAAATTGGATTCAAGGGTATATAATTAATAATAGATGTAAAGATATTATTAATTATATGTAGCGAGGTGCAAATTCAACTGGAAGTTAAGAATATATTATGTTAAAATTTCTTAATGGGGGAAAGCTAGTAAAAGAACCCTAATGGATAATAGAAGATTTATACATGCTAAATAAATTGATAACTTTATTTATGCAGTATATTATAAGACAGAACATAGTGAAGCATATAAAGTTATAAACATATTTGGAAAGAAGGGATTTAAATGTCTAAGGAAAGACTATTAATTTTAGATGGTCATAGTCTTATGTATAGAGCTTTTTATGCATTGCCGGCCCTAACAAATTCGGATGGGATATACACTAATGCAGTTTATGGTTTTACAACTATGCTTTTAAAGATGAAAGAGGAGTTTAAGCCAGATTATATTGTTACAACATTTGATAGGCGTGCTCCGACCTTTCGTCATGAAGAATATAAAGAATATAAGGCAGGTAGAAAAAAAATGCCTGATGAACTTCGGGGTCAGTTTGATCTAGTTAGGGAACTTTTAGAGAAGATGGCCATAGATATTTTTGAATTAGATGGGTTTGAAGCAGATGATTTAATAGGAACTTTATCCGTATTTGCAGAAAAACAAGGACTTGAAGTTTTTATAGTAACAGGAGACAAAGATGCACTTCAGCTCGCCACAGACAATGTTAAAGTTGTAATAAATAAAAAAGGAATGTCAGAAAAGGAAATATATGATAGAAATCGTATGATAGAGGAGTTTGGAGTAACGCCTTGTGAATTTATAGATGTAAAAGGACTAATGGGAGATGCGTCTGATAATATTCCAGGAGTGCCAGGAATTGGTGAAAAAACTGCTTATAAGCTTATTAAGCAGTATAAAAGTATAGAAAATCTTCTTATGAATATTGATAAGGTTAGTGGTAAAAAACTTGTTGAAAATTTAATGACTTATAGTGAACAGGCTATTTTTAGTAAAAAATTAGCCACTATTATTACATGTGTTCCTATGGAAATAGATTTAAGCTCAATTAAGTCAAAAGAGAAATACGATGTACGAGCTGTAAAAGATTTGTTTTATAAATTACAGTTTAAATCTTTAATAAGCAAAATACCAGATAATGAGGAAACAATTGAAGAAATATTTTCTGCAGATTTTACGATAATAGATAAGATATCAGATCTTATAGAAGTTATGAGGGAAATTAAAGATACAATTTACATAATTTTTGATATTGATAGTGCAAATGTGTTTTCTAAAATTGGAGTAAGCAACATATACTTTAATTATAAGGAAAAAAACTATTTAATTAAGATTACTGATTTATTTAATGAAGATGAAGAGAAAGCTATAAAGTACTTAAAAACTATACTTGAGAGTAAAGATATTAAAAAGGTAAGTCATGCTGTGAAAAATGCTTACACTGCTCTTAATAAGAAGGGGATTAAGTTACAAGGGATACAATTTGATACGGAGCTTGCGGCTTATTTGCTAGATTCCGCAAAAAAAGAGTATAGTCTAGAAACTCTTATGGATACTAATCTTAGAATTAGTATTAAAGGCGAGGGGCACGCAAAGGAAATTAATAAAGTAGCATTATTAAAAGGACTTTATGAGATATTAGAGCCGAAAATCAAAGAGTATGAAATGGAAGAACTTCTGCATAAGGTTGAACAGCCATTAACAGAAGCTATATCATACATGGAGGCTGAAGGGTTCACAATAAACAAAGATAAACTAGCAGAACTTGGAATAAAATTTGCCTCAGATATAGTTGCGCTAGAAAGCACTATTTTTGCTTTAGCTGGAGAAGAATTTAATGTAAAATCGCCAAAACAATTAGGAAAGATATTATTCGAAAAACTAGATTTACCTGTAATAAAGAAAACAAAAACAGGATATTCAACTAATGTTGAGGTGTTAGAAGCGCTAGCAGATAAGCATCCTATTATCACAGAAATTACTAGATATAGACAGTTAACAAAGATTTTTTCTACGTATATTGAGGGGTTACAAGCAGTAATTGATACAGATGGTAGAATACATTCAAATTTTACCCAAACAGTTACCACAACTGGAAGACTATCAAGTACAGAACCTAATTTGCAAAATATTCCTATAAGACATGAAATGGGTAGGGCTATAAGAAAAGTATTTATACCACACAATGATCAGTGTGTTATATTATCTGCGGATTATTCACAAATAGAACTTAGAGTATTGGCTCACATAGCTCAAGATGATAATTTAATTGAAGCGTTCATTGAGCATTGTGATATCCATACCAAAACAGCGTCAGAGGTGTTTAATGTACCTATAGATGATGTTACATCACGTATGAGAAGTAATGCTAAAGCTGTAAACTTTGGAATAGTATATGGTATTGGAGAATTTAGCTTAGCGAAAGATTTAAATATATCAAGGAAAGAAGCTAAAATATACATAGAAACTTATTTTGAAAGATATCCAAATGTTAAGAAATACATGGAAGATATTGTGGTTGAAGCAGAGAAGAATAACAGTGTTATTACAATTTTAAGTAGAAGAAGATTTATACCTGAAATAAACTCAGCAAACAAAATTGTGAAGTCCTTTGGCAGGCGGCTTGCTATGAATACACCTATACAAGGGAGTGCAGCAGATATTATTAAAATGGCGATGGTAAATGTGTTTGATAAATTAAAGGAGGAAGGATTAAAGAGTACTTTAATCCTTCAAGTACACGATGAACTGATTTTAAATGTATATAAGGATGAACTTAAGCAGGTTGAGTGTTTGGTTAAGTACCAGATGGAGAATGTTATTAAGCTCTTAGTGCCGTTAGAAGTAGAAATTAGTATTGGAGAAACTTGGTATGAAGCTAAGTAAGTGAGATTTAAGAATTGAAAGTTGGGGGGATAAAATGTTAAAGGTTGGAATAACAGGAGGAATTGGTAGTGGGAAGAGCACAGTAACTAACATGCTGAAAGAAAGGTCCCTTGCCATTATTGATGCTGACATTGTGGCCAGAGAGGTTTTTATAATATATCCTGAGATAATGAGTAGAATTAAAGAGGAATTCGGAAGTGATTTTTTTGACAACGAAGGCAAACTTAATAGAAAAGAGTTTGGAAATTATATATTTAAGAATGACATTCGGAGAAAAAAACTTGAAAAAATAATGATACCTTTTATTAAGGCAGAAATAAACCACAGAATAGAAATGTGTCAACAAGAAAACTTACTGTTATGCTTTCTAGATGCACCTACTTTAATAGAAAACAATTTACATACATTTATGGATGTAAATATTTTAGTGTGGGTAGGTGGTGACGTTCAAATTGAAAGGGTTATGTCTCGCGGTGGGTTAACTTTAGAGGAAACAAAAGATAGAATAAGAGCTCAAATGCCAATAGATGAAAAGAAAAAGTTTGCAGATTTTGTTATTGATAATGGAGGAAGCATTGAAGATACAAGGTTACAGTTAGATTTAATTATTACGCAACTAGAAAGGTTAAATGTGAATACATGAAGTTTAAAAGAATTATAAAAATTTTAAGTTTGATTTTTTTGATTATTATACTAATTAATGTTAAAAGCATTTTTAAAGGGTTTTATCAATTAAAATATGAAAATCAGATAGTGAAGTATTCGCAAAGATATAAGGTGGACCCTTGTTTGGTTGCAGCTGTAATTAGGGCAGAGAGTAATTTTGACGAAAAAGCTATATCGCATAGAGGCGCTTATGGGCTTATGCAGATAATGCCTGATACAGCACTGTGGATTGCTGGGAATATGAAATTAAAGAATTTTAAGGTGAAAAAATTATATGACGATGAAATTAATATTGCTATGGGATGTTGGTATATTAATAATTTAAATACTGAATTTAATGGAAATATAGACTTGGTACTTGCGGCATATAATGGCGGACGCGGAAATGTTCAAAAGTGGCTTAAAGATCCGCAATATTCTAATGATGGAAAAACATTAATTAACATACCTTTTGGAGAGACAGATAAATATGTGAAAAAGGTAAAGACAAATTATAATATTTATTTGAAACTATACGGCGATGTGCTAACTAAAAGTTAATTAAAAGCATATAAAAATCTTGACAATTTGTTTCAAGGTGATATATAATTAATCTCATAGTCATAAGGGTTACAAGTACGTATGACTATGAGATTTTATCCTTTATATTAAACAAATTTATTTGCGATAGTGGCGGAATGGCAGACGCGCACGTTTAAGGGACGTGTGGGAGACCATACGGGTTCAAGTCCCGTCTGTCGCACCAAAAATTCACAATTTTTAGAGTGTTATAAAGGAAGCAGAAATGCGTCTTTTTTAATTTAATAGAGTGAGATTCAAGAGAAATGAATTTTTAAACGAAATATGGAAAAACTAACACTTGAAAGAGGTGTTGTTTATGAAAAATAAAAAGAATAATTCTAATGAAAAACAGGCGAAAACGCTTAAAAGTAAAGAAAATAATCCTGTTACTATGAACGGGGATAGTAACATGAGAAAACCTGTAAGAGGATTAAAGTAGAGAGTACTATAAAAAGAGGGTGTAATTGCACCCTCTTTATTTTTTTTGTTAATTATTGTGAATATTAGTATCAAACCACAACCTCTAGCATAAATTGTTAATGTATTAGAAATATCAGAATGGGGAGGGCAATTATGAAACTAGAGGAAAGAGATATTGAAGACAGAGATATTCAAGATATAGATATGCGGGAAGATTATGAAATGGTTCCACTAGAACCCACAGTATGTAGATGTGGTCAGATGAATAGGATGCAAAGTATGGGCATGCCAATTGGATGTATGCAAGAGGTAAATCCCAATGTGATGATGAATTCATTTATGGGAATGAATCAAAATATAGGAATAAATCCATGGATGGGAATGGGCCAATTTAATGAAGGCATGTGCAGGGATGGTTTTGAACCAATTGGTGAAATGTATGGGGATGTATCTATAAATGATTATGAGGAGGAGAATGAGGAATCAAGTAAGCTTGATAAGTATGAGGAAAAAGAGATCTATAGAGATCAATATAATAGACCTGATCCACAATACAATGATGTTGAGGCTATTGTAAGGAGAATTGAAAAGTATAATCCTGCTATATTTAGGCGATTGACTAGGTGCGGTATACCTTATGCAGAAGCAAGAGAGATAGTTAGAAGGATTGTTCGCGTGTCACTCATGTATAGGGACGAATAAAATTGGAGTTGCATATAACATAAAGAGATAATAAAATTTTATTTATTGTATAACCCTATAAAAAAATAATAGGGTTATTTTTGCTATTAGATATTTAAAAGAAAGATTGAAGGGAATTTAAGAGTAACGTAGAATTTAGTTATTAAATAGGAGTAAAAAAATAAAGGTGTGTAAATTTAAAGAGGTGTAGATATGTTTAATATAGATATAAGATTTGATGATATTAGCATCGTGAATGTAGAAAAAGAAGACATTTTTGAAATTAAAAATTGGATTAACAACCAACAGGTTTTTAATGTAAAAGATGGGTCAAATTACGACATTGTGGATTTTTACGATAGATATTTAGAATATTACGTGAGTGAGGGAGAATATTTTCTTAAAGTGTTATGTGGTAGTGAACTTATTGGTATTATAAAAGGCAGAATTGAATTTAAAAATCCAAATGAAGTGTGGATTATGTGTTATTTAATAGAATATAAGTTACAACATGATAAAATGTCATCCACGATAATCAATGAATTTTTAAAACATTTATATGGAAGTTATGGGATATGTAATTTCTATACCTTTGTTCCAACTAATAATCAGGATATGTTGAAATTATGGAAAAAGAATAATTTTGAGATAATAAGAGTTACAAATAATTTTTTAGAGATAGATAGCGAGGACAAAGATATATTTATTTTAAAAAAAATAATTCGAAATGGATAAAATTTAACATCTTTAAATTTCATTTTGTATAAGTCTAGTATAAAATTATTTAGCACAGATTCCTAATATATATTTTTCTTTTTTTATTCTAAAATTAGCTTTTAAATAATATTATTTTAAATAAGAATTTATTAAGTTAGGGGATGTTAAAGTGAAATATACTAGATATAATTACAAATCACCAAAGAAAAAGAATAATTTTATATTTGTTATTACATTAACATTAATAGCAGCTATTGCTTTGGGAACGATTTTTTCTAAACTATTACCTAATAATGCAAACACGAGTACCTCTGATAAAACTACTAAAGTAAGTTTAGAAAAAGATAGCAAAACAAGTAAAGATAGTGGAGGTGTGACTAAAGCAGTTTCTCAAAGTAATATTAAGGATTATGTGGCAATACAGTGTGGTGTTTTTAGCAAAAAAGAAAGTGCTTTAATACTGAAAAATAGTTTAATGGAATTTGGTTCACCATTTATTATTGAAGATGCTAAGTTAAATAAAGTGATTTTAGGAGTTTATCCTAAAGAGAGTATTGATAGTATTATTAAACAACTTAGTGCAAAAAAAATAACCTATGTTAAAATTAATTTTCAATTGGTTGGGGAAGACTCCACCTCAGCACAAACTAATGAAATGATAAGTGCAGATATTAAAATACTAAATAAACTTTCAGAAAAAGATACCAAGGCTTATCAAACTGTGGAATTAAAAAAATGGATGGGCTCACTAAAAGGTGCAGATGAAAAAAGTAAAAATTATAGTAATTTGACTGAAATGAAATCATATTTAACCGCTTTGCCTTCGGAATTTAAAAAAGATAAAACAGAGGCTGGGTATATTTATGTTTATAAATTTATAAAGAAATTAGCAAAGACATAGATACATATTTTTGTTCGTATTTTTTATCATAATTGTAGTGAAATTTAAAAAAATACAAATAGATTATTTAAATCTATTTGTATTTTTTTACAGACGATTATCAGTAGATATTGTACTAATTTAATGAATTTAATTATTAATTTTTTTTGAATAATAATTTTATAACTTGTGTATGAATTTATTAAATGTTAAAATGTATAAGATATAAGTAAGGTGGGGGGCAACAATTTGAAAAGTGCAGAAAGAAAAAATACTTATTTTATTTTTTTCATAATGATAGGAGCTGTTTCAGGAAGTTTTATAGGTGAACTATTAGGAAGTAACATGAATGCACTCAAATTTTTAAAAAGTACCTACACCATAGGTATGAGTAATCCTATGCTTATAGATTTTAAAGTACTCGCAGTAACTTTCGGTATAAATTTTAATATTAATATTATGTCTATTATAGGCATTGTTTTGGCAATAATATTATATAGGAAGTATTAGGAGTGATGTAGTGGATATTATTTTAGCTTCGGCGTCGCCTCGTAGAGTTGAACTATTAAAAAAAATAACTAGTAATTTTGAGATAATGGTAAGTGATTTTGATGAGAGTGACATATTATTTTCTGGGAATTGTGGGGACTACGTTATGACCTTAGCAAAAGGAAAGGCTATGGCTATTTGCAGTAGCGTTAAAAAATCAGCAGCTATAGTAGGATGTGATACTATTGTTTATATTAAAGGCAAAGTGCTTGGTAAACCAAAAGATAACCTTGAAGCATTTCAAATGCTTAGTGATTTAAGTGATAATACACATAAGGTATATACTGGAATTGCAATAATAAACACTGATACTCAAGAGATTAGTACTGAATATGTTTGCACAAAAGTGAAATTTTCAAAGCTTTCAGAAAATGAAATAAGCAATTACATAGAAACAGGGGAGCCATTTGGCAAAGCTGGAGCTTATGCAATACAAGGAGCAGCATCAAAATTTGTTGAAGAATTAAAAGGTTGCTACTATAGTGTGGTGGGGTTACCAGTAAATAAATTATATTTTATGTTAAGGGATATGGGGGTCAATCTATAAAGGAGCTGTTTATGGGTATGACTTGTAAGATCATGGATTTGCCACAAAACGAACGACCAAGAGAAAAATTATTAAGATATGGTGCTGAAACATTATCAAACAATGAACTATTAGCTATAATACTTAGAATAGGATCAAAACACGAAAACATTATAAGTCTTTGTGGTAGAATAATATCTGAATGTGGTGGACTAAATGGACTTTTTAGTTCAAGTGCAGAGGAATTTATGAATTTAAAAGGTGTTGGAAATGCCAAAGCAACACAGCTTTTAGCACTTATTGAAATTTCAAAAAGATTTAGAAGCTTTAGATCTGGCGAGGAGTACAAAATTACTTCGCCAAAAGATGTTGCGCAGTATCTTATGGAAGAAATGAGATATTTAAAAAAAGAATATCTTAAACTAGTCATGTTAAATACAAAAAATGTAATTATAAGCATAAAAGATATCTCAATTGGTAATTTGAATACATCAATAGTTCATCCAAGAGAAGTTTTTTATGAGGCTATTAAGAAGTGTAGTGCTTCCGTTGTTATTTGTCACAATCATCCATCAGGTGATCCAACTCCTAGTAAGGAAGACATAAGTATTACTATAAGGCTTAAGGAATGTGGTAAATTACTAGGAATAGAAGTGCTTGATCATATAATTATTGGGAATGGAACTTATATTAGTTTAAAAGAAAAAGGAATGCTTTAGATACGAAAGGAGAAATTATAATGGGAATATTTGGAACGTCTCGCGACATGGGAATAGATTTAGGAACAGCAAATACATTGATTTACTTGAAGGGGAAGGGGATTGTTTTACGAGAACCTTCTGTTGTAGCTATAAATACAAACACTAATAAGGTACTAGCCGTTGGGGAAGAGGCTAAACAAATGATAGGTAGAACACCAGGTAACATTGTTGCAATTCGCCCTATGAAGGATGGAGTAATTGCAGATTTTGAGATTACTGAAAAAATGCTTAGGCACTTTATAAATAAGGTTAGTCCAAAAGGTTTCACAAGTCCGAGAATTGTAGTCGGTTTTCCGTCTGGTGTAACTGAGGTTGAAAAAAGAGCAATAGAGGAAGCAACTAAAAGAGCGGGTGCAAGAGATGCATATCTAATGGAAGAGCCAATGGCAGCTGCTATTGGAGCTGGACTTCCTGTAAATGAACCAACCGGAAGTATGATAGTGGATATTGGAGGTGGAACTACAGAGGTTGCAATAATATCATTAGGTGGTATTGTAACGTGCAAGTCTTTAAGAGTTGCAGGGGATGAGTTTGATCAATCAATAATAGCCTTTATTAAAAAGCAGTACAGCCTTATGATTGGTGAGAGAACTGCGGAAAATATCAAAATGGAGCTTGGATCAGTATTTGTACTAGCTGATGATGAAATGAGCATGGAAATAACAGGACGAGATTTGATAACGGGGCTACCAAAAGTTATAGAAGTAACTCAAAAGGAAGTAAGAGAAGCATTAAGGGAACCAGTTCAATCAATAATTGAAGCAATAATAACAACTCTTGAGAAAACTCCACCAGAGCTTGCGTCAGATATTATGGAAAAAGGAATTATGTTAACAGGTGGTGGAGCGCTTCTAAAAGGAATAGATGCACTTATAAACCGCGAAACACATATGCCTGTACATATAGCCGAAAATCCACTTGATTGTGTTGCTATAGGAGCAGGAAAAGCTCTGGATAATATAGATGTTATGAGTAAAAGAAGATAAATATGAGGTTTTTAAAAAATAAACTGACAGTAGTTATTATAATACTGTCAGTTACCTTTTTATCTTTAATAGGTTATAGTGCGAATCGAGAAAAAATGTCTTTCGTGGAGAATGGTGTGGGTGTAACGATAAATTCAGTACAGGGTTTATTTTTTAATGGATTTTATAAAATAAGAGATTCCTTTAAATTTATAACAAATTTCTCAGAGGTTAAGAAAGAAAATGAAGAACTTAAAAAAACTAATATCGAATTGCAAAACAAAGCTTTAGAATATGGTACTGCGATAAAAGAAAATGAAAGGTTTAGAAAAATGTATGATCTCCCAAAACAAACAGATAAATATAATTATGTAGGGGCTGATATACGAGGATTACTTGCAAATGGTAATGGTTTTGTAATAAATAAGGGTGAAAATAAAGGTATAAAAAAAGGAATGATAGCTATCACTGGAGAAGGACTTGTAGGTCAGGTTACATCTGTTGGCAATAACTGGTCAATAGTTCAGTGTTTATCAAATGAAAATATCGCTGTGGCAGCTCTTGTTCAAGACAAAAGAGATAAAGGTATTGTTAAAGGATATAAAGATGAGAATAATAAAGCCCTTGCACAAATACAACGTCTTCCAGTGGACTCAGTTATAAAAAAAGGTGATATTATATTAACATCTGGGCTTGGAGGCATATATCCACCTGGAATTAGAATAGGAAAAATATTAAGTGTCCATGAGGATAAAGGTCAGGTAATGAAAAGTGCTATAATAGAGCCATACGTTGATTTTGAAAGAATAGAAGAGGTATTTATTGTGGTGCAAAAAGACACTACAGAAGTAAAATATTAGGAGTTGTATTATGAAGAAAATATTAACCGTAGTATTTTTATGTATTCTATTTTTAATATTGGATAATACTTTGATGCCTTTATTTAAGATAAATGGCACGTATCCAAGTCTAATATTTACATTTGCACTCTGTTATTCTGTAGTTAGTTCCCCAAAAGATGCAGTAATAATGGGAGTTTTTAGTGGCGCACTACAAGATGTGTATTTCTTTAATGGATTTGGAATTAATATGTTAAGTAATATGCTTATGTGCGTTGTAGCTACAAACATTGGTAAAAATATATTTATTGAAAAATCATTTTTGCCAATAGTATCATCTTTTTTGCTAAGTATAGTAAAAGGTATAATGGTATTTTGTATATTGTTTTTAGTAAATCAACATACGAGCATAGGGTTAATATTCTATCATGCAATATATAATGCAGTAGTTTGTATTTTTATGTATAAATTTACCTATAAGCTTTCGCAAAAGGAACATATGAAGACTGAGTGGAAATTTTAATCCATTTTTAAAAGGTTGGTGAAATGGTGGGTAGGAAAAATAAAAAGAATAAAGAATTTTCTAGATTCAATGCTTTAAATGTAATTATGATACTTATTTTTTCAGCTATTATTTCAAGACTAGTAAATATGCAGGTAATCAATGGTGATATGTATAAAGAAACTGCCAATCAACAAAACCACAAGGTAATATCAACTTCAGCTCCAAGAGGTGAGATAATTGATAGAAGTGGTAAGAAATTTGCTACAAGTCAGCAAAGTTATACATTAATATTTACTAAAACAAAAGAGAGCGAAGAAACTTTAGTTCCAACAATGAACAAAGTATTTAAAATGATTGATGAAAACAAGCAAACACTGTTAGATGAGTTTTTACTTAAGGTAACTACTAGTAATGATAAAAAAAATGTTGTTTTTAGTTTTGATTTTAAGACCACGGATAAATCATCACAAAATTGGTTAGAACTTAGATTTAAAAAAGATAGAGATTTTGAGAAGCAAGTTATTAAAAATCTTTTTAAGGATAAAAAGAAAGAGGACTTAACTCCAGCGCAACTTAAAAAGGTTGATGAAGCACTTTTAAAGATTACACCTGAGAATGTTTTTAATATACTTATAAAGCAGTACGGGCTTGATAAAATTAAAGATTCTAAAAGCAAAGAAGAGCTCCGGCGGTATTTGTTAGTTAAGGACAATATAAAGATGCAGAGCTTTTCTGGATATAAACCTGTAGTTATCGCTAATAATTTATCTAAAGACGCTGCATTTATTTTTGAACAAATGCAACCAGAGATTCCTGGCATTAGTGTTATAACTCAGCCCATTAGAGTCTACCCTAATAAGGATTTAGGTTCGGCATTTTTGGGTTATATTTCTAAGATAAATCCTTGGGATTCAGCTAAATATGAGGAAAAAGGTTATGATATAAGTTCGGATTACATAGGAACTTCCGGAATTGAGGCTGCTTTTGAAGATGTGCTAAAGGGAACTAAAGGGCAAGAAAGTATCTCAGTTAATAAACAAGGACGTAAAGTTAATTCACTAGGTCAAATTGATAATTATCCAGGACAAACAATACAGCTCAATATAGATAAAAATATGCAATATGCTGCAGAGAAGTCTTTAGATGCCGTGATGACCAAACTACAAAAAGATGGAAATAATTCATCCCAAAAGGTAAATACAACAAATGCAACTAGAGGTGCAGTAGTAGTACTTGATGTTAACACGGGCAAGATACTAGCGTTAGCAAGTAGACCTGGCTATGATCCTAATATGTTTGCTAAAGGGTTAACTAGTTCTCAATATGATGATTTGTTAGGTCCAGTCACAGAAAAAATGGCACTAGATTATATTAGAAAAAGAGGGCTTGCAAATATTACAGGTGTGTTAATGGATAAAGACATGGTAAAATCTAAAGAAGAAAGAGAGAAAATAGTACTTAATTATATGTTTCCTATAGATAAAAGTGTACAGGGTGATTCTACAATAAGGAAGGATAATAATGATATTTTCCCCAAGGCAACTTTCAATTATGCAACTAAATCTCTAATACCACCTGGGTCCACATTTAAACCAGTGACAGCTACCGCAGGGTTAGAAGAAGGGGTTATATCAAAGAGTAGTACGGTGAACGATAATGGCCCATACAATAAACGCTATTCAACCGTTACTGCTGCTTGTTGGAAGTATAACGAACAAGGTTATGGCCATGGAATTGTAGATATTCAAAAGGCAATGAGAGAATCTTGTAATTATTACTTTTATGATGTAGCTGATAAACTTTATGCAAATGCTGGGGAAAATAAAACGGGGTTAGATTTACTAGCAAAGTATGCATGGAAATTTGGTCTTGGAATAGAGCCTAATAGTAACAAAAATCCTGCTACAGGTATAGAGATACCAGAAAACTTTGGTCAGGTATACAATTATGAATCTAGTAAAGAAATATTAGCTAATATTCATATAAGCAATTTAGTGGGAAATTTACAAAAGGGGACCAATTCGTATAAATCACTTGATTTTGAATCACAGAAGGAAAGTGGCACTAAAAAAGAAATAAAAGATATTAAAAAATTAAATGAAGCTAAGGTTAAGTTTCTTGCTGCAATTAAGATAGAAATGAAAAAAGATAAAAAAGGTTTTATTAATTCAGTTAGGGTAAAGAATCTCATAGAAGCTTTCCCGGTATTAAAAAGTGCTAATTACACAGATAAAGAAATTAAAGCTATGACTTCAACTATAAATTCGGAAATAAGTGATGCTAATGTTGAAATAAATTCAGCAGCTAATGCTTACTATGCAGCCATAGGACAAGGTTTTGATGCTTTTACGCCGTTACAGTTAGCAAATTATGTATCTACAATGGTGAATGGTGGGAATAGATATGAATTGCATTTGGTTGATAAAACATTAGATCCGGATGGGAATCTAATTAAAGAAACTAAGCCTGTAATTTTAGAAAAAACGAATATAAGTGCTAACACAACTGATATAATTAAAGAGGGTATGTTAGAAGTTACTAGTAATCGTAATGGTACAGCATATAGTGTTTTTAAAGATTTTCCGGTGCAGAGTGGAGGAAAAACAGGGTCAGCTACATTTAATGATGTTACTCAATCTGCTCTAGGAAGGACTTCATATGGATATTATATAGGCTTTGCGCCTTATGACAAACCTCAAATAGCTGTTTGCGCAGTGGTTTTTGATGGGGGTCATGGTGGCTGGGTTGCACCGGTTGCAAAATCAGTTTATGAGCAATATTTTAAAGCTGAAATACTAAAAAAGGATCCTAAATATAAATTTATGGTTAATCCAGATGAGAAAACTAGTAATATAGATTTGAATAATGTTACAACTGGTAATGGACACGATTAGTGGAATAAACAATAATATTATTTAGAAATAACAATATTAAATAGACTCTGACAAATTTGTTTGTTAGAGTTTATTTAATATTATAAGCATAAATAAATAAATAATAAAAAAAAAATGAAATTAAGCAGGAATTTACTAATAATATGTTGAAATAATAGCTTAGTCGCATTAAAATAACGCATTAAAATAAATAATAAGTATATGTAATGGTATTTTTGATTTGTTATTTAATGGAATGTTCCTTGAGTTCAATTATGGAGCAAAACAATTAATAATTGCTTTTCACCCCAGAGGAGAGTTAGGAGGTTCAAATTATGATTACGGATAAAATAGTTATTAAGGGAAATAAAGAGGGATTAAATGTAGTTATAAATATGAATCATTTTAGTGATTTTGATGATATGTTAGAGTCTTTGGTTGAGAAACTTTCACAAGGAAGAAAGTTTTACAAAGGTAGCACTTTGAAAATTACCACTGAACTTAAATACATAAATGAACGCGAAAGTAGAAAATTAAAAGAAATATTATTTGATGAGTTTTTAATTAGCGATTGCATTTTTCAAGAGCAAGAGGATTCGACGGCACAGGTGTTTACAGGCATATATGAGGGGAAAACTAAATTTTTGAGAAAAACTATAAGAAGTGGACAAAGTATAAATTATCCTGGTAATGTAGTTATAGTTGGGGATGTTAACCCAGGAGCTGAAATATATGCAGCAGGAAATATAATTGTAATTGGTACTTTAAGAGGAATAGTACATGCGGGTACAAATGGCAATGAAAAAGCTATCATTGCGGCATTTAAGCTGGAACCTCAAATACTCCAGATTGGAAACATTATCACAAGGTCCCCTGAGGATGAAGTTAAACCTCAATATCCAGAGGTGGCAAAAATTAAAAATGGAAATATTATTGTAGAACCGTATTTAGCTAATAAATATATTTAATGGAGGTAATGCAAATGGGAGAATCTATAGTTATAACATCGGGTAAGGGTGGTGTAGGCAAAACTACTACCACAGCAAATATTGGAACAGCAATTGCATCTATGGACAAAAAAGTAGTGGTTATTGATGGAGATACGGGCCTTCGAAATCTTGATGTTTTGATGGGACTTGAGAACAGAGTGGTGTTTACATTAGTAGATGTTATAGAAAAAAGATGTAGATTAAAGCAAGCATTAATAAAAGATAAAAGATTTAATAATTTGTATTTATTGCCAACAGCTCAAACAAGAGACAAAAATGATATTAATATAAAAGATATGCTTTTGGTAGTTAATGAGCTAAAAGAAGACTTTGATTATGTCATTATAGACTGCCCTGCTGGTATTGAACAAGGGTTTGAAAATGCTATTGTAGGAGCCGATAGAGCGATTATTGTGGTTAACCCAGAACTCACGTCTGTTAGAGATGCAGATAGAGTGATAGGAAAATTAGATTCTAAGGGCATAGATAGGCACGAGGTTATAATAAATAGAATGAATTATGAAATGACAAAAAATGGAGATATGTTATCTGTGGATGATATTATTGAATGCCTGGCGATTAAATTAATAGGGGTAGTTCCAGATGATAGAAAGGTTACAATATCAACAAACAAAGGTGAGCCAATTGTTTTAGATGACAAGTCTTTAGCAGGGATAGCTTTTAAAAACATTGCTAAAAGAATAATGGGTGAGGAAATACCTTATGCGTCACTAGATGGTTCATCTAGTGAGATAGGATTCTTCGCTACTATAAAAAGAATGTTTAAAGCAATATAGGGGGGGGGGATATTAATGAATTTATTTAAAATTTTTTCAAACAAAATTTTCTCGAAAGATATTGCAAGTGATAGATTAAAGCTTATTTTGATACATGATAGAGCAGATTTTTCACCTGATTTTCTAGAACTGATTAAAGCTGACATACTAAAGGTAATTTCCAAATATGCTGAAATTGAAACGGGGGAAATTGAAGTTAGATTAACAACAACAGAAGAGTATCAAGGCAATTCACCAGCACTAATCGCCAATATACCTATTAAAAAAATTAGAAGGTAAAGTTATAAAGGCTATGCATAATTAACAACTTATGCATAGCTATTTTTTATTAATATGATATAATCATATTTGGGACGGAGGTAGGTTAAACCATGAAAATTTTACAAAACCTAAAACTTAATAAAAAACTTTTAAGAGAATTGGATTATGGCACAATTGTATTTGCAATTTGTATTGTGATTTTTGGGTGTGTAAATATCTATAGTGCTACAGTGAAGAATTCTGGAATTCAGTTACTTAAAATGCAAATTATATGGTTGATAGTAAGTCTTATTGTAATGTATGTTATTTTGGTATTTGATTATATGTTAATAGAAAATTATGCCGTTATAATATATTGGGCAGGCATTGTATTGCTGATAATTGGTGATGTTTTTGGAAAAGTTACCAATGGTGCAAATTCTTGGATAAGTATTGGGCCAGCCAACATGCAACCTTCAGAATTTGCCAAAATTGGCATGATAATAATGATTGCTAAGAAATTAGATGAAATGGAAGGGAAAATTAATGACCCTAAAAATTTGCTTACTTTAATGTTTTATGCGGCAGTGCCAATGATTTTAATTGTTATTCAACCGGATATGGGAATGACTATGGTAAGTTTTTTTATAGTACTAGGGATATTTTATTGTATAGGACTAAATTCTAAAGTGATAATTGGAGGACTAACTACAATTTTGCTGTTAATTGTAGGGGTATGGAATTCACCAATTATGCAAAGTTACTGGAAGGGAAGGCTTACATCTTTCTTGAACCCTGAGAAATATGAACTTACGTCAGGACTTCAGCTTATTCAATCAAAAATTGCAATAGGTTCAGGAGGAATACTAGGACGTGGTTTCGGAAAAGGAGTGCAATTTAATTCTGTTCCAGAAAATCAAACGGATTTTATTTTTGCTGTTTTATCAGAAGAATGGGGACTAATTGGTGCATTATTTTTGCTGTTATTATATGGTATTGTTATATATCGATTAGTAAAAATTGCAAAAGAGTCCAAAGATATTTTCGGAACAGTATTATGTGTGGGAGTTGTTTCAAATTTATTATTTTCAATATTTCAAAACATTGGTATGACAATGGGGCTTACGGCTATTACAGGTATAACTCTTCCATTTATGAGTTATGGCGGAAGTTCGCTTTTAACAAGTTTTATATCACTTGGACTAGTGCTTAATGTAGGTATGAGGAGAAAGAAAATAAATTTTTGAAACATAACATATGGATATGTGATGTACTTAGTTTTCCACTTGCCACAAATTTAGGTACGGATGAAGTTTTGATGAAAAGTCTAAAGAAGCGTGAATTTTAATGTTATACGATAGCAAGTAATGCATATTTTGCATTGCTTGCTATCTTTTTATATGCGTAATATGTGCTTTTTTTCTTATAATTTGTAATAAAAATAGCAGAAATCAAATATATATAAATAGTAAAAGGAATGCATGAGGGGGATAAAAATGGGCAATTATAATACGCAGTATCAAAGCTATTATAATAATTTGGCAAGTAGGCAAAGAGGAGCAAATAAGTTTTTTGGTGATGGCAATAAACAAAGTAGAATATCAAAATTTTATATAAAAAGATTGACTCAGGAATTAATTGGTGTATTAGTATTGTTTATTTTTGTTTTGTTTTTTAAGGTAGTAGTTACACCTAAAACTAAATATGTTTATAGTTATTCGAAGCAAGTAATAAATAAGCAATATGATTATAGTACATTAATGGGCAGAGTCAAGGATGTTAAATTGAAAGATGTAGAAGTTATTACAGTGAATTTTATTGAGAAAGTTAAAAGTAGTATTTATAATAAAGAGTAATTAAACAATAAAGATATTAACTTTAAATAATTTAAGTAATTGCTTTGGGGGATTAATTGATAAGAATAAGTAAATTATTTATACCATACATTATATTATTAATAATACTAGGGTTTAAAGGAGAACTGGTAATAGCATTTGCCTTTGTATTCCTCCATGAGTTAATGCATTATATAATTGCTAGAATTTTAGGATTTTCAGGTTTTGATATAGAAATACTTCCTATTGGTGCTGTACTTAAGGTCAAGGATTTAGATGAAGCGAGTGCTAAAGAGGATTTGGTAATTTCTTTAGCGGGGCCATTATTGAATTTATTATTAGCAGCTATTTTTCTTGCTTTATTTATATTATATAATAGACCTTATTTACATTTGATTTATAAAAGTAATTTGGCAATAGGAATATTTAACCTTATACCAGCTTTTCCACTAGATGGAGGGAGAGTGCTTCGAGATATACTTAGTATTAAAACTATATATAGAAAGGCAAATGAGATTTCTATTAGAGTTAGTATGGTACTCGGAAGTATTTTTATGTTTATATATTTTGTAAGTGTTTATGCGCATAAAAGTAATTTTAATTTAGGATTGATTTCTATATTTATTTTAATATCTTCTATTAAAGAGAAGGAAAGGATAGTATATTTGATTATGGGCTATATTATTAAAAAGAAGTATAGATTTATAAAGAGGGGATATGTAGAGAATAGAAGTATTTCTATTTTTTGCAAAAAAAATTTATTATCAGTTCTAGGAATAATTGATAAAAACAAGTATAATATATTCACAATATTAGATGAAAATATGAGCGTGTTAGAAATTTTATATGAAGATGAAATTATTGAAGCGATAAAATCATATGGAAATATAACATTAAGTGAGTACATTGATATTAAAAAATTAAAAATACTTTATGATGAAACATCATGAAATAAAATAACCAGCCGATTGAGGGTTGGTTATTTTATTCGTTATAATATGTAACAATAACTATAGAAGAAGGAGACTTTCCTTCTAAAATGTCGTTAAAGCAATTTTTCATTTTGAGATTTAACTTTCGTGTGTTAAAATAAAATGATGTAATATAATAGGTGTAGGGTATAATACACGGGATAACCATTATTTACCCTAGAGGAAAACGAGGAGTGATTTCTATGAATAAAATTTCCGATGATATCTTATTTAAGGTTGAAAAGCCTGCTAGATACGTAGGTGGAGAACTTAATTGTTGTTATAAAGATAAAGGTAAAGTTGATATAAGATTTGCGTTTTGCTTCCCAGATGTGTATGAAGTGGGTATGTCACATTTAGGAAGTAGAATACTTTATCATGTGTTAAACCAAAGAGTTGACACCTACTGTGAAAGAGCTTTTGCTCCTTGGCCAGATATGGAAAAACAAATGAGAGAAAACAATATAGCTTTATATGCACTAGAGAGTAAAGATTCTTTAAAGGAATTTGATATTTTAGGGTTTACGCTTCAATATGAGATGAGCTATACTAACATACTTAATATGCTTGATATGTCGGGTATTACTATAAGGGCTTCAGAGAGAGGCGACGATGAACCTATAGTTATGGCTGGCGGTCCTTGTGCGTATAATCCTGAACCACTACATGATATAGTGGATTTTTTTGAGCTAGGTGAAGGCGAAGAAATAATGAATGACGTACTGGATATTTATAAAAATTACAAAGGCCGCAAAAAAGAATTTTTAAGAGAGATATCTAAAATTAGAGGAGTATATGTGCCTTCATTATATGAGGTATCCTATAAACCAGATAACACTATTTGCGAATTTAAACCTAAATACGATGATGTTCCTAAAATCGTCAGGAAAAGATTTGTAACAAATCTTGATGAAGTTGCATTTCCTGAGAAAATGGTAGTTCCATATATTGAAATAGTTCATGATAGGGTAATACTCGAAACATTTAGAGGATGCACCAATGGATGTAGATTTTGCCAAGCGGGCATGATATATAGACCAGTTAGAGAAAAAAGCACTGCGACCCTTGTTGAGTCAGCGGATAAATTATTGAAGAGCACAGGATATAGAGAAATATCTTTAAGCTCTTTAAGTATTTGTGATTATTCAGATATACGAAATCTTATAACTACTCTTATAGAAAAACATAAGGATGACCACGTGAGTGTTTCTCTTCCTTCAATTAGAATAAATTCTTTCTCTGTAGACTTAATTAAAGAAATACAAAAGGTGAAAAGGACTGGATTGACTTTTGCACCGGAAGCCGGTACCCAAAGAATGCGTGATATTATAAATAAGGGCGTTACAGAGGAACAAATATTAGAAGCCGCCAGCAGTGTTTTTGCTTCAGGTTGGTCAACTATAAAGCTTTATTTCATGGTGGGGCTACCTTATGAAACTATGGATGATGTACGAGGCATTGCGCAGTTATCGGATAAAGTTGTAGGCGAATACTTTAAAATTCCAAAAGAAACACGAAAAAGAGGATTACGAGTTACTGCAAGTTCTGCTATATTTGTACCAAAACCGTTCACTCCTTTCCAGTGGGCACCTCAAAGCACAATGGAAGAGGTAGTTGAAAAAATAAAAGCAGTTAAGTACTCGATAACAAGTAAGGCAGTTATTTATAATTATCATGAATCTCTAGTTTCGTATCTTGAGGCAGTAATTGCTAGGGGAGATAGAAGAATTTGTGATGTTATAATTAAGGCATTTGAAAAAGGTGCAAAATTTGATGGTTGGTCTGAGTATTTTAATTTTGAAATATGGAAAGAAGCAATGCAGGAATGCGGGGTTTTAGGAGAATTTTATGCTTATCGTGCGCGAAGTTACGATGAAATACTTCCTTGGGATTTTATTGATATTGGCGTTAATAAAGAATATTTAATACTTGAAAATGAAAAAGCTAAAAAAGTAGAACTAACACAAAATTGCATGTTAGGATGTACGGAATGTGGCGTTAATGCTAATTTTAAAGAAGGGACGTGTTTTAAAGGTTGCGTTATTTAATTAAGTATACTAAAGATAATGAGATTAAATTTGTTGCTCATTTAGATCTAATGAGAACCCTCCAAAAGGTAATTAAAAGATCTGAACTTCCAATAGAATATTCAAAAGGATTTAATCCTCATATGGCAGTGTCTATTGCTCAACCATTATCTGTGGGGGTACATTCAAATGGTGAATATATGGATGTAGTTTTAGCGGAGGAGCTAGACGAAAAATATATTATGGGAAAAATGAACGAAAATACGCCACGTGGAATTGAAATTTTAGATGTTGTAAAGGTTGTTCCAGTTGAGGGGAAAAAGAAGTCACAAGCAATGGCAATTATTGATGCAGCAAAATATACGATAAAACTAAAATGCACTGAGGTCGAGAGCGTGAAAAAGATAATTCAATCTATTTGCAGTTTAGATGAATGGAACATTATTAAAAAGAGTAAAAATGGAGAGAAAATGGTCAATATAAAACCATTAGTGTATACCTTCGATTATGTGGTAGATAACCCTGTGCTTTGCATCTCAGTACTTATCGCCTGCGGTAGTCGCGATAATTTATCAGCGACGTTATTAGCAAATTATATGAAGGAAAACATAGAGTCTATTAATAAAGAGACATTCGTTGATATAACTCGCATGGAAATGTATGCATATAAAGATGAAAAATTAGTCACTCTTAGTGAGTTCTTTAAAATATAGTAAAACAGGAGTGGGTTTGGGTGAAAGAAATATATATTGAAAGACAAGAAAAGTTTTTAAGAATAGCTATAAAGGGAAATAACAAATTAAAGGAATGTTTTATTGAGGAAGAATATATTGGACCTATTCCAGGAGAGATATATAAAGGGATTGTAAAAAATATTGTTCCAGCGATCAAGTGCGCTTTTGTAGATATTGGACATAAAAAAGATTGTTATATGTATCTTGATGAAAAATTTAATAATACTAAGATAAAAAAAGGCGACGAACTTATAGTTGAAGTTTTAAAAGAAGAAATAGATAAAAAGGGAGCAAAAGTTACAAGCGCTTTTGGTATTCCTGGTACTTATTGTGTAGTTGTAAATATGAATAAAGACATTAGTTTTTCAAAGAAAATAAATAATAAAACCTTTGAAAAAATGGTGGCAACTTCATTAATTAAACCAGGCGATATCGGAGTAATGATTAGAACCAATGCCATTGATGTAGATATTAATACTCTAAATGCTGAAGTCAACGATTTATATGAAATATATAAAGTTATAATAAACCACGCAAAGTATTCAAGAAAACCTATTTTACTATTTAGTGATGCCGGAGCTTTAAACAGGACGCTACGTGATATCTTAGATAAAAATACCTTTAAAATGGTATTGAACAATGAAAGTGATTTTGAGTATGCAAAAAAGATTACAGAAAATCGAGCTGATATAAATGTAAAAGTTGAACTTCATAATGAAAGTAGAATGTTATTTGATTATTATGGAATAGAAAAGGAAATACTAAGTCTTCGTAACCATAGAATTCCGCTAAAATGTGGAGGGAATATTGTAATTGATAAAACTGAGGCAATGTATGTAATTGATGTTAATTCTGGGAAGAACATAAAGGGGCGTTCATTACAAAAAACTGCTCAAAGTACTAATATTGAGGCTGCGGCAGAAATAGCAAGGCAGATAAGACTCCGAAATTTAAGTGGCATTATTATTATAGATTTTATTGATATTGAGGATTTAGATGTAAGAAAAAGTATATTAGATGTTCTACGCGAAGGCTTTGATGATGATAAAAATAAGACTGTAATTTATCCATTTACAGAACTTAACTTGGTTCAAATTGCAAGGCGAAGGCGTGGCAAGTCCATATATGAATTCATTGAGGAAACTTGCAAGCATTGCAGAGGAAAGGGTAGTAGGGTTAAACTATCATATATTCAGTCTTTAATTAAAAATGAAATTTCTAAGATGTTTAAGGAGCAGGGGCTAAAAGATATATATATTGAAATTGACCAAATTTATAAAAAGGATATTATGGAGAATGTTTTAGAATTTGCAAGACAAATAGGAGCACTAGAAAATAAAATTTATGTGAATTTTATTCCTCGACTTGAAAAATTTAAAGTAGAATCGCTAATTTTTGCAAATCAAATAAGAAATTTGCAAACATATAAGATATATGGGTAAAATGCTTTACAAACATATGGATATATGTTAAAATGGCTTTTGTAGACCGCACACACAAGGTTATGAAACATACTTAATTATAAAAAACAGATTTACATATTGGTATGTACCTGGGATGGCGAGACTGGATCAAGGAGGTGTATTTTATGTACGCAGTTTTAGTTACTGGTGGAAAACAATATAGAGTTCAAGAAGGAGACGTTTTATTCGTTGAAAAATTGGATGCTGAAGTTGAAACTACCATTGAATTAAATGAAATTCTTGCAGTAGGCAAGGAAGAAGGTTTAATAGTTGGAAAACCTGTAGTTGAAGGAGCTAAAGTTGTTGCTAAGGTATTAGCACAAGGAAAAGCTAAAAAAGTTATAGTTTTCAAATTTAAGAGAAAGTTAGATTACAGAAAGAAACAAGGACACAGACAAGCATATACTAAAATTCAAATTGAGAAAATAGAAGCTTAGTTATGGTTAAAGTAGAATTTTTTCGAAGAAAAGGTAAAATAGTTTCTTTTAAAATAAAAGGTCATGCTCAGCCTAAAGAAAAACAGTTAGACGTAGATTTAATTTGTAATTCTATTTCAGTAATTTCTCAAACTACAGTTATTGGAATTGAGGAAGTTTTGAAAATTAAGGTGAAGTATGTTATAGATGATGGATTCTTAAATTTAAATTTAGAAGATCAAACTATAGAAGATATCGAAAGATGTCAAGTTTTACTTGAAACAATGATACTTGGACTTAAAAGCATAGAAATTA
>Ga0209540_10000108_pt1 | contig 106050 bp, 109 predicted proteins | sample BarGraIncu01121A_FD_184501 | JGI IMG/M metagenome (GOLD analysis project Ga0209540, IMG submission 184501) | Arctic peat soil microbial communities from Barrow, Alaska - Barrow Graham LP Incubations 011-21A (SPAdes) (version 2) | ecosystem: Environmental > Terrestrial > Soil > Wetlands > Peat... | reverse complement strand
TTTTTAGTTGAGGCTGGTTCAGGAGTATTAACTGCGGGCATAGCTGGATCTGCGGGGATTCCGAAAGAAAGCATAATAAATACACTAATTGCAAATTATAATGATATTGGTAGCGTAAAAACACTGTTTGAGAAATACAGCGATGATATTGCCTGCATAATAATTGAACCAGTAGCGGGGAATATGGGAGTTATACCAGCTGAAAAAGAATTTTTATTAGAACTTAGAAAAATATGCGATAAATACAAGAGCCTACTTATTTTTGATGAAGTAATGAGTGGATTTAGAGTAGCATATAAAGGGGCACAAAGTCTTTATGGTGTAGCTCCTAATTTAGTAACTTATGCAAAAATTATGGGAGGCGGACTTCCTTGCGGTGCTTTTGGTGGGAAAAGAGAAATAATGGAGTTATTATCACCTATGGGACCAGTTTATCAAGCTGGTACTATGTCTGGAAATCCAGTGGTAATGTCAGCGGGTTATGAAACTTTAACTAAGCTTTATGATAACCCAAGTGTATATGTGACCATGGAGAGGCTTTCAGAAAAGCTTCAAAAGGGTCTACTTGAAATTGCAAAAGAAAAAGGCATACCTATGGTAGTTAATAGATGTGGTTCAATGCTTACGGCATTTTTTACAAAGAAGAGTGAAGTTAAAACATTTGACGATGCTATAACTTGCGATGCGTTGTTATTTTCAAGATACTTTGAACATATGATAAAAAGTGGAATAAATATTGCACCTTCTCAATTTGAGGCAATATTCTTATGTGCTAAGCATACGGATAAAGATATTGAGGAATTTTTAGAGGCATTTAGCAGTTTTAAATTATAGGTGTTTAATTAATAATAATGTCTAAATATGAAATAACAATTTTTCGTGCATTGTGCTATAACGAAAAGTATATATCACTACATATGCGTTCGCTTTGCCGAGTAATTCTATAATTTATTTTATTTACAGTTGCTAAAAAACACAAACTCGCTATCGCTCAAACATGTGTTTTTCTTAACGCATCTGCAAATAAAATAAATTGTGAATTACTATGGCTTGCTCAAACGCATTTTACGCGATATATACTTTTGTTAGCACCCTGCACGAAAAAAATATAATTAATCATTACTGTATTACAACATATTAATATTGTTTAATCTGAATCAGCAGTTATTGACTTTAAAGACTTATAAAAACGAAAACTATAGTAAACGTAATTTTGTAATATTAACACCAATGTGCCTACTGCTACGCTATCGCTTTTTTGTGGCGAGAATTAGAAATATACTTTTAAATATGCCAGAATTGAATTCTTACATGCTTGACTTTCATAAAGTTTATTAATACTTGAAATATATTACGCATTAAAGTAAGATAGGTGGTGAAAATATGAGATTTATTAAGGATAATCAATTCATTAGGGGTAATTGCCCAATGACTAAAGAAGAAGTTAGAATATTAAGTGTTGTAAAACTTGAGCTTGAAGAGGATTATAGAGTAATAGATATTGGTGCTGGAACAGGATCTGTAAGTATTCAGATGGCTAAAATTTGTAGTAAGGGTAATGTAACAGCTATAGAGAAAGATGCTGACGCGTTAGACCTTATAAAACAAAACAAGGAAAAATTTAACGCCTCTAATCTAGAGATAATAAATGCAGAGGCTATGGAGATAGAAGCAAACATAATAGGAGAATTTGATGCTATATTTGTGGGCGGAAGTGGTGGAAATATAGCTGATATTATTGAAAAGTATGGAAAAAAACTTAAGAAAAATAAAAATATAGTTTTAAATTTTATAACTATAAATAATGTGTATAAGGCTATGGAATCTTTAAAAGAGTTAAATTATGAAGTGGAATGTGTACAAATTCAAGTAAGCAAGACAAAGGGTCAGAGTTATATGTTAATGGCCAATAATCCTATATTTGTGGTGTGTGGTAAAAAATATTAATATAATGAAACCCCTCCTTATTTAAAGTTGAAACAACATTTAAATAAGAAGGGGTTTATAGTTATTTTATTTTGATGTCAAATATCCCTCGCGCATTAAAAGTTCAGCTGAAAGCACAGCGCCGCCTGCTGCACCACGTAGGGTATTGTGAGACAAACAAACAAATTTATAATCAAATATCTTATCCTCGCGGAGTCTTCCAAGCGATATTCCCATCCCTTTTTCAATATTTCGGTCGAGCCTAGTTTGAGGTCTATCATTTTCCTCAAAGTATGTTAAGAACTGCTTAGGAGCATTGGGAAGATCTAAAAGTTGTGGTTTGCCTTTGTAACTTGCCCAATGCTTTAAAATAGTTTCTTTTGATGGTTTATTAGCAAATGAAACAAATACTGCAGCTAAGTGACCATCTGCCACAGGAACACGTATGCATTGAGTCGAAATTATAGGAACTCCTGATTTAACAATTTTATCATTTTCTATATGGCCCCAAATTTTAAGTGGTTCCTGTTCACTTTTTTCTTCCTCTCCACCTATATATGGTATTACATTATCAATAATTTCTGGCCAGTCTGAAAATATTTTTCCAGAGCCAGATATAGCTTGATATGTGCAAACTAATATTTTTGTAGGTTTATATTCCATAAGAGCGCTTATAGCAGGAACATAACTTTGAATTGAGCAATTAGGTTTCGCAACAATAAAGCCCTTTTTAGTGCCGAGTCGTATGCGTTGTGCGTTAATTAATTCAAAATGGTCAGCATTTATTTCCGGAATTACCATTGGAACATCAGGTGTACCGCGATGTGCAGAGTTATTTGAAACCACAGGAGTTTCAGCCTTTGCATATCTCTCTTCAATTTCTCTTATTTCATTTGCACTCATATTAACAGCGCAGAAGACGAAATCTACAAGGCTACTTATTACATCTACTTCATTTACATTTTTTAGTACTATGTTTTTGACGCACTCAGGCATAGGAACGTCTAATTTCCATCTTTTATTTACTGCCTCATAATAAGTTTTACCCACAGAGTTCTCACTAGCAGCAATAACAGCTATTTCAAAATAAGGGTGATTTTCAAGTAGTGTAACAAGACGTTGACCAACAAACCCTGTTCCACCTAATAATCCGACTTTTAATTTTTTACTCATTGCATTAATACCTCCGATTCTAATGATTTACATTTATGGAAAGATACAAATAGTATATTTATAGATATTTATATCTATGTTATAAAGAGAATAGTAATAATAAACATAAAATTAAATATGTTACTACTATAAATAATTATAATGTTAAAAAGTATATACTTCAAGCAAATTATTATATAGAATAGATATGGACAATAAATTTATGTCTTTACAATGAAGGCAGAAGTTATATAATTTTTCAGAAAAAGACTAAGAGAAATGGGGAATAAAGTTGGCTAAAAATGACAAAAATAAAATAAAACTATATGGGTTTAATAATTTAACAAAATCACTAAGTTTTAATATTTATGATATTTGTTATACAAAAACAATCGAGGATCGCAAGAAATATATAGAATATATTGATGAACAATATAACGCCGAGAGGTTAACAAAAATTCTTACAAAGGTTACGGAAACAATAGGCGCTAGTGTGCTAAATATTGCTAAGCAGGACTATGATCCTCAAGGAGCAAGTGTAACATTACTTATTTCGGAGGAAGAAATTCCACTATATGTGGTAGATCCTTCTTGTAATAGGGGAATTCTAACGCCAATTCGTGAGAACATCGTTGCACATTTAGATAAAAGCCATGTAACGGTGCATACTTATCCTGAAAGCCATCCTCAGAATGATATAAGTACCTTTAGAGTAGACATAGATGTAGCAACTTGTGGTACTATATCTCCATTAAAAGCTTTGAATTATTTAATAGGTAGCTTTGATTCGGATATTATTACTATAGATTATAGGGTTAGGGGTTTTACTAGAGATATGGATGGTCAAAAACATTTTATTGATCATCAAATTAATTCTATACAAAATTATATTGCGAGTGAAACTATAAATAGGTACAATTTAATTGATATGAATATATATCAATCTAATATATTTCATACAAAGATGATATTAAACGATTTTGAACTTGATAATTATTTATTCGAGATTAAACAGGAAGATTTAAATGAGGAAGAAAAATGTGATATCATACAAAAATTGAAAAAAGAAATGGTTGAAATATTTTATGGTATGGACATTTCTAATGATTAATTTAATATAAATGATTTATTTTGGCACATTCAAATGGATAACAGTTCGGCATGTTTGTTATTTATTTGAATGTGCCTAAAAAATATGATTATTCAAGAACCAATTTTATTAAATAGTGTAGGCAAAGAAAAAAAATCTAATCTCTGTTATTATGTACTATTTTCTATAGAAAATTTATTTGATTTATTTGTTAGTGATTTAAATAAAGTGTAAAATAATATTTAAATATTATGTAGAAAAAGGGTTTAATATATATAATTTTAATTGATAAAATTTTCCATATAATTAATTGTTTTATCCACTTATATGCTATAATTATAAGTACATGAATGTAAACATTCTGTTAAAATAAACAAAATTAAATTTTTTATATTTTTTAGAATTAAGCAGTTAGAAATTATAATAGCCAGTCTTAATTGTATAAATATTTAATTGTTGCATTATTTATAATTTTTATAAAACCAAATAGAGAAAAAACGTTGATTTATTAAAATCTAGTATATATTTAGACATATTACTGAAGCCGGAGAAAGGAGAGAACTAGAATGATAAAAAAAGAAATGATAGCTATGATCCTGGCTGGAGGGCAAGGATCAAGACTGAAACAATTAACGAAGATGACAGCGAAGCCTGCAGTTCCCTTTGGAGGGAAGTATAGAATTATAGATTTTTCTTTAAGTAATTGTTCTAATTCAGATATAGACACGGTAGGAGTTCTTACTCAATACCAACCATTGTCTTTAAATTCCCATATAGGAATAGGTGCACCTTGGGATTTGGATAGGAGAAATGGAGGAGTTACATTACTTCCACCTTACCAAAGTGAGGATGGAGGCAATTGGTATAATGGAACTGCAGATGCTATATATCAAAATACAAATTATATTGATAGCTTCGAGCCAGAATATGTGCTTATTTTATCAGGGGACCATATTTATAAAATGGACTATTCCAAAATGTTAGATTATCATAAAGAAAAAGGCGGCGATGTTACTATCGCAGTAATTGAGGTGCCTCGTGATGAGGCTAGCAGATTTGGGATAATGAACACCCGGGAAGATCACAGCATTTTTGAATTTGAAGAAAAACCAGAAGATCCTAAAAGTAATTTAGCTTCTATGGGGGTTTACATTTTTAACTGGTCTGTTCTTAAACACCTTTTAAAGGAGGACAACCATGATAAAAATTCTAGTAACGATTTTGGAAAGAATATAATACCAAAAATGCTTTTGAATAAACAAAAACTATATGCATATCCGTTTATTGGATACTGGAGAGATGTTGGTACTATTGAAAGTTTTTGGGAAGCTAATATGGATTTATTATCAGATGATAATGGTTTGGACATACATGATACTAAATGGAGAATATATACAGTGAATCCTATGTTGCCACCACAATATATCGGACCTGATGCAAGTGTTAGCAACGCACTGTTAAATGAGGGATGTACAGTACTTGGAGAAATTAGTAATTGTGTGCTTTTTCAGGGAGTACAGGTAGGGAAAAGCTCTAAAATAACAAATTCAGTCATTTTGCCTAATACTAAAATAGGAAATAATGTGATTATAGATAAGGCTATTATAGGAAGCGATGTTACCATAAGACGTAATTGCGTTATTGGAAATGGACGCGATATTATAGTTATAGAGAGAGGACGCGAAATTAAAGTTGATTCAGAGATATCGACTAAATTATAAAATGGACGAGGTGATAGTATGCTTAAAAATTATATTGGAATATTAATGTTAAATGAGCAAGAAGATAATATTAAAAGTCTTACTAAATCAAGGCCTATAGCGTCTATTCCTATAGGTGGAAGATACAGAATTATTGATTTCGTGCTTTCAAATATGGTTAATTCGGGTATTCATAATATAGGTATATTCACTAACACAAAATCTAGGTCCTTAGTCGATCATTTAGGTTCAGGAGAACCTTGGGACTTAGATAGAAAAATAAATGGACTGTTTTTATTTAACCTTACTTCAGAAAGAGCACAATTAAGGGATATAGATATAATAAGTGGTAACATGGAATATATTTATAGAACAAAGCAGGATTACGTAATAATATCTTCTTCATATATGTTATGTAACATGGACTACAATGAGGCTGCTAAATATTACGAGGAATCCGGAAGTGATATAACTTTAATATACAAAAAAACAAACAATGGTAGAAGGCATTATGTAAATTGTAATACTATATACGTTAATGAAGAAAATAAAGTTTTGAGCGTTGGGAAAAACATAGGAGCAGATGATACATTAAATATATCAATGGAAATGTTCATAATGAAAAAAAGCACTCTTATAACTATTATAAACAAATGCATTCAGACAGGATATCATAATTCAATAAAAGCAGCTATCTATAATCAGGTTTCTGAACTTAATGTAAATGCATATGAGTTTAAGGGATACCTTCAATGTGTGAATTCTATAAAAAATTATTATAAAATTAGTATGGATATGCTGAATTCTAAAATAACCAAAGAATTATTCTATAATAAAGGGTTAATATATACAAAGAGTAAAGATGAAGCTCCCACTAAATATTTTAATGGAGCAAAAGTTAACAATTCTTTAATTTCCAATGGATGTATTTTGAAAGGGAAAATAGACAAGAGTATAATTTCAAGAAGAGTCATCGTACACGCGGGTGCAGAAATTAAAAATTGTATAATATTTCAAAATTGTGAAATTAAAAAAGGATGCAAACTTACTAATGTTATAATTGATAAAAATACTATTATATCTGAGAATACAGTACTTGAAGGGGATTCGGAATTTCCAGTTGTAATAGAGAAAAAATTCCGACCATAATTATTTGAAATTAAAAGGGGGTTTGTATGAAAGTATTATTTGTGGCTTCAGAAGCATATCCGTTTATAAAAACTGGAGGACTTGGCGATGTTGCATATGCACTACCTAAAGCCTTAAGAAAACTTGGTATTGATGTTAGAGTAATTCTACCTAAGTATAGCAGCATTCCTTTGTCCTTTAAAAATTGCATGGAAAACATAGATACGTTCAATGTACAAGTTGGATGGAGAAGTAAATATTGTGGTTTGGAATATTTAATTTATGATGATGTGCCCTACTATTTTGTGGACAATGAATATTATTTTAAAAGACAGCAGGCCTATGGATTTTATGATGATGGGGAAAGATTTTCGTATTTTTCAAAAGCAATACTAGAATCTATTAAACACATGGGGGATTTCGTGCCAGATATAATTCATTGTAATGATTGGCAATCTGGTATGCTTCCAATTTTGATTAAAGAAAACTGTGGTAATGACCAGAGGTATAGCAAAATAAAAAGTATATTTACTATTCACAATTTACAATATCAAGGGGTATTCCCAAAAGAAATACTAGGTGATTTATTAAATTTAGATTGGAAATATTTTAATGAGGATGCACTGGAATTTTATGACAATATATCTTTCATGAAAGGTGGAATTGTTTTCTCAGATGCAGTAACTACTGTAAGTGATACTTATTCAAAAGAAATACGAACTCCATTTTATGGTGAAAATCTAGATTCATTATTATCCTCAAAAGCTGATAAGCTACGCGGCATAGTAAATGGTATAGATTATGAGCTCTACGATCCTAAAATTGATAAGAATATATTTTACAATTATGATGTAAACAATATAGAGCAGAAAGTGAAAAACAAATTAAAGCTTCAAGAGAAACTAGGATTTACAGTTGATGGAGATGTCCCAATGATAGGGATTGTGACTAGACTTGTAAAGCAAAAGGGATTAGATTTAATTGTGGATAAACTCCAAGAACTTCTTAGTCTTCCTATTCAAATAGTACTACTTGGTAATGGTGATGGATATTACGAGGATATATTTCAGTATTATGCATCAATTTACCCAAGAAGGATATCAACAAACATTATTTTTGATGAGGCATTCGCACAGCAAATATATGCAGCCTCTGATATGTTTTTGATGCCTTCACTGTTTGAACCTTGTGGCATAGGACAGCTTATAGCCCTTAAATATGGAAGCATACCAATTATTCGCGAAACTGGAGGGCTAAAAGACACTATTATTCCGTATAATAAATATACAGGGAATGGTAATGGTTTTTCTTTTAGTAATTATAGTAGTCAAGAATTATTAGATGCAATAAATAGGGCCCTTGAATTATACAAAGATAAACACTCTTGGGATAAGTTAGTTCAAAATGCCATGAAATCAGACAATAGTTGGGAAAATTCCGCTAAAAATTATATGGAGTTATATAGTAACATAATAAAGTAAATTTTAGGCATATGGAAAAATAATAAGCTAGTATGATAGTGTATTTTTCATGTGCCTTACACACAAGTAAAGTCTAAAATTGCTAGGTGGTGAATGTTGTGGTAATTGATAAAAAGTTATTTAAAATAGATTATATAGAGAAACTACAAACAATGTTTGCAGAAGATGTTATTGACGCATCGTCACTACATCAATATCTAGCTTTAGGTGCACTAATAAAAGATTATTGCTCTAAACCCTGGATAGAAAGTAATAAAAAATATAAAAAGAATAAGGGAAAACAAGTGTACTATTTTTCTATGGAATTCCTAGTTGGTAGATTATTAAATAGTAATTTGGTGAATTTAGGTATAAGAAATATTTGCATGGAAGCACTTAATGATTTAGGAATTAGTTTAAAAGAAGTAGAGGACATAGAATTAGATGCGGGCTTAGGTAATGGCGGGCTTGGAAGATTGGCAGCATGTTTCTTAGACTCTATGGCCTCCATTGAGATTCCTGGCCATGGGTGCGGTATCAGGTATAAATATGGATTGTTTAAGCAAAAAATAGAAGGTGGTTATCAAGTAGAAGTTCCTGATAATTGGTTAAAAAATGGTAATGCATGGGAAATAAGAAGGGAGAGCAAATCTGTAGAAGTAAAATTTGCAGGAGAAGTACATTTAATAGAAAACAATGGATTAATAAAAGTTATTCATAAAAATTATGAATCTGTAAAAGCTGTGCCTTATGATACTCCAATAAAAGGATATGATAATAATACTGTAAATACATTAAGGCTTTGGAGTGCAGAAACTATGGATGAGGATTTTGATTTTTCATCTTTTAGTCAAGGTGATTATGCAAAAGCCGGTGAGAATAAATATTCAGTGGAAGCTATTTCACAAATTTTATATCCAGATGATAGCTATGAAAAAGGTAAATTACTAAGACTTAAGCAAGAGTATTTTTTTGTAAGTGCTGGATTACAAAGTATTTTAAAAAGCTATAAAAAAAAGGAACTTTCATTTATGGAGTTTCATAAACATGTAGCTGTGCAAATAAATGACACACACCCAGCTGTAGCTGTAGCTGAATTAATGAGACTACTAATTGATGAGGAAAACTTATCGTGGGATGATTCATGGAACATTACAACGAGTACCATGGCCTATACTAACCATACAATTATGTCAGAGGCACTAGAAAAATGGCCTGTAGAAATATTTAAAAAATTACTTCCACGTATTTATATGATAATAGAAGAAATAAATAGGCGTTTTTGTAATGAAGTGTATCATAAATACAATGGTGATTGGAATAAAGTAAACAAAATGTCTATTATCTATGATGGTAATGTACGGATGGCATATCTCGCTATTGTAGGAGTCCATTCCGTTAATGGAGTTGCAAAACTTCATACAGAATTGTTAAAGCATCAAGAACTTTCTGATTTTTATGAGTTTTTTCCGGAAAAATTTAATAATCAGACGAATGGTATAACTCATAGAAGATGGCTGTTAAATTCTAATGAGAATCTGGCAAAGCTTATAACAAAAACTATAGGTAATGGATGGATAAAGTCCCCAAATGAACTCGAAAAACTAATGGAATTTGCAAAGGATGCTACTTTTCAAGAGAAAACACATGATATAAAAACAAATAATAAAATAAATTTTTCGAACTATGTATCAGAAAATTATGGTATATCAATTGACCCAAGTTCCATATTTGATATTCACGTAAAAAGAATGCATTCCTATAAAAGGCAAACTTTAAATGTACTCCATATAATGCATTTATATAATGAGCTACGCGATAACCCAAATTTAGATATGGTTCCAAGAACCTTTATATTTGGTGCGAAAGCATCGCCTAGTTATTATATAGCAAAACAAACTATTAAACTTATTAATACTTTAGCTGATAAGATAAATAGTGATCCTATAGCTCGCGGTAAAATAAAAATATTATTCCTTGAGAATTATGGAGTGTCACTAGCTGAGAAAATTATCCCTTGTGCTGATGTTAGTGAACAGATTTCTACTGCATCTAAAGAGGCTTCTGGAACTGGCAACATGAAATTTATGATGAATGGGGCTATAACAATAGCTACTTTAGATGGGGCAAATGTAGAAATATTTGATGCTGTTGGAAAAGAAAATATCATATTATTCGGTCTTACATCGAAAGAGGTAATAGGGTATTATAACAATAAAAATTATAACTCTTATGATATATATAATAGTGATGCACGAGTAAATATTATATTAAATCAACTGATAAATGGATTTCTAGAAACTCCTAAAATGGAATTTATGAGTATATATGATAGTTTATTATCACACAATGATGAGTATCTTGTACTCAAGGATTTTGATGCTTATGTAAATGCTCACAGTGAAATTGATAGGTTATTTAGGAAAAAATCTATTTGGCAACAAATGTCTATCATAAATATAGCAAAGTCTGGAATATTTTCAAGTGACAATACTATAAAGAAATATGCAAAGGAAATTTGGGAGACACCATCTGTTAAGATTAAATTATAGATGTATATATATCTAAATGCTATACTAGATAATTATCTAGTATAGCATTTTTTAAAAATACATATTGATTTAACAAAAAAAATGTTGTAATATTACTATAAGATGTAAACACGAACAATTAATAAAGAAACAAAACTTAATATTCGCAAACTCATATATGCTTAGAAATAGGGACTAAGTGTTTCTACCAAGTAGCCGTAAAATACTTGACTATGGTGTTTAAATAAATAAAAAAATAATGGTAATAATTGATTATTTTTATTAGAAATTTTTATTATAAACTCCTTAGTTAACTCGTTAAATCGGTTACAGGGAAGTTTTTTTGTTTTGCTATGTATAATGGTTAAAGCTTTACTAACAAAGGAGAAGATGTATGGAAGCACTAAAGAATAAAATAACGAATCAAGGAATAGTTATAGGAAGTGAAATTTTAAAGGTCGATAGTTTCCTTAATCATCAAATTGATATAAAACTCTTAAATGAAATCGGACAAGAATTTAAAAAAAGATTTGTAAGTAATGAAATTACAAAGATATTAACAGTTGAAGCATCAGGTATAGGAATAGCATGTATTGTGGCACAATACTTTAATAACGTACCTGTAGTTTTTGCTAAAAAACATGAGGCAACTACAATGGACGCAAGTGTATATGAGGCGGATGTGTTTTCTTTTACAAAAAATAAGAATTATAAAATAAGAACTAGTAAAAAATATATAAATGGAGAAGATAAAATTTTAATAATTGATGATTTTTTAGCTAATGGGAATGCGGCACTAGGGCTTATAAAAATTGTACGTCAGGCAGGAGCTCATATTGTTGGAGTGGGAATTGTAATTGAAAAAGCATTTCAGAATGGACGAATATGCATAGAAAAGGAGGGTATTAAAGTAGAATCATTGGCAATAATAAAATTATTACAAGATAATAAGGTGATTTTCAAATAAAAATTTATTATAATTATTTATCATAGAGGGGGAACTAGTAATGAAGAAAAAATTAGCAAGTCTATTATTAGCATTTACATTAATTACAACTTTAGCACTGGCAGGATGTAGTAGTAATAAAAAAACTGAGACAAAAGTTGATGAGAAAAAGAAAATAACGGTAGGGTTTATATATGTAGGGCCTATAGGTGATGGAGGTTGGAATTATTCTCATGATGTTGCTAGAAAAGAGCTTGAAAAACAATTAGGAGTAAAGACTTTATATAAAGAATCAGTAAAAGAGGACTTAGCAGAAGTACAAAAGGTATGTGAAGAAATGATTAATGGAGGAGCGAATGTTATTGTAGGAACAAGTTTTGGATTTATGGAAGGAATGGCAGCCTCAGCTACGAAACATCCTGACGTTAAATATCTGCATGCATCTGGATACAAGACTTCTGCCAATATGTCTAATTATTTCGGGCGTATCTATCAAGCAAGATACCTATCGGGCATAGTTGCTGGAATGAAAACTAAAACTAATAAAATAGGATATGTTGCAGCACACCCAATCCCAGAAGTAATAAGAGGAATAAATGCCTTTACTCTAGGAGTACAATCGGTTAATCCAAAAGCTGTAGTAAAGGTAAAATGGACTAATACTTGGTATGACCCAGCTAAAGAAAAAGAAGCAGGAAAAGCATTAGTTGCAGAAGGCGTTGACGTAATTACTCAGCACCAAGATAGTGCAGGACCATTGCAAGCTGCAGAGGAGGCAGGAATATCTGCTATTGGATATAATACGGATATGAAAGCTAAAGCACCTAAGGCATATATGACATCACCTATTTGGAATTGGACACCATACTATGTTGAGCAAGTAAAAGCTATTCAAGCTGGTACTTGGAAATCAGGAAGTAATTGGAAAGGACTAGAATCTGGAATAGTTAATCTTGCACCACTTACGACTAATGCACCAAAAGGGGCAGCAGAGGCCGTGGCAAAAGCCAAAGCAACCATCCTATCAGGTGAAAACAAAATATTTGTGGGACCAATAGTTGATCAAAGTGGTAGTGTTAAAGTTGCAAAAGGGAAAGTTATGACGGACGCAGAATTATTACAATTTAATTGGTTTGTTAAAGGAGTGGAAGGGAAAATAGCAAAATAACATTTCTTTTAAAATATGAAGGATTGGAGAATTTAAATATGGATGAAATCCCTTATGTGTCTATAGAAAATATTAGCAAAATTTTTGGAAAAGTAATGGCTAATAAGAATATGAATTTAACTGTGCATGGTGGAGAAATTCATGCACTACTAGGCGAAAATGGGGCAGGTAAAAGTACTCTCATGAACATGCTATCAGGAATATATACTCCTGATAGCGGTTCTATTTTTATTCATGGAAAAAACATGAATTTCACTTGTCCAAAGGATGCCATTAAGGCCGGTATAGGAATGATTTATCAGCATTTTAAATTGGTTGAGGAAATGACTGCAAAGCAAAATATACTACTGGGTCAAAATAATGGCATATTTTTTAACAAAAAGTTGGAAATCAAAAAGATTAATGATATATGTGAAAAATACCAAATAGATGTTGATGTAAATAAATATGTCTCTGATATGGCAGTAGGTGAGAGGCAAAATCTTGAAATACTTAAGGTTCTGTATAGGGGTGCTAACATTTTAATATTAGATGAACCTACTACGGTATTTACGCAAAGCGAAACTGAAAAATTATTTAAAATAATGAGGAAGATGAAAGAAAAAGGCTGCGCAATTATATTTATAAGTCATAAAATGAGTGAAGTTATGGATATTTGTGACAAGATTACTGTTTTAAGAAAAGGTGAAGCTGTAAAAACTGTGAACAAAGAGAATACTACTCCGAAACAATTAGCAGAATTAATGATGGGCCGCAAGGCGGATTTATCTATAAATAGAGTGGATAAAGAGCCAGGCGATATATTGCTTGAAGTTTCAGGTCTGGTAGTATTAAATGCTGAAAAGGCAGAGATAATTAAAAATATTAGTTTCAGCCTTAAAGCAGGGGAGATTCTTGGAGTCGCTGGAATCGCTGGTAGTGGCCAAAGAGAATTATGTGAAGCAATTGCAGGAATTGAAAAGGCCACGGGCGGTGAGATAATTTTTGAAGGGGAAAATCTAGTAGGAAAATCTCCTAGAGATATTATCAATAAAGGTATAAGTATGAGCTTTATACCAGAGGATAGGTTAGGAATGGGTTTGGTGGCATCATTTGGCATGGTGGACAACCTTTTACTAAAGGATTATCACAAACAGCAGGGGATATTTATAGATAGGAAGCCAGTTATCGAAAAAGCAAAACAAATGGTAGAAAAATTTGAAATTAAAACACCAGACATATATCATCCTATAAAATATTTATCTGGTGGTAATATTCAAAAAATATTAGTTGGAAGAGAATTAAGCATGAATCCTAAGATACTTATTATGGCATATGCCGTCAGAGGACTGGATATTAATACATGTTATACAATTTATGAATTAATAAGTCAAGAAAAGAAAAAGGGAACGGCGATATTATTCATTGGAGAAGATTTGGATGTATTAATTAGGTTATGTGATAGGATTATGGTGCTTTGTGATGGTAAGGTTACTGGCACAGTTTCTGCAATAGATGCTTCAAGAGAAAATATTGGTATGATGATGGTGGGACATAATGCTGAGGGTGAGGTGATATAGATGATGCATATTGTTAAAAGATCTGGAATTAGTAAGATTGATAATTTTAAAATTAGATGTATATCAATTTTCCTATCATTATTGGTACTTGGTATATTTTTGATAGTAATTAAACTTAATCCTCTTGAGGTATATGCATCTATTGTGAAAGGCAGCTTTGGATCGGAATATAGTGTAAAGCAAACACTTATTAGGGCGATACCACTGATTATAACTTCACTTGGAATATCTATAGCCTTCAAAATGCAATTTTGGAATATTGGTGGAGAAGGACAAATAGTAATGGGCGCATTTGCTGCAAGCTTTTTTGCTTTAAAATTCTCCAATATGCCTAAATTACCACTTCTATTAATAATGTTTTGTGCAGGTATTATAGGTGGGGGCTTATGGGCATTAATTGCAGCGGTGCTTAAGGGGAAATGGAATACTAACGAGACAATTATAACCTTAATGTTAAACTATATAGCCTTAAAATTTGTAACGTATTTGCAATATGGACCTTGGAAGGATAGGAACGCAATGGGGTTCCCTAAAATACCTAGTTTTTTAGAAAATGCAGTACTTCCAGATGTTTTTGGTATAAATATGGGATGGATAATTGCAATTATACTTGTAATTATAGTGTATATTTTTATGAAGGATACTAAGAAGGGTTATGAAATCTCGGTTCTCGGAGAAAGTGAAAAAACGGCCATGTACGCAGGCATTAATATTAGAAAAACTATGTATATAGCTATATTTTTAAGTGGAGCACTATGTGGAATTGCGGGTGTAATTCAAGTATCAGCTGTGAGTAGAACACTATCCGCACAGGTTGCAGGTGGGGCAGGGTTTACAGCTATAATTATAGCCTGGCTCTCGGCGCTGTCTGCACCGATTATAGTAATAGTATCAATACTTTTTGCAGCACTTTTAGAGGGAGCGTCATTTGTTCAAACAGCATTCGGAATTCCGGAGGCGGCGGCACAATTAATACAAGCAATTATATTGTTTTTCGTATTGGGCAGTGAATTTTTTACTAAATATAAAGTGAATTTTAAGTCTCAAGGTATAATAGGGGGGGGGAATAAAAATGAATAGTATAACAACATTTTTAGCCGCTGCGGTTGTAGCTGGTACTCCGCTGCTTTTTGCTACATTAGGTGAACTATTAACTGAAAAAGTAGGTAACCTTAATTTAGGTGTAGAAGGTATGATGCTTATGGGATCAGTCATTGGATTTATGGTAGGAGTGAGTACGGGAAATCCAATTTTAGCTATTATGGCTGCAGCAATTGCAGGAGCATTTGGAGCGTTGATTTATGCATTTTTAACAATAACCCTTAGAGCAAATCAAGTTGTATGTGGTCTTACATTAACTATATTTGGAACAGGATTTTCAAGTATGTTAGGTACAAAATTGATTGGACAGGTTACACCAGATAAAGTTAAAGCATTTTTTGTACCTAAAGAAATTCCTATATTATCAAAGATTCCTTTTATAGGAGATATATTTTTTAAGCAAGATGTATTTGTATATTTAGGATACATTATAACTTTGATCTTATTTATATATTTATATAAAACTGCTAAGGGATTAAACACAATGGCAGTTGGAGAAAATCCAGCAGCAGCAGATGCAGCTAGCATAAATGTTAATAGATATAAATATGTTAACACATTAATAGGTGGAGCTCTTTGTGGTCTCGGAGGAGCATATTTATCTCTTGTGTATGTACCGGCGTGGCAGGAGAATGTAACAGCAGGCAGAGGGTGGATAGCAGTTGCCTTAGTGATTTTTGCAACTTGGAGGCCTCATAGGGCGCTCATTGGGGCGTATCTTTTTGGTGGGCTAGACATATTGGGATTTAGGCTGCAGGGGTTACCTAATTTTGCAGCAAATCAATATCTTATTGATTTGCTACCTTATGTAGTTACAATAATTATATTAGTACTAGTATCCATAAAAAAATCAAGTAAAAATTCACCACCAGCTGGACTATCAGTTCCATATTTTAGAGAAGAAAGATAATTGGTTTTTACAAAAAGTTGTTAACTGTACCCGCTTTTACGCTATTTTGGAAAAGTTGTTAACTGTCCCTAACTAATTATTTTGTGTTTTTTGTATAATCATAGTATGATGTATAATAGGAATGGTGACAAAATGAAATATGCAGTTATTACATTTACAGAAAAAGGAGATAAAATAGCTGAAATTTTAGCTTTAAGCTTTAATATTGATTTATATTCAAAGAAAAAACAAAGTGATTTCAATTTTATGGAAATTAGTAAAAAGGTAATGAAAAGTTATAAAGGCATAATATTTATAGCATCTACTGGTATTGCAGTTAGAGCTATAGCACCTTATTTAAAAAGTAAGGACTTGGACCCTGCAGTACTAGTTATTGACAATTCTTGTAATTATGTTATAAGTCTTTTAAGTGGCCATTTAGGTGGGGCAAATAAGCTCACATTAGAAGTTAGTAGAATTCTTGAGGCACAACCTATAATAACTACGGCTACGGATAATTTAGGCATTACTGCTCCAGATATGATAGCAAAAGATAATGGATTTATTATTGATGATTTGAAAAAAGCAAAAGACATAGCTGCACTTTTAGTACAAGGTAAAAAAGTTGGCTTTTTAGATGAAAAAGGAATAATGCAAACACCTACTGGATATAGTAATAATTTAGAGGATATTTATGGATTACTGTGCGTTTGTAGCTCGGAAAACATTAATACAAGTATAGTTGCAGGTATAACACCTACTCTTAAATTAATAAGAAAAAGTATCGTACTTGGAATTGGGTGCAGAAAAAATTTTTCATCAGATAAAATGAAGCAAACAGTATTAAGGATGCTTAAAGAATATAATATAGATATTAGAGCTATAAAGTATATAACAACGGTTTCAGTAAAAAAAGATGAGGTGGCAATAAAGACATTGGTAGAATATTTTAAGTGCCAGCTTAAAATATTTACTATAGAAGATATTAGACCAATACAACATAAATTTTGTGGTAGTGATTTTGTAGAGAAAACTATTGGTGCTCGTGCTGTTTGTGAGCCTTGCGTAGAACTTAGTGGTGCAAAAATTATAAAAAATAAGATGAAATTAGAAGGTATGACCTTATGTATAGGGGAAGTATGATATAATAGATTAGATGCTTTTAAAGAAATAGGGTATAAATGAGTGTATTTTGAAAATAAGAAGGATTTCAATGAATATTTATAGAATTTATTATAGTAGACTATAAATAATTTAAAGATAGTTTTAATAACAATTATGCAATAAGAGGAGTGTATTTATATGACAACAGAAAATAAAGAAGAAGTTACAATGAAAGATATGACAACAGATATCAAAGAGGAAGTTACAATGAAAGAGGCAATGGCGAACACTGAGGATTCTACAGTTTATATTCATAGTGGAGAAATTGTATCAGGAACTGTACTTTCTGTAAATGACGACGAAGTGGTAGTTAACATTGGATTTATGACAGATGGAGTTATTCCAAAAGAAGAGATATCAAATGAAAAAGAAGTAAATCCTACAGATGTTGTGAAAATTGGTGATGAGATTTCTGTATATATAATGAAAATTAATAATGGAGAAGGAAATGTGCTTTTATCTAAAAAAAGAGCAGATAGTCTTAAAGTTTGGGATGAATTTCAGGAAATTTTAGATGGAAACAAAACTTTAGAGATAACAGTTAGTGATATAGTAAAGGGCGGAGCGACAACTTATATTGATGGAGTTAGAGCATTTATACCTGCGTCACAAATGTCAGATGCATATATAGAAAATCTACAAGACTTTAAAGGCAAAACCATGGAAGTTAAAATAATTGAACTTGATAAAGAAAACAAAAACATAGTTTTATCTAGAAGAGTAATAGAAAAAGAAGAAAATGAAGCTAAAAGAGATATAGTTTGGAATGAACTTAAAAAGGGTGAGAAGAGAAAAGGCGTTGTAACTAGACTAGCTAAATTTGGTGCTTTTGTAGATTTAGGTGGTATTGATGGTCTTATTCACGTTTCACAATTATCATGGAAAAGAGTTCAAGAACCATCTGAAGTAGTTTCAGTTGGCCAAGAAGTAGAAGTTAAAGTTTTGGATTTTGATAAAGAAAAGGGAAGAATATCTTTAGGACTTAAAGACGAAGCTGGAAACCCTTGGAATAATATAGTAAACAACTACAAAGCTGGTTCAATAGTTGAGGGAACAATTGTAAAATTAATGGATTTCGGTGCTTTTGTTCAACTTGAATCAGGAGTAGAAGGATTAGTTCATTTATCAGAAATATCAGAGGAACGAATAGCTAAGGTTTCTGATGTTTTAAAAGTTGGAGAAGTTGTTAAAGTAAAAATTGGCGAAATAAACGAAAAAGATAGAAGAATAAGTCTAAGTATTAGAGAAGCAGCAAGAGGTAATGAAGATTTTTCACAGTATAAGCAAGAAGAACAAGGTGGAGTAACTTTAGGAGATATATTAGGAGATAAATTTAAAAATTATAAATTCTAGTATAAATTAAAAATTTTATAAGATATATAAGGCAAAACAATTTAGTAATTGTTTTGCCTTATAATAATTTGAGGGTGCACTTTTGATAAAATATAATAAGTTTAAAAATAAAACTATGAAAGGTATAAATTCCTAACACAGTTTTATTTATATATGTTTAATTACACTGCATAACCATGATGTTATTTTTATAACTTCTTATGGATTTTCGTGAATTTATACTTTGAATCATAATAAATTCCTCCATTTTATTTGAATTTTGCATTATCGTTAATAAGAATCTAAGATAATAATAATTATTATAGCACTTATAAATACAATTATACTATAGACAATACTTTTTTGCTGCCAATTACGAAAACTAAGACAAAGACAGAAGTCAGCGCTATAGTTCCTCCGGGAGCGCAGTTTATGTAGTAGGATATAACAAGTCCTAAAATTATGTCAATAAATCCGAACATTATGGAGTAAATTAGGGTATGTTTAAAACCTTTATTTAACTGCAAGGATGTTGCTACAGGTAATGCTATCATAGATGACATAACAAGTATTCCGAGTATTCTTAGGGAGACTGAAATAGTGGCCCCTACCAGTAGAGCGAAAACATAATTGATTATCTTAACTTTTACACCAGAAACCTTAGCACCTTCTTCATCGAAAGTAATATATAATAATTGATTATATAAAGAAAGTAAAGTTACTATAGAAATAATACTCAGTACAAACATTATGTATAAATCGTCTTTTGTAACTGTTAATATACTTCCAAATAGATAAGAATTAACATTTGCACCTGCTTTACCTGTACTTACTAAAGTTATTCCAATACCTACACTAAAGGTAAGCAAGATAGCCAGAATTAATTCTGCATATTTTTTATAATAATCCCTTAAAAATTCAATAGATAAACCGCATAGAGCTGTAAAAACAAAAGCACAAAGTATAGGATTGTAACCAAGAATTAAGCCAATAGCTACCCCAGCGAAGGAGGCATGTGACATAGTATCTCCCATCATAGAATATCTTTTGAGTACTAGGAAAACACCTACAATTGGAAACAAAATTGAAATCAAAACCGATGCAATTAAAGCATTTTGCATAAAACCATATTCAAACATAAAGTAATCTTAACCCCTTTCTTCACTTAATTTAGATTTATAGTCATGTATATTATAAAGTATTCCATTACCATGACACATTTCTAAAATATTAGTCGAATTTTCTAGTGCTGCTTTTAAGTTATGCTCTACAGAAACAACTGTAATACCTAAGTTTTGATTTAATCCTTTAATAATTTCATATATGTCTTCCATGCTTTGAATGTCTATACCAGTAGAAGGCTCATCTAAAATAAGCAACTCAGGGTTGCCAATTAAACTACGCGCAATGAAAATTTTTTGTTGCTGTCCTCCAGATAGATTTCCAATAAGTGTATGAGCATGGTCTTCCATGCCCACAGCTTGTAGACTTTTTAAAATTAGATTTTTATCTTTAAGCTTTAACACTTTTTTGTGGCAATTTAGCATCTCATCAACCGTTATAGGAAACTGTGCATTAAAATTTTCAACTTTTTGTGCTACATAGGCCATTTTAGATGTAGCTATAGTAATTTCACCACTATTAGGTTTTAGTAGATTTAGTATTAATTTAATTAAAGTACTCTTGGCACTACCATTTTCACCTAAAATTGAAACATAATTGCCTTTCTCAATTTTAAGACTAACATTATCTAGTATATAGGGTTTTGAATTTGTATATGTAAAATATAAATTTTTTATGTTAATCATGTAAATCCTCCTTATTAGTTCCCTCATTCAACAACTATTAATTATTATAAAATCAATTATGCAAAAGGAAAATAGTAATATGCACAGAAAAATAGTCGCAACAAATATTATACACCTAAATGCGAATAACTTGCAATAAGTCTATTAATATTATTGACCAATAATTATATAAATATATCTCATAAAATTTATATAATTGGTAAAACTGTATATGATGATACTTTATTTTATAGCATATTTAATATTGCTTGAGTATCTTTCAATAAAAATGCATACTTTTATGTGTTTAATGAAGAGAGGTAGTGTTATTATGAATAAAAACGAAGGCTCAACTCATGTGATTAGTAGAGTAGCGAAAGACAATCAAGGAGAAATCACAGCATATGAACTAGAAAATGGAGAAATAGTTTCAAAAGAGCAAGCTGTATTACTTGCAAAACAAGGAAATATAAGTGGGGTTTCTGTCTCAACTTCAAAAAAAGGTGAGGAATTCTTAAGAAGTCTACCCGATCAAGATAAAACTAACAATCTAGATAGTTTGCCGGTTATAGATGATAATGATATACACTAATAAAACACATTTTTAATATGTACAACACTTAAAAACAGGAGCAGTAATTGCTCTTGTTTTTTTACTTAATTTAAACTAGGGGGTGGGAGTAGGTAGGGACAGTTAATAATTAATGAATAAGCAGGGACGGTTAACAACTAAACATTCTTTAAATGATTGGTAAATTTTCCTTGAAAAAATTTTTTCTTTGGAATACTATAAAGGTGCGTTTAAATAAACCTACTATAATTAAACATATATGATAGGATGATTATATTGCGATAAATTTTTTCATTGAGTGAAGATTATGTAATAAACCAAAAGTAGCAGGAGGATATACAGATGGAACTTCTAGAAAACACTTTACAATGTATTGGAGCACTAAATAAAGAAGCTATGAAAGAGGCTTGGAATAGACTTGATAGTTTAACAAAACCTATAGGAAGTCTTGGTGAAATAGAAAATATTATAGCTAAGATGGCGGGGATTAAAGGATCGGTATATAATAAAATTAATAAAAAGAATGTGGTTATAATGTGTAGCGATAATGGAGTTGTAGAAGAGGGGGTGTCTAATTGCCCGAAGAGTGTAACCGCTACGGTTACTAATAACTTCACTAAAGAAATTACTGGTGTATATGCTTTATCAAAGTTTGCTGGAAGTGACATTACAGTTGTAGATGTAGGTGTCGATGCGGAATTTAATAATCCTAAAATCATAAATAAAAAAGTTGCATATGGCACCATGAATATGATGAAGGGTCCTGCAATGACTAGGAAGCAGACAATTAAAGCTATAGAAGTCGGAATCGACACAATTGATAAATTAGTACTTAAGGGCTATGATTTGTTTGGAACAGGGGAAATGGGTGTAGGAAATACAGCCACAAGTGCGGCTATTTTAAGCGTTTTTTCAGGACTTGAGGTAGATATGACAGTAGGTAAAGGATCTGGAATTACAGAGGAGCAATATATTAATAAAAAGAGAGTAATTAAAAAATCAATCGAATTTAATAAGCCTGACAAAAATGATGTTATTGATGTGCTTTCAAAAGTTGGAGGATTTGATATTGCGGGATTATGTGGTTGCTTTCTGTCAGCTGCAAAAAACAGAGTACCTATTGTTATTGATGGATTTATAGCCTCAGCAGCCGCACTATGCGCCTATAAATTGAATCCACTAGTGATAGGGTACATATTTGCATCTCACCTGTCTGCAGAACCGGGAGCGGCCTTTATAATGAATGAAATAGGATTAAAACCTATGCTGAATTTAAATATGAGGTTAGGTGAAGGTTCAGGATGTCCTCTTGCTTTTAATATAATTGAAGCAGCACTGTTCACAATGGATAATATGGGAACGTTTGAAGATGCAGCACTGGATAGCGAAAAATATATAGATATAAGAGAGAATACCATAGGGTAGAATTTAGGAGTGAGAATTCATGAATATTTATTTATTAAGACATGGGCAGACTGAAGAAAATAGAAAAGGTTCTTATTATGGTAAGTTGGATATAAGTCTAAATGCGGTTGGAATAAGCCAAGGCAATAAAGCTAAGACCTTCTTTAATGACATAAAATTAGAGAGAGTATATGTTAGTGATAAAAAAAGAACATTAGAAATGGTGAAATTAGTTTTAGGGCAAAAAGATATTGGAATTATTAGAGATAATAGAATAAACGAAACTGATTTTGGGGATTTTGAAGGAAAAACATACGAGGAAATCTCGACGTCCTATCCCAAAGAATGCTTGTGTTGGGGAAATAACTGGAAAGAATTTGTACCACCTAATGGAGAGAGTTATATTAAGCTGTGCGAAAGAGTTAAGAGCTTTATGGAACATATTAAAAATTTAGAATTTGATAATATCTTAATATGTGCGCATTCAGGAGTCATAAGAGCTATGTATTGTTATATTATGAATGAAAACATAGATTTATTTTGGAAATTTGGTTCTAAAAATGGTGATATAAGCATTATAAAGTATGAATATGGTAATTTCTTTATTGATGCAATTATGCATGTTTAAAAAAATGGATTTATATATATTTCCACGGCAATAGTTATGATAAAAAAGTGGGAGATAGGGTAAGAAATAAAGAAAGTAGAAATTAAAGTGAATTTTATTATTTAGAAAAGAGGTGGGGTTTGCAAGGGGAAGCCATTGTGAGCAAAAAAAATGAGAGAATATTTAAATGACTTTTTACTGCTTTTTCAGTTTTTTACAAGGATACCAATAAATAAAAGCTTAAAGTGTGACAAAAAAAATTTTAGACGCGGATCTGTATTTTTCCCGGTGGTAGGATTATTTATTGGGATTGTCCAGTGGTTAGTTTACTATATGTTGGTAAAAGTACTTCCAGTTAATATTACAGCAGTATTTGTAGTTATTATACCAATAGTTATAACTGGAGGCTTACATGTAGATGGACTAGGAGATACATGTGATGGTTTCTTTTCATTAAAAGGTGATAAACATAAAATAATAGAGGTTATGAAGGACAGCACAGTAGGGACTTATGCTACTATTGCTATAGTATTTGATATGTTAGCACGATATGTAGCGGTAAGCACTATCATAGAAATCAATTTATCACTTATTTTAATTGTAGCTCCAATAATTGCAAGATTTACTGTGGTTTTTATATCTTTCATAGGAAAAAATGCTAAAGAAACAGGATCAGGTAATATATTTATTGGTAATATTGATGTGATTAGATTAGTAATTACAGGGATTATAACTATTTTACTTGGAACTTTATTAATAGGATTTAACAAAAGTGTTATATTGATACTTTCAGCGTTATTTTTGAGTTTCTTGTTTAATAAGTTTTGTGAGAGCAAAATTACGGGACTTACGGGTGATAGCTTGGGTGCTAATAATGAATTAGCTGAAATTCTAACTATGATTTTATTTATTGCATTGAATTAAGATTAGCTGGGGACGGTTAACAATTATCTAGTTTATATTTGGTACAAGTTTTTTGGGGAAATTTGTACCTTTTAATGTTTATTTTTTCTGCTTCCTTATTTTTATAATAGTTTATGCATACATTTATAAATATTATATTATACAAAGCTTGTCCAATTTTATTTTTTAAATAAACACATACTATTCTCTGAGATTTTTTTATTTAGAACAATAGAAATTAAATATACATATTAATACAAATGATTTATAATAGTGCTTAAATTAAGCGTTAAGCAAATATTGAAACTTGCATTTTTAAATACTGCTAAGCATGAGATTTAATGAAATCAACAACGATATTTTCATATTTTGAGTCAGATTCGATTAATTCTATACCAACAGTGCTTAACCTTGATATCCTAGCTTGTGTAATATTTCCAAGTGCATTTGATATATCACTAGATTTGAAATTACAGAGGCTTCTCATTAGAAAAACTGTTAATGCTTTTGCATGTAGAACCTTTCTGTTGTATTTGGTGTAAATATAATTTTTCGATACATTCATTTTTGATGCTATATATTCGATTATGTCTTCTGGTTTGAAATTACGTACAAGTATTTTTCTTTGGCTTCTATATTCTGTTATTTCATTTTGAAATTCAATTTCTTGTTTTAATTTTTCTTCATTACACCTAAAAACCAGGTTATAGTAATTTTTTCTTGAATTTTTAAGGTTATTACCGAAAAAACTCATAACAAACCCATAATCAACCAAATTATAGGAATCACGTCTTTTTCCTAAGAATATTGCTAGGCTAGAAAAAGCATATTTTTCAGGACAATTTTTATATTCACCTATAGCTGTAGGATTATTGTGCATATATAGAGATAGGGTTTTCATGTATCTTTCATTATTGACTATTTTGCTTTTAAACCTATCTTTAAAAAGATGTCCTTCTCTTTTATATTTTCTATTAAAGTACATTGCGTAAGAAAAATTTATTCCATGCATCACTATTGATATATCAGATCCATTAGCATCAATCATTAAGTGTGAGTGGGTGTTCATAAGGCAGTATCCATAGAGTTTAAAATCATAAAGAACCTTATACTTCTTTATAAGTGATAAATATTTTTTTTTATCCTCATCATCTTTAAATAAACTTACCTCACTGATACTTTTACACATAATATGAAATATCGAGTCATCCGTTTTTACTCTTGCCATTCTTGGCATAAAAAATCACCTCTCTCATAAACTTTTCTTTAAATTATAGCCTATGAGTCGAGATGATATTCACATTCTTCTTTTTAAAAAGAGAATAGGTTCAGAAACAGTTGTTAACCGTCCCTACCAAAATACTATATAATATTGACAGTCTGCCTTAAGTATAATAAACTAATAATAAAATTCAATAGAATTTTAGGTGCCTTGAATTAGGTGAAAAGGGAATGCGGTTTAAATCCGTAGCAGCCCCCGCTACTGTAATTGAGAAATCAAAAGCCAGGAGACCTGCCTAAATGATGTTAACAAGCTTTCGGAGGGAAAGAACTTTTTAATGTAGTTAATTTAATTATGAATTAATTAAAAAGTAGTCGCTATCTCAAGTGTACTATTTTTTTTTTTTTTGAAAATATTAAGAGTAAAGATTGTTAAGAGTAAAGTTTGTTCGAAAATTTAAAAAATATTTAGTAAGGTGGAAGAAAAAATGAAGAAGGCAATTTTAGTTGTAAGTTTCGGAACAACATATGAAGACGCAAGAAAAGTAACTATTGATGTAATAGAAGAAAAAATAAAAAATACGTTTAAGGAATATGACATAAGAAGGGCATTTACCTCTCATATTATTCTTAGAGTACTTAAAAATAGGGATAATATTCATGTTGATACTCCGGAGGAGGCTTTGGAAAAATTAAAAAATGAAGGTTATAATGAGGTAATTGTTCAGCCTTTGCATGTTATTCCTGGAGTGGAATTTGATTATATAAATAATGTGGTTAAGAGATATAAGACATGTAAAGCATTTGAAAACATTGTAATAGGGAGACCTCTTATATGTTTTAAGGGAGAAGAGGTCGGCGTGCCAGATGACTATTCAATAATGCTCGCTGCTCTATCAAAACAATTGCCGCAAAATGACACAGTGATTTTAATGGGGCATGGTACAAACCATATTGCAAATGCAGTATATTGCTGTTTTGAAAGTGTTTTAAGAGACAGAGGATTTATTAATGTTCATGTAGCAACAGTGGAAGGATATCCGACTTTGGATAGAGTAATACCTAATGTTATCGCTGAGGGAAGAACTGAAGTTACATTGATGCCGCTACTGTTGGTGGCAGGAGACCATGCTAAGAATGACATGGCGGGAGATTCGGAAGACTCTTGGAAGAGTATTTTAGAAGCTGAGGGGTTTAAAGTTAAATTGTATCTACATGGGTTAGGAGAAAATAGTGGTGTTCAAGATATTTATATACAGCATATTAATGATGTGATTAATGAGAAGTTTAAGGAAGTAGGAAAAACACATAAGGGTATTTAAAATCCTGCGGAGTTACTTGTGGAGCGGAGTTGCTAGTATAGAAAGGAAGGTATTCAATGATACATGGTGGAGATGTTTATACTAATGGATTATTTGAGGGACGAGAATTAATAGATTATAGTTCTAATATAAATCCATTAGGGGTTCCTAAAAGCTTCATTGATAATATTAGTGAAGGTATAAATGCATTAATAAGGTATCCAGATATTCAATATAGAAATGTGTTAAAAACCTTAAAAGAATACATTGATTGTCCGGAAGAGTATTTTGTTTTAGGAAATGGAGCTGCAGAAATAATTGACTTAGTTATAGCTTGCCATAAAAGTTTACTAATTGTGGTGCCTTCTTTTGTAGAGTATGAAATTGATGCTAAAAAGTGGGATTGTAGTATAGAGTATTCACACTTAAAAGAGAAAAATAAGGAGGATGCCTTATTAGAGTATGAATATGCTGAGCTCTCTTATGATTACGAAGATATTCTATATAAATTGCAAAAGGTAGAAGCCGTAATTTTAGGTAATCCTAATAATCCTAATGGTAATATTATTGATAAAGAGTCGTTTCAAAAAATTCTTGAATATTGTGAGTGTAATAACAAAGTCATAATTATAGATGAGGCGTTTGTAGAATTTACGGGATACAAGCAGCACAGTTTTGCTCAAAAAGTTAAAACATATAAATGTTTATTTATAATAAGAGCTTTGACTAAATTTTTTGCGGTGCCTGGTATAAGGTTCGGGTATGGAATAAGTAGTAATGTTAATTTGATAAAAAACATTAAGAAAAAACAAAACCCTTGGAACATAAACTGTTTTGCAGAAGTTGCTGCATGTCATGTGTTAAAGGATGACGGTTATATTCAAAAGAGTAAAGAATGGATAAGAGAGGAAAGACAAAATTTCCTAAAATCATTGAACAATATTTGTTTTATAGATAAAGTGTTTTTAACCTATGGAAATTTTGTATTATGTAAATTAGACGGGATAACCTCAGAGAAATTTTATAAACTATGCCTAGATCAAGGTTTTGTTATAAGAAAAGCGGATAATTTTAGAGGGCTAGATAAACAATATATAAGACTCGCCATTAAGGATAAAGATAGAAATGAAAAATTGATGATATGTTTTAAAAAATTAGAATTAGGAGTAAAGACAAAAGCGATGAAAAACATGAGGGACAGTTAACAATTAATTAGAATTAAAGTAAACTAAGGCAGGGACAGCTAACAACTAATGCAATGTTAAATGCTAGTCTGAAAAAGGATGTGAATATATATTAAGAGTGTAGTTATAGCTTCAAATTCTAGCGGTGGGGGTAAAACCACAGTAACACTAGGAATTATGAAATTGTTAAAAAATAGAGGTTTCGATGTACAGGGATATAAAGTTGGACCTGATTATATAGACATGGCTTTTCATACAAAGGTAACTGGTAAAAATTCAAGAAATTTGGATTTATATCTTATGGGAGAGGATGGGATTAAGGCTAGTTTTTCTAGAGGATATGGCGATTTTGGAGTAGTTGAAGGGGTAATGGGGTTATACGACGGAAAGGGTATAGACACGTCTTATTCTACTTATCATGTGTCGAAGGTTTTAGATTTGCCCATTATACTAGTATTATCTCCAAAGGCACAAGTAGCAACCCTTTGTGCAGAAATTAATGGAATAGTAAATTTTAAAGATGCTAATATAAAGGGATTAATACTAAACAACATAACAGAAAATTATTATAACTTACTTAAAGCAACCATTAATAAAAACTGTAACTTAAAGGTCTTAGGATATCTTCCGAAAGATGAGAGATTAAGCTTGAAAAGCAGGCATCTAGGGTTAATTCAAAGCAGTGAAATAGAGAATTTAGAGGAAAAGATTGAAATTTGTGCCCAATTATTAGAAAAGCATATGAGTATAGATTTATTATTAGAACAATTTATAGAAAGTGAAAGGTATGTAGATAATTTCCATGTGGAGAATAAGGGGAAAAGAATAGCTGTAGCACATGATAAAGCATTTAGTTTTTATTACAAAGAAAATTTAGAGCTTCTAGAGGAAATGGGGCAAGTTATTTACTTTAGTCCTATAAAAGATAAAAGGTTACCTAATAATATTGATTTTCTTTATATAGGTGGAGGTTATCCTGAGGTATTCATAAAGGAGTTATCTGAAAATACATCTATGATGGACAGTATAAAAAAAGCTCTTGATACTGGGTTGAGCTGTTACGCCGAATGTGGTGGATTAATGTACCTTACTCAGGGGGGTGGATTTTTAGGAGGAAATCCGAAAGGGGAACAACGGATATTACATAATACCGTAGGTTTTTTTCAAGGGTATTATATCTTAACAAAAAAACTTCAGAATTTTGGATATGCAAAAATGGAGGTAGAGCTAGAAAACAATATTTTGACAAAAGGTATGAGTATAAACTGTCATGAGTTTCATAAATCTTTTGTTAATTTATCGGAAGAAAAGGTATTTAAGCTTTCTAAAGAGGTCTATGATGGAAGTCAAAAAAATTGGCAATGTGGATATGTGAAGAAAAATACTACAGCTGTTTATGGACATGTTCACTTTTTTGGCAATTTACAGTGGTTTAAAGAGATTTTTAAATAGGTGGGAGTAGAATTCAGCTATAGTTTAAAATGAAGCATAGACAGTAAAAGTGAATTACTTATTAACTGTCCCCGCTTATTTATCTTAAAAAGGAGATTAAAATATGGATTATATAAAAATTCCTATGGATATAGAAAAAAAAAGTTTCGAAATTATTGGTGAAGAAATGGGAGAACATAAATTTACAGATAAAGAACTTTCAATAATTAAAAGAGTAATACATACTACAGCAGATTTTGATTATAAAAACATAGTGTATATTAGGAATGGAGCTATTGATGAGGCTATAGCGTTACTTAAAAAAGGAACAAGCATATATACTGATACAAAAATGGCTCTCGCTGGTATAAATAATAAAGCTCTTAAGGATTTAAGTTGTAAGGCAATATGTTATGTAAGTGATGAAAATGTGGTAGAGATAGCAAAGGCGAGGCAAATAACCCGTTCTATGGCAGCATTAGAGAAAGCAGTACAGGACGGAGTTGAATTCTTCATATTTGGGAATGCACCTACAGCTTTGTTTAGATTAAAGGAACTAATTAAGGAAGGAAAATGCAATGCTAAATTTATAGTGGCAGCACCTATTGGTTTTGTTGGAGCAGCAGAATCTAAGAAGGAAATTGAAAAATTAGATATCCCAATGATTGTTGTGCGAGGAAGAAAAGGTGGAAGCTCAGTGGCCGCATCCATTTTAAACGCACTAATGTATATGATAGTAGAGAGAAGTTAGTTAGTAAATGTTTAAGTATTTAAAATAAATAAGAAACTTATCAGGAGGTATATAGCAATGCTTAATTTGTATGTTAATAGCAATGGCAAAAGACTTAGATGTGGATATACCACTGGTTCTTGTGCTGTGGGAGCTGCAAAAGCTGCAACGCAAATTTTATTTTATAATACTGATATAGATGAAATAAGGATAGATACTCCAAAGGGTATAGAATTATTGCTACCAATAGATAATGTAGAAAAAGGAGAAGACTTTGTTGAATGCTGTATTTTAAAGGATGCGGGGGATGACCCTGATGTAACAGCAGGTATGGAAATATGGGCAAGGGCTGATAAAGCAAAGTCTGGTTATACTTTAAAAGGTGGAAAAGGTGTTGGGATAGTTAGAGGAGAAGGATTGTACGTACCAAAGGGGGAGTGTGCAATAAACCCGGTACCTAGAAAAATGATAGAAAAAGAAGTGAAAGAGGTTCTCCCAAAGGACGCTGGAGTTGTAATAACCGTATTTGTACCTAAGGGGGAAGAGGTAGCAAGAAAAACCTTTAATCCTAGGTTGAATATTGAGGGTGGAATATCAATATTAGGAACTACAGGCATTGTAACGCCAATGTCAGAGGAAGCTCTCAAAGAATCTATACATATAGAAATATGTCAAAAGGTGGCGTCGGGGCATAAAGATCTTACCTTTGTTTTTGGTAATATGGGTGAGGATGTGGCTGTAAAATTAGGACTTAAAACTGAAAATATAGTTATGGTGTCAAACTTTATAGGATTCGCAATAAACAGTTGCATGGAAAAACATATAGAAAAAATTGTTTTGGTAGGACATATAGGAAAGATGAGTAAAATATCAGCAGGCTGTTTTCAAACCCATAGCAGAGTATGTGACGTGAGACTTGAAGTACTAGCTTTAGAATTAGCATTGGCCGGTGCCCCTACAGATATTGTTGCAAAGGTGTATAATGAAAAAACTACTGAGGGAGCTATAAAGCTATTAGGCGATGATTATAAGGAAATATATGAAAACATTGCGAATAAGGTAAAGAAGAGATTATTCCAGTATACCTATGAAACAATTCCAGCAGAGGTTATTATGTTTTCTATGAATCAGGGGATTTTGTGTGACACCAGGGAGAATAGGTAGGGACGGTTAATAACTAATGAATAAACAACAGATAAGCGAGGACAGTTAACAACTAGTTTATAAATATTAGATGAAAATAAGATAGTGAAAGGTAGCAGAGCAAATGATTTATATAGTAGGAATTGGGCCTGGTAATCCTAAATACATTATTCCTTTAGCGGTAGAGACTTTGGAAAAAGTGGATGTAATAGTTGGATTCCAAAGAGGAGTAATGAGTATACCTAAAACAAATACCCAAAAGATAATAGTGAGAACATTAAAGGATATTATGAATTTTATAACAAAAAACATAAAGAAAGATATCGCCATAATAGCATCAGGTGATCCTTGTTTTTATGGTATAACCAATTACATAAAGAATAATTTTAAAGGCCAAATAGAAATAGTACCTGGTATAAGCTCTTTTCAATATTTAATGTGTAAGCTTAAAAAGCCATGGCAAAATGCTTATTTAGGTAGTATGCATGGGAGGCAAGAAGAATTTATAGAGATTGTGAGAGAACAGGAGATATCAGTGTGGCTTACGGATAAAGGTAATTCACCACAAGCTTTATGCGGAAAACTCTTTAATAATAATATTAAAGCTATGATATATGTAGGCGTAGAATTATCATATGAGGATGAAATAATAATAAGAGGTACAGTGGAAGAAATTAAGGATAAAGTGTTTGATGATCTCAGTGTGGTTGTTATAGAAAATAAAATGGAGTAAGATACATGTAAATAAATTAGCATATTGAATTGTTATTTATTTGTTTGTGCCTAATTAGATATGGAGGATAAACATGGCAAAGTTATATGGTGTAGGGGTAGGACCTGGAGACAAGGAACTTCTTACAATAAAGGCAATAAAAACTATTGAAAAATGTGATGTAATAGTAGTTCCAAGTGCTATGAATGGAGGAAAAAGTATAGCCCATGAAATAGCTGAGGAATATATTAATAAGGATTCAGAAGTATTAGTTAAACATTTTCCTATGGGGGGAGCAGAGCAGGAAACTAAAATATATGAAGCGTTTAAGGCTATTGAAGAAAAATTAAAAGCTGGCAAAGATGTGGCTTTTTTAACAATAGGAGATCCGTTTGTATACAGCACTTATATATATCTTTTAAATTACATTAAAGAAAGTGGATATGAAGTTGAGACAGTTCCAGGCATAACCTCATTTTGTGCTTGCGCCAGCATTGCAAACGAGTATTTAGTAATAGGTAATGAACCGCTTTTAATACTGCCATCTTCTAGGCTTGACACTATAAAGGATGAAAAATTCTTAGTAATTATGAAGGTTTATAAAGTAGAAGAGGAAGTTTTGAATTGCCTAGAAGCAAAGGGTTATAAGTATGTATATGTTAAAAAAGCAGGGAGGGAAGGGCAGGAGGTTCTAAGGAATCGTGCGGACATATTAAAGAATAGGGAATACATGAGTTTAATAATTGCAAGTAAAGAATAAAAGGAAATCAAAAAGGCGGGGACGGTTAACGACTAATGCAATAATACTTAATAAGGGATAGGTGAATTTTATGGTTTATTTTATAGGCGCAGGACCAGGTGATGTGGATTTAATAACAGTTAAGGGAAGAAATATATTAACTAGTGCAGATGTAGTTATATATGCAGGATCACTTGTAAGTGACCAGCATATCAGCTTTTGCAAAAAAAATGTAGTGGTTCACAATTCCGCTTCAATGACTCTCGAAGATGTTATAGAGGTTATTAAAAAAGCACATACTGAAAATAAAAATGTAGTAAGACTACATACTGGGGACCCAGCCATATATGGAGCTATAAAAGAGCAAATGGATGAGTTGGATAAATTAAATATAGATTATGTTATAGTGCCAGGAGTAAGCTCATTTTCAGCAGCAGCATCAGTTATAAAAAAAGAATTTACGCTACCAAGTGTAACTCAAACTCTAATTTTAACAAGAGTTGAGGGAAGAACGCCAGTACCTGAAACAGAGGATTTAGAAAAACTTGCATCTGTTGGAGCATCTATGGCTATTTTCTTATCTATAGGTATGATAGATAAGGTAGTTGCAAAACTTAAATTAGGTTACAAAAGGAATGTCCCTATAGCTGTTATTGAAAGAGCTACATGGCCAGATGAAAGAGTTATTATTGGAACGTTAGATGATATAGCAGAGAAAGTAAAAATAGCTAAAATAACAAAATGTGCTCAAATTCTTGTAGGAGATTTTATAGATTGTGAATATGAAAAGAGCCTTTTGTATGATAAGACCTTTACACATATGTTTCGCGAAGGGAAAAAATAAATAGTGAAGGGGATGTAGAGTTGGGGAAATTATATGTAATAGGAATAGGGCCAGGTGGACTTTCTTATATGACAATAAGAGCTATGGAAGCCATAAAAGAGAGTGATATAATTGTAGGTTATAACAAATATATAGATATGATAAAACCATTATTAGAAGGTAAAGAAATATTTTCTACAGGAATGAAGGGTGAAGAAGAAAGGTGCAAAAGGGCACTAGAGCTTAGCCTAGGCAAGATAGTCAGTGTAATAAGTACTGGTGACTCTGGAATTTACGGAATGGCAGGTTTGATTCTTCAGCTTAGGGTACATGAGGAGGTTGAAGTTATTCCAGGAGTTACAGCCTCCTCAGCTGCGGCTTCAGTACTTGGAGCACCATTAATGCATGATAATTGTAACATAAGCTTAAGTGACTTAATGACGCCATATGAATTAATTAAAAAAAGAGTGAATTACACCGCAGAAGCCGATTTCGTAATTTCATTATACAATCCTAAAAGTAAGGGTAGACCTAATTATTTAAGAGAAAGTATAGACATAATAAGAAAATATAGAGCAGGCACTACGCCAATAGCTGTAGTTAAAAATGCACTGAGAGATGGACAAGAAGTAAATGTATCTACATTAGATACATTTGATGAAAATATAGTTGATATGCTTTCTATTGTTATAATTGGTAACAGTCAAAGCTACGTAAAAGATGGTAAGTTTATAACACCAAGAGGTTACAAGATTTAGAAAACTGAAAAAATTAAGGGACGGTTAACAACTAATAACCTTTTAGTTATTAGTTGTTAACCGTCCCTAATATTTTTTTTAATATTTTTTTTAGGAGTGAATTAAAATGATAGGGTTAATTGTAGGCACTTCAGAAGGGAAAAATATTCTCTCAGGATTAAATGAATTTACAGAGAATATTTTCATTTCAACAGCCACTGCTTATGGGGCAGAGCTTTTAAAAAATTATAAATATAAAATTTTTAATGAAAAACCATTGGACTTAGTAGGACTGATGAAAGTTATAAAACTTTATGATATAAAAATATTAATTGATGCATCCCACCCCTATGCACTAGAAATTACTAAAAATGCAATGGAGGCCTGCAAAAGCTGTGATGTGCAATATGTTAGATATGAGAGGCCCTCAGTTGTAAAAAAGTTTAAGGAAAATAAAAATGTTATTATAGTGGAAGATTATGATAGCCTTTATCTACATCTGAGCAAAATAGAAGGAACTATTTTGAATACCACTGGCAGTAGAAACATAGACAAAATTCTAAGCTTTAATTTAAAAAACAGGATAATACATAGAGTGTTACCTTCCGTTAAGGTTCTAGAAGAAATTTTGGAATTAGGAATAAAAGTTGAGGACATAGTTGCAATGAAGGGACCTGTAGGCTATGAATTAAATTGTGGATTTATTAAAGAATACAAGGCCAAAGCAATACTCATGAAGGATAGTGGAGTCCAAGGTGGAACCTTTGATAAAATAAAAGCAGCTATAGATAATAATATACCAGCATACATAATAGGAAGAAAACCTATGGATTATTCAGAGGTGTTTAACAGTGAGATAGAAATTATAAAGCATATTTCTGGGTTAACGACATATTAACATTGAAACTTCGATGGTAATGATTTAACAGATTTTGCAGAGTGGGAAATTAACAATGTGAAAATTACTTTATACAAACCCCTTTAGCTTATTTGTTGCTAAAGGGGGGTTAATATTATTTATCTAAAAATATTAGAATTATTAACTGTCCCTGCATAGTTATCGCATATTTATTTTTAATTATTTATTAACCGTCCCCAAGGTCCGCCGCATACATTTATGTATCACTATTGATACACATATATTATAGTGATATAATAATTATGATAATAATAATGATGTAATTTAGGAGGGGCTAATTTGAACAAAATAGCGTTGATTACAGACACTACGAGCGATTTGAGAAGTGACGCCATAGAGAAGTACAATATAAACGTATTACCCTTTAGGATTATCTATTCTGATAGAGAATATTTGGATAATATAGATATTACACCACAAGAAGTTTATGATAATATGAAAAGAGAAGTACCTACATCATCATTGCCATCAATGAAGGATATGGAGGAACTGTTTCTAAAATTAGAAGAACAAGGATACACTCATGCTATAGCAATAACTTTATCCACTGGGCTATCAGGTATATTTAATGCTATGAAACTTACAAGTGAAAATCACCCAGGTATTATTACTCATGTATGTGATTCACAATCGATTGCCCTGGGTGAAGGATTAATAGTGACAGAATGCGGTAAGCTGATAAAAGAAGGAAAGAGTTTTGAGGAAGTTGTTGACGCAATTGCGTCTATTAAAAAAAGAATCCATCTATATTTTGTAGTAGGTACGCTAGAGTACTTAAAAAAGGGTGGAAGAATAGGGAAGGTTGCAGGCACAATAGCAGAGCTTTTAAATATTAAACCTATAATTTCGTTTGATGATGAAGGTAGGTATTGTACTTGTGAAAAGGTAAGAGGTAGAAAGCAATCTCTTAATAAACTCGTAGAACTTACAAATAATATTTTGGATGAAAAAAAGTGTAGGGTTTATCTATTGCACGGTGATGCATTAGAAGAGACTAAAAAAGTAATGGAAAAAATAAGTAACCATCCAAATGCTATTTCTGTAGAATTTGGAGGATATATAAGTCCTGTATCAGGAGTTCATAGCGGACCAGGGTTAGTAGGAATGGTCTGTATAGAGGAACCTTAAATAAAAATGGCTGATAAAGAAATCAAAGAAAATGAGATAGACATTAGGGCACAGGAAAAGAGGCTGTACGTTGAATACAAGAAAAAACTTTTAGAACTCCGAAAGGTTCAAAAGGAAAAAGAGGCAGTGGGGCAAGTATTCACAAAAGGACTACTACCTTTGTATGTGTTATATACTCTAAGTTTAGGTGAAACTAATGGAAATGATATATCTCATAAAATTGGTGTGCGAACAAATGGTCATTGGATTCCTAGTACAGGGGGAATATATCCGCTTCTAAAAAGGTTAGAAAAAGAAAAATTGGTTGTGGGAGAATGGAACAATTCTAAGAAAGTACAGAAAATTTATAAAATCACGGTGGAAGGTAGAAGGCAGCTAGAAAATAAAAAATATCTACTACAAGGTAAAATTGAGGAAGCTTTAGAAGTGTTTAAAATAATTTATAGTGATTTATATAATTAAAGTGCTAAAACATATAAAAGCTGCAGGCGAATTTCACCTGCAGCTTTTGTATGTTTTACATAGAGCATCTACTGCTTAATTTATCCTGGGTATTTTCTTATTTTTAAAGATGCCACTTGCCATGTGGGTGGCACCATCAAAGCGTCTAATTAGTCTTCGCGAAAATCTAAATAAGAACTACCATCAAGAGGAATTAAAGCTTGAAGGCCTGGCTGATCATTAGCTAAACCTATAGCATAGATAGTATAAAAACGCTGAGGTTTTAGTTTTATATTAGGGACGTATAAAGCAATAGTTGTTGTGCCTGAAGGCCTAACTTCCAAAGTATAGGTTCCAGCAGGTACTTCTATATAATCAGTAAGTTGTTTGTACTTAATGTTCCTAAATAGAATTTTATCATTAGGTAATGCAAGATCAACAGGACCAATATTAGGTGATAAATGAGCAAATTTAATATAAACCTTATCGTGAGGGTTCACAATTTTAGGTTCAAGAACAAGCAATAGGTCAATATTAGGTAACAAACCAATGGCGGAAGCGGTATAAATTTTTTCAGGTGGAATAAAAATATTTTTATTAAGTACAGGTGAAGTTTTAGTGCCTGAAGCATACAATTTCACATTGTAATCACCAGTCATAACCTCAATATAATCTGTAAAAGCGCCATAGTTAAGATTTTTAAATTTTAACATATCATTAATATACACATCAACTGCCGGGGATTTAGGGGAAGAATGAAGAACTCTAAAATATGAAGTCAAAGGACTAACCCTATACATAGGGTTATCTCTATATTGAGAATAGGAATTATTTACATTTTTTGGACAATAGAACATAAAAGGCTCCCTTCAAATATTGTTACTATATTAATATATGAAACAATATTATAGAAGGTTACTGAAATTATACAGTATGAAAAAACTATTATCCTCGAAAATCACCATTCATATTATATTACAATATAAAAACTAATTTAGTTAAATTAACTAAAACATATCTTTCTTATTCAAGAAATAAATTACAAATATTACGAGGAGACCGATTAATGCAAATACATACCAGAAACCTATAGCACTATTTGCGAAAGGTATTCCGTTCACATTCATACCAAATAGTCCAGAAACCATATTAGGTATAGCCATAACTATAGTGATAGCTGCAAGAAATTTCATTACTATATTAAGTTTATTTGATATTACAGAGGCATAGGCATCCATGGTGCCATTTAAAATATTACTATAAATAGTACACATCTCTATGGCTTGTCTGTTTTCTATAATAACATCCTCGAGTACGTCTTTATCATCGTCATACATTTGGAGAATGTCAAGTTTAAGCATTTTCTCCAAGGTGATTTCATTTCCCTTTAAGGAAGTAGAAAAGTAAACAAGGGATTTTTCCAGTGCTAATAATTGAATAAGTTCTTTATTTCTTAAAGTCTTATGTAGTTGTTTTTCTACTATGTAACTTTTCTTATCGATTTGCCTTAGGTATATTAGATAATAGTTTGCAATTCTATATAAAATTTGCAGCATGAATCTTGAACGCTTAAAGGTAAAGAATGAACTAATTTTCCCTTCAGCAAAATCTGACAAAATCTTGCTGTTCTTCAAACAAACTGTAATTATCACATTATCAGTATGGATCATAGCAATAGGGTAAGTGTCATAGGTTAAAGAATTATCATCCATATCCGTAAAAGGGATATCCAGGATAACTAATGTGCAATCGTCTATGTCAATACGGGAGGTTTCTTCTTCATCTAAAGCAGCCCTTAAAAAATCCATAGGCGCATTGGTATTTTTTGAAACAAATATTAATTCTTCATCTGATGGGTCTATCAAATTAATCCAGCAACCGGCCTCTACATTTTCTAGCGTTGTTACCTGTTTATTTTCTGTACTGCTATATATTGAAAGCATTATAGCACCTCCTAGTATAAATTCCTTTATAGTATAGTCTATAAAAGGCAACTTATACAAGGAATAATTAATTTAATAAGTTATAACATTAGCTATTATAGTACTAAACCATAGTTGACAAGAAAGCTTGAATAATTGATAATGGTATAAGGAAAGTTATACACATAAATTTATAAAAATAGAATAATAATAAAGTAACTAGACTAAATATATTGTAGAGTATTATTGAAGGGAGTGGGATGGTTTATGGATATATACCCATTATTTATAATTGCTTTAGCACTATCTTTAGATGCATTTGGAGTTGCTTTATGTATAGGCTTAAATAATCAAACTAGATTTAAAAATAAGGTAGGCTTTACAATTTCATTTGGTACATTTCAATTTTTATTATCATACCTGGGGGCTTATGCTGGGTTCCTTTTTAATACATATGTAGCTTCGATGCCAACCATAATTGGGGGTATGATTATATCTGTAGTTGGAGTGATTATGATTAAAGAAGGTTTTGATAACCAGGGGAAGTGTCCGTTACTGAGGCCTAAGATGTATCTAATTTTAGGTATATCAGTAAGTATAGATGCAATGGTAGTAGGATTTACGGTATTAAATAATATAACAAAGGTTATATTATTAAAAGATACATTATTTATTGGGGGAGTAACTCTAATAATGGTAACAATTGCATTTATAATTTCTAAATATTTAAAAAAGATAGAAGTTGTAGGGAGATATGCTGACTACATTGGGGGAATAATTTTAATAATTTTTGGGCTGAAGATGATGTTTTTTTAAAAGAAAGGATGATAAACATGTTAGAAAAATTAGAAGATTTAAATTCATTTAAGGCATTTAAATATTTTAAAGAAATCAACGAGATTCCAAGAGGCTCTGGAAATGAGAAAGCAATAAGTGATTGGCTTGTAAACTTTGCAAAAAAACATAATTTTAAAGTTATCCAAGATAAATCATTAAATGTTATAATTAAAAAGCCGGGAACTTTCGGATATGAGAATTCTCCTAATATCATACTTCAAGGTCATATGGACATGGTCTGTGAAAAAAATATAGAGTCAAAACATGATTTTTTAAAAGATCCTATTGAATTTATCGTAGAAGGTGATTTTTTAAGGGCTAATGGAACCACGCTAGGTGCGGATGATGGTATTGCAGTAGCAATGAGTCTTGCGGTGCTTGCGTCGGAGGATATTCCTCATCCACCAATAGAGTTATTAGTGACAACTGGGGAAGAGATAGGTATGGTTGGAGCACAGGCACTAAATCCTAAGAATTTAGATGGAAGAATATTAATAAATATAGATTCAGAAGAAGAGGGAAAACTTTTAGTAAGTTGTGCAGGTGGAGTACGCGGAAAAATAAAGCTTCCAATAGCCTGGGAAGAGGCAGATAAAAGCTATGTATCTAGCATAATAAAACTAAGAGGCTTAAAAGGCGGTCACTCTGGAATGGAAATAAACAAGGAAAGAGGAAATGCTAACAAGATTATGGGCCGTTTTTTAATAGACTTAAAATACGTTATAGATTTTAAAATAAATTCTATAAGTGGAGGAGCTAAAAATAACGCAATTCCTCGTGATTCTGATGCCATTATATTGTTTAGAGAAAATGATAAAGCAATAGTAAACCAAAAAATATTACAGTGGAATTCTACACTTGAAAATGAATTAAATACTATTGATCCTGATGTTAAGTTAACTATTGAAATTTTAAGTGATAAAATAAGTAGAATTTTCTCTGAGGATACTGCCACAAAGGCACTTCAAATACTTTTCTTAATTCCAAATGGAGTTAAAAATATGAGCACTGCGATTGAGGGACTAGTTCAAAGTTCAACAAATATAGGAGTGCTTACGACAGATGATAAGAATATAATATTTGACTCTGCAATAAGAAGTAGCGTAAAAACGTTAAAGAAAGCAATATGTGATGAAACTATAGTGCTTGCTGAAATGGTAGGAGCAACTATTGAGTTTGAATCTGATTACCCAGAGTGGCAATATAATCCTAGTTCTAAGATAATGATAGCACTTCAAAAGGTATACAATAATTTATACGCTGTAATGCCTGAAATATCGGCTATACATGCAGGGCTTGAGTGTGGAATTTTTAGTGAAAAATTCGAAGGTAATATTGAGCAAATATCCTTTGGACCTAATATTTATGATGTACACACACCGAATGAGCATTTAAGTATATCGTCAACAGATAGAATGTGGAATTACTTAGTAGCAATATTAAAAGAAGTAAAATAATATAGTAAGGTGAAGTAGATGGATGTAATTACATATTTAAAAGAGAATAATATTAGAATTACTAAAGCAAGAAAAAGCATACTGGGAATTATAATTTCTAAAAGCGAAGCTATAAATGCAAATCTAATTTATGAGTTACTTGAAAAAGATGATATAAAGATAGACTTGTCCACGATATATAGAACTCTAGATTTGCTAGAGAGTAAAAAGATTTTAAATAAATTTGATTTGGGTAATAATATGTATAACTATACCATGAATAATAATTCTCACAAACATATAATTGAGTGTGATTTATGTCATAAGAGAATGGTTATAGATTGTCCAATACCTCAAATAGAAGAACAAATAAAAGCAAAGACAGGAATAACACTTACAGAAAGTCATGTTTATTTAAAAGGCATCTGTAGGGAATGCAAAAAATGAGAGGGGATGAGGTTTATGCAATTTTCTTCATTGGTACTAATGGAAATAGATAAAGAGACTAATCAATTTGTTAAAGAGCTCGGAAGTTATGAAACTTCAGAAGGCGCAGAATTTGTTACAAAATTAAACTATTTTGGGGAATTGATTAACTTGACATTTGATACGCATATTGATGTGGAGGAGTGGCAGTTCACTGCGATTTATGATAATTTTAATGAAGAGATATTTAGATCTAAAGGTTATTATATTGAAGTGGTAGACGATGAGTATAATCCAACCTGGCTCGTTAAATTCAAATATTCTGATGACCATATGGTGGTACGTGAGTCTATAATTGAGATATGTGAATTAATAAAGCAAGAATTTAAAGAAGTTTTTATAAAAATTAAAGGAAAAGAAGAGGAATATAAATAGATATGGAAAGAAAGAACTTTAAAAACATAAAAAAATTACTAATGAAAAAAATTAGAGGTGGGCATGAGACTTGAGTTTATTGATAGAGTAGAGGTTGGCGAAGTTTTAGGAAAAAGCATATTTGAGAATGATGGAAGCATATTACTAAGAACAGGAGTTAAACTAACGCAGAGATATATCAAAAAACTTAAAGAATTAGGTGTTTTTTATGTATATTTAGAGGATTCTAGATTAGATGATCTAACAATTGAGGATGAACAACTAAATGATTTGAAAGCAATCACCATGAAAAATATGTCTAAGATAATGAAAAATGTAACTGAAGGAAACAAAAAAGGCATTAAGAATTCACTATCGGTTGTTACAGACTTAGTTAATCATATTATTGAGATGGGTGATATCAATAAAAGTTTGTACGATATCCAAACCTTTGACAATTATACGTATTTACACTCTATAGAGACTAGTATTATGGCGATTTTTCTAGGTATTACCATGAAACTTTCGGAAAATGAATTAAAAGAACTAAGCATTGGTGCAATTCTTCATGATATAGGTAAAACTAAAATTGATAAAGACATCATAACTAAACAGGGTAAATTAACAAATGAAGAATTTGAACAAATAAAGAATCACCCTATATATGGGAAAGAAATTTTAGAGAGAAATTTCTTTTTGTCAAACAAAATTTTAAAAGCAGTAGAACATCATCATGAAAGAGTTGATGGTAGTGGTTATCCTTATGGACTTACACAAAATCAAATTTCAATGTTTGCAAAAATAATTGGCGTTTGTGACGTTTATGATTCTGTAATTAATGACAGATGTTATAGAGAAAAATTTAATCCTAGTGATGCTTATGAGCTAATTTTGGCAGGCTGTGGGAAAAATTTTGATGAGGAAGTGGTAAAAAACTTTAAAAAAACTTTTTCGGTATTCCCATTGGGGGTTTGTTTAAAGTTATCTAACGGGGTCGAAGGATATGTAATTAATCAAAATAAAAATTTTCCTGATAGGCCCATAATAAGAGTACTTTACGATAGTGAAACTAGGAAACCTATCAAATTTTATGAAATAGACTTGTTGAAATGCCATAATATCGTAGTGAACTCAATTATATAAAAAATATAAATTGGATTAGGGGTAAAATATGATAGAAAAAAATGTAAAAGAAATTATAAATGGTATTACGAGGCAACATGGATATTTATTAGAAGACATACCTAGTAAGAATAATAATTCAAAGCTTTGGACAGTAAGCAAAGATATCAGGGGTGTGTTATATCGATTAATATTTATGAATGAGATTAGCTTACATCAATTAATGCAATATGATATTCCTTGCGACAAAAACAATATATATATCCTAGTTTCTGATAATGAATTGAATATGGATAAAGATCAAGAAGGTCTTTCAAGAAATAATTTATTAGAAAAACCGTTAATTAGAGTGAATGTATTGGAGAAAAATGTAAGCTATTCTGAAAATGTAAATAATCAAGTTGTTCAAGATCTAATTTCAGTGATGAATAATACTAACCTACATAGCAATAGTGAAAAAATAAACTTATATGACAAACCTTGGATTACTATGGGAATTATATCTATAAATGTTGTAATGTATATAGTTACAGCTTATTTGAGTTATTTTTATGCGCAAGGTAGCATATTTAATAGTGATACCAACGTTTTAATTTTACTTGGCGCTAAAGTTAATAATCTGATAACGCAAGGACAGTATTACAGGTTTATTACTTGTATGTTTTTACATGGTGGAATCGTCCATGTAGGCGTGAATATGTATTCACTTTATGCTATAGGGCCAATGGTGGAGAAGGTTTATGGAAAAGCAAAGTATATTGCTATATATTTTATTTCTGGAATATGTGCATCTTTATTTAGTTATATTTTTTCAACTGATGTTTCTATTGGAGCCTCCGGTGCAATTTTTGGACTACTAGGTGCGGTACTTGTTTTTGCAATTAAATCTAAAGGAAAGACTGGAAATGCTTTTATAAAAAGTATTTTATCAATTATATTTATAAATATATTTATAGGAGCAACTCTACCAAACATTGATAATTTTGCTCATGTAGGTGGACTTCTTGGAGGGATGATTGTAGCTTTTGCGGTTAATTTTAAAGCAGAAGTTTAACGACATTTCAGAAGAAGATTTAATAAGGCACATGAACATAGGCAACAAGCGTGTAATCAAACTTGCTGCCTATGTTCACTACCTTTATTTTTTTATACACAATCTATAAGAGACATGGAACAGCAATAGTTTATGCAACGCCATTATTACTTTTATCTTCAATAATATTAATTAAATCTTCATAATATATGGTTTCCTTCTCAATTAATAAAGATGTCACAGCATCTAAAGAATCTTTTCCATGGAGCAAGATAGTTTTAACCTCTTCATATAATTCTGAGATTAAATTTTTGCATTCTAAAAATACTGCCTCTTGATTTGTAAAACCTGATTCGTTTAGTTTAGCCATAGTGAGTAAACCTAAAGATTCACCCATTCCGTATTCTGTTATCATGTTTGCTACAAGCTCAGTGCTTCTTTGCAGATCACTATAGGCACCAGTGGTTACATGATCCAGGCCAAATATGATTTCTTCAGCAGCCCTACCACCTAAAAGAACCATTATTTTTTTCTTTAAATAATTTTTGTTTTTATATAATGTGTCTTCAGGAATACTTAAAGTATAACCACCTGCACCTTTGGTAGTTGGAATTATAGTCACTTTAGATACTTTATCTTTTGGTAACATTTTAAGTGAAATTAAAGCATGTCCAGCTTCGTGGAATGCGGTTATTTTTCTATCTTCATCTTTAATATAATCCCTATCAACTTTTTCATAACCAGCCAGCATTATTGAATAAGCTTTATCCAAATGCTGATTTCCAATAAATACAGCATTGTCCTTACATGCAATAATTGCAGCCTCATTAGTTAAATTCTCTAGTTTCGCACCAGAAAAACATGTAGTCTTACGTGCCCATTCAGCATAATCTACATCCTTAATAGGCTTATTTTTAAAGTGAAGTTTTAAAATTTTCTCTCTAGCAGATACATCAGGCAAAGTAACTTCAATATGCCTATCAAAACGACCGGGGCGTAGTAGTGCTTGATCTAGCATATCTAGCCTATTAGTCGCGGCAATTACAATTATACCTTCGGTTTCATTAAAACCAGACATTTCGGTTAAAAGAGCGTTAAGCGTCTGATCTTTTTCATCAGAACCACCACCACTTCCATTATCTCTTTTTTTACCAATAGCATCAATCTCATCAATAAATATAACTGCTCTACCATGACTTCTTGCTTTTTTAAATAAGCTTCTAATCCTCCCGGCACCAACCCCTACATATATTTGAACAAAATCGGAGCCGGATACCGCATAGAAAGGCACATTAGCTTCGCCTGCTACGGCTTTTGCAAGCAGGGTTTTTCCAGTTCCTGGATCTCCATATAAAATCACCCCTTTTGGCATTCTAGCACCATAAGCAGAATATTTTTCAGGGTTTTTAAGAAAATCTACTACATCCTGAACACTATCTTTTGCTTCCTCATTACCTGCTACATTACTAAAGTTAAAACCTATATCCTCGACAGCAGTAACATCAAGATTCGTAGCTGAAAACATGCCTTTTGTCTTTCGTTTTGTTGATTTAAAAGCCATAATTCCAAGCACTATAAGTGAAATTACAAAACCTGATATTGAAGCTATTTCAGCAGGATTTGTTAGAGTTTGCTCGGAAACATTTATTCCGGTTTTTAATAGATTTTCTTTAAAGTTGTTTGTTCTTGGATTATCAGTTGAATAAATAGTACCATCTTTAAGTTTAACTTGTATTTTAGGAGAAGTTGTTACATATACAGTTGAGATGGTACGCATCGAAGCATCCTTAAGAAAATCAGTGTATTGTTTATTTCTAGATGTTTTAAAGGTATTACTCACAAAAACCAGAAAAATTAATGAAAGAACTGCAGTGATAACAGGAAGCAGAATATATTTGTTTTTAATTTTATTCATATGATCGAAGCGATATAACTACTATAATACTAAAAAGAGTAGTTTATTGCCTCATTCACCATCCTTTCGTCTAATATATTTTTTCTTGTTTTTGTATATTAAATGATACACCATTATATTTGTTATAATAGTGTATGAATTTTGCATACTACTAAAAGTCTATTGAATTAACATCGACTTATAAGGGCTATTATAGTATCTTTTTAAGGCCTTGTCCACCGAACCTAATAGAATTTGGAAATGTAAATAATGTAAAAATTAATATTGCTAATTTTATCATTTGTTGTATAATTTATCTATGATAGTTTCAGGGGTATTGCATAATACCTTTAGGCTCGAGCATGTTGAGTTGATATAAAAAAGGAGAAAAGATAAAATGGGTAAGAAAGTTTATGCAATAAAAGAAGGGTTTAATTCTACTACTAATGAAAAAATAGAGAATAAAATAGTTGACACTTGGGCAGAGTGCTTAAAATATGTAAAAGGTGTAAAAGGTGCTAAATATAAAAGCTTTGAGGATATAAATGTAGCTAGAAAGTTCTTAAGCGATGCAGGAAATGTTTTTAAAAAAATAGATAATGATTATCCAAAGGATTGTCTTCATATTTATGTTGATGGTAGCTATAATTCAAAAACTTGCGAGTATTCTTATGGGATGGTGGCTACACGTAATGATGTAGTCCTGCATATAGAGAGTGACTCAGCAAAAAGTGATTCAGCTAAGAACATAAGACAAATAGCAGGGGAATTAGAGGGCGCGGTAAAAGGATGTCAATTTGCTCTAAGCAAAGGTGAAAAGAAAGTAGTAATATTCCATGATTATGTAGGAATATGTTATCATGCCACAGGGTTTTGGGAGAGAAAAGAAGAATCCTCAAAAGAGTACTATAAGAAAATGCAAGAACTAATGGGTTGTGGAATAGAAGTTATATTTGTTAAAGTAGATAGCCACACAGGAGATTTGTTTAACGAGCTTGTTGATGAAAAATGTAAGGAAAAACTAGGTATAAAATCAGATAAAGTTGTGGAAAAATGGTTACTTAAAAACATTGTAAATGTAGCAAGCGATGACGTAAAACAAGAAATTCTAAAAATAGCACCTAGTGGGGAAAGTAACATAATTGTTATACATTCTAATGATGAAAATAGTAGAGCAGAAAGTAATGTAGAAGATAGTAATAAAGAAGAAATTAAAGCAAACGCATTTAATAATATTATTAGTGAATATACATTAAACCCAGGAGATGTAAATAGTATAATAGATAATTTAAGTAGCTTCGATAAAACAAAGTTTATTATTTATTTATTAGGGAAGATTAGATAAATAAATATAATTAACTACACATAAAACATTACATGTTTATTCGTAATTTTTTTAAAAACAGATTAATTATTTCAAAAATGCACATCCTATAAGTAGTAAATAAAGAAAGGATGTGAAACTTATGCATAATAAATTTATGTCAACAATTACAGCAGGTGCAATAATTGGAGTAGTAGCAGGTGCAATGTTAATTCCTAATATGGACAGAAGCACAAAGAGAAGAGCTAAAAAAACAGGTAGAATGGTAATGAATATCGCTGGGGACATGTATGATAGCATGAAAGACTATATTTTATAAAAATCACTAAATAACTCCAAACTATATAGTAATTTTATAGTTTGGAGTTATTTAGTGATTTTGTTTATTAAAAACTCATGGGTTCAAACTATATTAATAATTATAGTTTGAAGTTTTAATTTTTTTGCTAAAAAATTCAAAACTTATTCATACATTTTGAATTTTTTAGGTAAACTATGTTATAATTGAATTAAAATTGTCTAAGAATGTTTGAATTAATAACATTTTATATATGGTCATGTTGTAAAGGAAGAGTGATTATGGAAATATTGTCTTTAGGAGAAAAGATAAAGAGGAAAAGAAAAGAACTTAATATGACATTAAAAGACCTTGCTGGTAGCAGGATAACTCCAGGACAAATTAGTCTGGTTGAATCTGGAAAATCTAATCCTAGCATGGATTTATTAGAATATTTGGCAAATACTTTGAATACAGCTGTTGAATATTTAATGGAGTCAGAGGAAGCGCAAGCAGAAAAAATATGTTTGTTTTATCAAAATATTGCTGAAGCACATATTCTAAATAATGAATTGCAACAGGCTGAGCAAAACATTGAACAATCTATATATTATTCTGAAAAATATAAATTGGAATATAGAAAGGCTAGGAATTTATCATTAAGAGGAGATATTTACATGTCTAGGGAAGAGATTGCTGAAGCCCAACAGGTTTTTCTTTCCTCAAATGTTATTTTCATTAAAAATAACTCTTATGAAGAAATAATTAAAACATTTCTTAAACTTGGAATAATAACACTTGAACTTTGGTGTTATCAGTCTGCTTCAAGTTATTTTCAGCAGGCAGAAAAGGTTTTTATGGACAATCAAATGGGAAATGATTTTTTATTAGGTGAAATATATTACTATATAGGATACACTTATTTTAAACTGGAAAATATGGAAAAGGCTATAAAATATTCATATTTAGCTCAAGAAAAATTTAAACAAATAGATAATAAGAAAGAATATGCTAATTCACTTTTGTTATTAGCATATGAATATAATAAAAAAGGTGATATTAAGAATGCTATAAAATATTCAAAGATTACTTTGAAGATATTTAATGAAATTGACAATTTAACTTATGTGTCAGAAATAGAAAACAATTTAGGAAGACTATTTTATGAATTTGAAAATATGGAAGAATCATTTATACACTTAAATAAAGCCAAGGAAATAAGGCAAAAGACTAATGACATAAAGTTAATAGTTACTTTAGCAAATATTTGTGAAAATTATATTAAGCTTAAGTCCATAAGTAAAGCGAAGGAAGTTTTAGAACATATTTTAGAATACATTGAAGAGGGTAATTATAAAGCATTATGTCACTATTATTTATTAAAATATAGAGTTGACTTATTAGAAGATAATAAGAGTGAAGCAGAAAAAACTTTATTACAAGCTCTAGATTTTGTGAAGGAACAAGAGCAAATAAAGGAATCCGCTGAGATATCTATAATGATTGGAAAGTTCTATATTGATGGCGGTAGAGATGAAGATGCAGCTAAATATTTAAATGAGGGTGTAGAGTTATTTAAAAAAATCGGAGTAATTAAATAATTTAAGTAAAACTATTTTATGGTTAGGTGATGAGGATGAAAATATTATCAACAGGAGAGAAGATAAAAAGGAGTAGAATATATAAGGGATATACATTAAAAGAGATATGTGATGACAAAATATCAGTATCCAAAATGAGCTGTATAGAAAATAATAAGGTAATGGCAGAAAGTTGGATACTAGAACTTATAAGCAAAAAGCTTGACATAGATATTGGATATCTAAATGAAAATGTATTAGAGCAAGTTGAGGAAAATATTAAGGAACTGAAAGAGTACGCCATAAATGGAGAGTACGCCATGGATGGAGAGTACGCCATGAATGGAGAGTACGCCATAAATGGCAAGTATGCTATGAATAGCAAGGATGGCTTGGATGATAAGGATGAAGATTTTGAAGCTAAAGTGTCCTATAATTTGGAGTTTGCTGAAAAATATAATTACTTTGATTTAGCAATTGAATTAATACATATGTTGTTTAATTTCTATTTAGATGAAAAAGACTTTGAAAAGACTCAATCAATTACTTCAAAGTATTATGATTTACATTTAAAAACATCAATAGAAGACAAGAAATTAACCTACTATATTGATATGGCAAGACATTTATATATAAAAGAAGATTATTTTCAAGCCTCTAGCTATTATTGTAATGTGAGAAAAGGGTTAATTGATAGTAAGATTCCTAATTATAAACAATTAATAATAGTCACTTATAATGAGGCAGCTTGTAATATTATGCTGAAAAATTATGAGCACGCATATGACGTGGGGATAAAATTATTGGATTTGGTTAAGCACGTGGATACGGAATTTAAAGCTGCGGAGATATACCATATGCTCGCCATGTTATCTATAAGAATGAAAAATGGAAAATTTGGAGAATATGAAAAAAAATCATATGAGTTATATAAAGATAAAGCTTCTAGTAAGGCATTGGCTATTTTTAATTATGGATCAACAATGTTTGACTGTAATATGAAAGAGAGTGCAGTGGAATATATAAATAATGGGCTAAGCGTATATCCAAGAAGTAATAAGGCAGGACTAGTTAGATTTATGCTAGATTGTGTGAGCGAGCTTATTAAAAATGATGTAATAGATTTGGCACAGGCTATATCTGATGAGGTATTAAACTATGCAATTAATTTAGATGATATTAAATTCATTGAAAAAAGTTATTATTACAAAGCCATTATTCTCGACAAACAAGGAAAGGCATCTAGTGCAGAGATGTATATGAATTTATCTTTAGATTCACTATTAAAATTTGGAGAAAAGCAAGATATATATACGCGCTACATAGAAATGGGAAGTATGTACCATAAACTTAGTAATGTAGAAGATTCTATAAAGTATTTCAGTTTAGCTATAAAATTAGAAAAAAAGATGTAGGTTTGGAATTTTCCAAATATACATCTTTTTATGGTTATGTAAATTATATGATTTAATATTATTTAGAAGTTTCTCTATTTATTATAAATTCCTTAGCCTTAATTTCTAAACTATCGTCTAAGGAAGTTAAAGCTACTTCATTATATTTATTATTTAATGCTAGTGTAAGTATCCTGTCAGCAAGCTCGGGATTTTTAGATAAAAGGGAACCATGGAAATAAGTGCAAAAGGTGTTTTTGTAAATACAACCCTCATAGCCGTCTTCGCCATTGTTACCATATCCAACTTTAACTTTGCCAAGTGGTAATAAATCGTTAATATAAGTTCTTCCAGAATGATTTTCAAATCCTACATAAGTTTCATCAAAAACTTCATTATGTATAATGGTGTTGCCTATGAAACGTTTATCTCCGCCTTCAGTGTAAATATCTAAAATACCAAGGCCATCCAGTTTTTCACCGTCTGGGGTAGTATAATATTTCCCAAGCAATTGATATCCACCACAAATCGCTAAAAATACTTTTCCACTTTCTATATATTCTTCCATTGAAGTTTTTTTGAATTTTATTAAATCAGGGGAAACTATAGCCTGTTCATAATCTTGTCCTCCACCAAAAAATACAATATCATAATTCGCGGCATCGAAGATATCCCCCATAGATACATTAACAATATTTACTTTTATGCCTCGTAATTCAGCTCTGTGTTTCAATATTAGAATATTTCCTACATCTCCATATACATTCAATAAATCAGGATATAAATGACAAATATTAATTTCCATATTATTTTTGTTTACCTCGCCTTCTAATTTTAATTTTGGTATATTACCAAAGTTTATTTATGTAACCTTTAGTGTGCAAAAATTTTCTTAAATTTATCATGGCAGTATAGGTAGCAAGTATATAAACTGTTTCACCATTACAAGTCTTGATTTCATTTAGTAAGGCTTCTTCATCACTGCATAAGAGAAAGGAATCTGATGAAAAACCTGCTACTTTAAGTCTTATAGCCATATCGTACATACGTATTCCTGATATCATAATTTTGTTAATATTAAGGCTAGTTAAACGTTCAAAATTTACGTCCCAAATCCATGAAATATCTTTTCCATCAGCATAGTTATCATTTAGCAGAAGAGATAAATTTATTTTACTTTTGTCCAGATTAATGGTGTTTACTGCTTCGTCATAGCCAGCAGGATTTTTAACTAATATTATTTTAACCTCTATGCCCTCAATATTTAATGTTTCTTGTCTACCAAAGCTACTAGCTACGGTTTTAAGTGAGTGCTCTATAGTGGCATCTTTAATGCCTAGTAATTTAGCTACAGAATATGCACACAAGGCATTATAAATATTATAAGTACCTGGCTGGTTTATGTAATATTCTTTATGGTTAATATGGACAGAGGAACCACTAGTGTTTAAATCAATAATTTTATCTACTGAGTATGTAAGGTCTGGACGCTTATATCCACAACCAGTGCAATAGAAATCTCCTAGATGGTTGTAGGTAATAAAATTATATTCATAAGGAGATTTGCAGATTGTGCAAAACTTAGCATCGGCGTTTATGTCTACGATTTTGTTATCATTAACTTTAGTACTAAAACCATAATATACTATATCATTTTTAACGTTTAAGTTTCCAAATAAAGATTCGTCACCATTAAGGAGAAGTGTTGTCGCTTCAACCTTTGCAATGCCAATAAGTATTTTCCTGAGCGTTGTATATACCTCGCCATATCTATCCATCTGGTCTCTAAATAAATTGGTAATGGTTATGATGCTAGGAGTTATATATTCGGTTACAAACTTAAGATTGGCTTCATCTACTTCTATAACAGCAATTTTTTTCTCCATAGACTTTTTAAAAGAATAATTTAAAATAAAACATGCAACTATTCCTGTATACATATTTGCTCCAGTATTATTAGTGATTACTGGTTTATTGCTATCTTTTACAATACTATAAATCATGCTTGTTGTTGTGGTTTTACCATTAGTACCTGTTATGAGTATAACCTCATAATTAGCGGCAACTGTTTTTAATATATTCTTATCAAGCATTAAGGCGATTTTGCCAGGGAAATTTGTACCACCTTGGAATAAAAGTTTTGATAATTTCATAATAAACTTTGAAATTAATATACTGAGTAACGACTGAATTTTAATTTTGAACACATCCTTTAATTATACTTATACCTTTTAGTGAATATCTTTGAGTTAATACAATTTTATAGCATTGTTGCATAAATGTCTAACATATTAATGTAACTTATAATTAAATAATATGGATTTTTAGCCACGTATTTGTTAGAATATAACTATAACACACAAAACATTAGATTTAAGGAATAAAGAAACAGAGCCAGGAAAACATTTTTTCATTAAGTCTAGATTAGATGATTGAATTGCAAGTATGTAGATAATTGGCACTATTTTAGTAATGTGCACAATATATATGATATACTCATTAAATAAACGAGTATCTAATTAATAATTTTATATCACAAAGTGACCAAATAAGGAGGAATTATGAGAAAGAATACTATCCTTTATAGGGTTTTGATTTTCACAATAATAACAGTAGCTTTAGTTGCTTGGAATTTCAAAGTTAGAAATGATTCAAGTAGTAAGGACATTGGATTAGAGGTTACTAAATGGGGGAATTTTTATGATGGAAATAATATTCATTTTTATTATTTAAATCCTCAAAATGAAATTCTATCAAAACTTAAAACTAAGTATGGACTAAATAAACTTATAGATAATAAGGGCGATCAATTTGATAACTCTATAAAAATCATGAAATTTATTAATGGAAAAGTAAAAGCCCAAGGTACAGCGATGACCAGTGATAAAAATGCCTTAGCAATAATGGAAGTAGCATTTAATGGAGATAAAATATCAGATAGTGACTACACAACTGTGTATGAAGAGTGCCTAGCTTCTACTGGAATTAATGTACGACGAGGAGTATTAAGAAGTACTAATAAAGAGGTTAAAGGAAAATCGTATTTTAATGTATGTGAAATATGGAGTAATAAATACCATAAGTGGATAATGATTGATGGAGTTAGTGGTTGTTATATGAGAGAAAAAGGGATTCCGCTGAGTGCTATCGAAGTAATAAACAAGGGATTAAATAAAGTTGAAATTGTTAATTTAAAAGATACTAATGTGTATATAAAAAACATGGCAAGTTATTATGAAAGCTACAGTATATCTGTCGATAATAATAAATATGGTGAGCTGAAAAGTAATTCTAAAATTACTTATTTGAAATACAAACAACTTCCAAATATAGAAACTAAGGAGGGGTTTATTCAACCAACTATTTTTGTTAATAAAGCGCAAGTGTTTAACACATCTCCCAAAGTGCAATATGTGAACACAGGTAAGGAGAAAATTCCCACCTTAATATTTGCAAAGAAAGATTTGAAAACTGACACAAAAGAAGTGGATAATTTTACTGTTGGAGCATTTATGAACAGTTATATGATTCCTAATTATTTCATAAGTGTTAATGGATCCGATTATATAAAAGTAGATACTTTTTTTGATTTGCAAATTATAAAAGGAACAAACTCTATTAAATTATCACAAGATGGTAAAACTTTAGCTAGGGAAGTAGTAATAGTAAAATAAATATATCACGATATAAGTCTATTCATTACTTAAATATAGTAAAAACACAGGAAAATTAATTATGAATTATTATTGTAAGGAGCGGATATTACATGGATTTAAACATTATATTGGTATTAAAAGCGGTATTAATAGCTATAGTGGAAGGAATAACAGAATTTATTCCTATTTCCTCTACTGGACATATGATTATTGTTGGAGATGTTATAAATTTTAAAGGGGCATTTGCAAACAGTTTTGAGGTAGTAATTCAATTAGGAGCTATTCTTGCAATTATAGTTTTATATTGGGAAAAAATATGGGGATCAGTTGTGGAGTTTTTTAAGGGCAAACCAACAGGTATTAAATTTTGGACTAATATTATAGTTGCATTTATACCAGCAGCAGTATTTGGGTTCCTTTTAAATGATAAAATAGATGAATATCTTTTTAATTCAGGTACTGTAGCATTGGCTTTAGTAGTTGGTGGAATTCTAATGATTATTATAGAAAATAAATTTAGAGATAAGGATACAACAAAAAGCATAGAGGAAATAAGTATTAAACAATCATTTAAAATAGGGTGTTTTCAATGTTTCGCACTATGGCCAGGTATGTCGAGATCAGCATCTACAATAATGGGAGGTTGGATTTGTGGCGTTTCTACAGTTGCTGCAACAGAGTTTTCATTTTTCCTTGCGATACCTACTATGGTTGGAGCTGCAACATTAACTTTATTTAAAACTGGAATGAATTTTACCACCGGGGAAATTATGACTTTAGTCATTGGATTTGTAGTTGCATTTTTAGTTGCACTAATTGTGGTTGAAAAATTTGTTTCTTATTTAAAGAGGAAACCTATGAAGGTTTTTGCTATTTATAGAATAATAGTAGGACTAGCATTGCTAGGTTTAATTAAATTTGGTGTTATTTCATTATAAATACTAATATTATGAAAATATAGTTTTAAGTACATTACATTTATAGTAATTTATATTTTTTAATGAACGGGGTATAATATATTAAATAAGGTTTGGAGGGATGCATATGGCAGATAAAATTAGAAAAATAGGAGTATTAACTGGTGGAGGAGATTGTCCTGGTCTCAATGCTGTAATTAGGGCCGTTACTCGTAACGCCATTTTAAACTACGGGTATGAAGTAGTTGGTTATAGTTTTGGATATAGAGGGTTATATTTAAATGAGACTATACCATTAACGATGGAAAAAGTGTCAGGAATTGAACATAAAGGTGGAACTATATTATATAGTTCAAATAAAGACAACTTATTTGATTACAATGTTTTAGAAAATGGAGTAATGGTGAAAAAAGACGTATCGGATGTAGCAATCGAAAACATGAGAAAAGACGGTGTGGATGCTCTAATAATTATTGGGGGAGATGGTACGCTTACAAGTGCAAGGGACTTCAGTAGAAAAGGGGTTAAGGTAATAGGAGTTCCAAAGACTATAGACAATGATTTAGCAGCTACAGATTTTACTTTTGGATTTAATACTGCGGTAGGGGTAGCTACTGAAGCCCTTGATAGGCTTCACACTACAGCTGAGTCACATCATAGGATTATGATATTAGAAGTAATGGGAAGAAATGCAGGGTGGATTGCACTAGAGTCCGGAATTTCAGGATCGGCTGACGTAATATTAATACCTGAAATAGAATTTGATATAAATAAAATTCTTAAAAAGGTAGAACAACGTGAGAAAGAAGGTAAACTATTCAGCATTATTGTTGTTGCAGAAGGTGCTAAAGAAATAGGTGGAGAAGTTGTAATTAGTAAAATAGTTAAAGACAGCCCGGACCCTATCAGGTTAGGTGGAATAGGGTTAAAATTACTATATGATTTAGAGAAAATTGTAAAAAACCATGAAATTAGATGTACAGTACTTGGGTATATTCAAAGAGGTGGTATAACATCATCTTATGATAGAATGCTTTCTACAAGATACGGCGTGGCAGCTGTTAATTTGGTTAATGAAGGAAAATTTGGAAATATGGTTTGTCTTAAAGGTAATGAAATAACATATGAACATTTAGAAAAGGTTATAGGACAAACTAAAAATGTAGATCCTAATGGAGAATTAGTTAAAGTTGCTAGAAGTATTGGAATCTCATTTGGTGATTAATAGTACCTTCAATAATTAAAAAGGACATTTATCCTCATGCTTTTAATTATTTGAGATGCATGTTTAATATATGCATCTCAAACTATTTAAAAAAATTATTTTTCTTCAAATTTTTTTATAGTAGTACCATCACTTATTAGTATGATGTTTTTATGAATATCGGTTCTATAAACAAGAGAATTTATCTTTTTTAATTTATCTAAGGTTTCTTTATTTGGATGTCCATAAGTGTTGTAAGTTCCACAACTTATTATAGCAACCTTTGGGGAGACTTCATTTAGAAAAGATTGCGTAGTTGATGTTTTACCACCATGATGAGCTACTTTAAGTACTTGAGCTTTTAAATTGTAACCATTGTTTATTAATTCTTGCTCAGCAATGCTTTCGGTGTCACCAGTAAATAAATAAGTTGAATTTTTATATGATACCTTTATAACGCAGGAATAATCATTCATATTTTCGTAGGTTGAGCTATTGGGTGATAGCATAATACAGGAGGTATTAGGGCCTAAATCTAAAGTGATATTTGGTTTAGCTATATTTATTTTAAGAGTTTTATTTCTTAGAGATCTGATCATATCCTCAAATGATTGCGAGGAAGATATGACTTTTGGACCATAAAATGTGCCCACATCAAAGGTTTTGATTATGCTAGCCATGCCTCCTATGTGGTCTTCATGTGGGTGAGTCGCAACTACATAGTCAAGTTTTGTAATATTGTTATTTTTTAGATATCTAATTAATTTTTGTTTTGAATCACTTGTGCCACTATCAATTAAAAGGTTTTTGTTATTTACTTGAATAAGTATACAATCACCCTGACCTACATCAATAAAATGAGTAACCATATTACTTTCTAAATCTAAGTTGATTTTTTGGGTGGATTTATAACCTATAGCTAAACATACGGCTACAAAGATCAAGGCGATACACATTATGGTATATTTCAACCAGGTTTTCTTTGGCATACAATTAATCTCCTATACTATAGTTTAAGTATATAAATGATTTTATCCAATTATATAAAAAAATATCAATATTGGAAGAGAAATTTGAAATAACACTTACTTACTAGTATAATTGTAATATAATTTAATTTCAGCATGAAAGGAAAAGTGATATGAGAACTATATATTTTTATTTATTTGTTATTACAAATTTGATTTGGATAAATTTCAAAAAAACAAAATTCAATAACATAAAAAAGAAAAGATCTATTGAAGAGGCAGAGATTTACCTATTTAAGGTAGCTACTAATTGGGCTAATTTTGTACTTAAGGTTGCAGGTTTAAATTTAACAGTCATAGGGAAAGAAAATATACCAAATGGGCCTTGCCTTTTCGTGGGAAATCACCAAAGTGATTTTGATATACCAGTGATATTATCCAATATGAATAGACTCACGGGTGCAGTTGCTAAAGAGGACATGAAAAAAATACCGATAATGAGCTATTGGATGAAGCAAATACATTGCGTGTTTATGGATAGAAAAAACCCAAGAGAGGCATTAAAGTCAATGGCAGAAGGTACTGAGAACTTAAAAAATGGCTATTCTATGTTTATTTTTCCAGAAGGAACTAGAAGCAGAAGTAATACTATGGGTGAGTTTAAGAAGGGTAGCATGAGGCTAGCAATAAAAGCCGGAGTTCCTATTGTTCCTATAACGCTTTATGATACCTATAAAGTTATGGAAGGTAATAAGGGGAAAATTAAAAAGGCAAATGCTAAGCTTATTATAGATAAACCTATATATCTTGATGAAATGACAAAGGAGGAGAAATTGAATCTTTCAGATGTTGTAAAGGATATAATTCAAAGTAACTTAGATAAAGAACGAGAATAGATAGAGAGCGTGAATAAAGAAAGAAGCAGTTAAGATCTGCTTCTTTCTTTATTCTATGGATTTATGAGTAACACTGTAGCTTTTGACTTAGTCATAGCTTCAATGCTATATTTTATACCTTGAGTACCCATACCAGAGGATTTTGTTCCAGAGAAAGGGAAATGGTCAGGTCCCCTTTCTGGTTTATTGTTAATTTGAACGGTACCTACCTCTAATTGATTAGCAATATTAAAGGCATCGTTAATATTTTTAGTATAAACAGAAGATTGAAGTCCATATTCAGAACTGTTTGCAATCTCAACAGCTTGATTAATAGTTTTGACTCTAATTACTGGGAGTACTGGGCCAAAGGGTTCCTCCCAAGCGAGCCTCATATCACTCGTAACGTTGTCAAATAATGTTGGGTAAATCAAATTATTATCTCGTTTATTTCCGCATAACAAAGTAGCACCGTGACTAAGGGCATCATTAATAAGTTCTTGAACATAATCAGCGGCTTTATTGTCTATTAGTGGAGTTATCTCACAATCATCTTCTGGATTTCCTACTTTTAGGAGTTTTATATTTTTTAACAATTCGCAAATGAGATTATCTGCAATATTATCTACCACTAATACTCTTTTAACAGCAGTGCATCTTTGACCGGAATAGCTAAAGGCTCCAGCAACAATATCTTTGGCTGCGCTATAAATATCCGCATCACTTAATATTATAGCTGCATCTTTCCCACCAAGCTCCATAATCATAGGCACCATACCAGCAATTACAGCTATATGTTTTCCTACTTTAGTACTTCCAGTAAAGTTTATAAAATTAATATCTTTATGAGTCACTAAATAATCGCCTATTTGAGAACCTTTGCCTGTTATTGTGTTTATAACACCAGGAGGAACACCTGCAGCGTGGAAAAGAGCAATAAGATGAAGTGCACTAATAGCTCCTTGGGTAGAAGGTTTAAAAATCACACTATTTCCACCAATTAGGGCTGGAGCAATTTTGGATGTAGGGAGATTGATTGGATAATTAAAGGGGGAAATAGCGAGAACAATGCCCACTGGCACTTTGCTTACAAAGGATATTTTATTTTTTTTGAAACCAGGAAAATTATCTGCACCTATGGTTTCGCCCTCTAAATGTTTTCCAGCGTCTGCTGTAAATCTAATAAAATCTGCAGTTCTTTTTATCTCAGCATTGCAGGAGAATTTGTCTTTAGCAATCTCTTTTTGCATTATGTTTGATAAATAATCAATATTCTCATCTAAGAGAGTGGCACATTTATGAAGAATTGCTGCACGGGAGCTAATGGGCATGTCAGCCCAATTTCTTTGAGAATTTTTCGAATTTGCAATAACTGCGTTAACTTCGTCAAAACTCATGGTTGGGATTTTACCTACTAAACTATTATCAACAGGAGAGAAAATGTCTATTGTATTTTTAGACGTAACCCAATTACCATTAAATAAATTTTTGTAGGTTTTATCTTGGCACATACCTTCAAACAAGAATAATCACCTCGCTTTAATATTGTTTTACCTGTATAGTATTAACCAAAGATAATTATATTATTGCATAACTGAAAGTGATAATTAATCATGTCTTTTAGTCATGATATCCTCTATTATAGTTATTTTAGATTGTAGTAAGGCATTCTCATTTTCTAGTTTTAATATATCGTTTTCAGCTTTTTTATTTTTATTGATTACAACATTTAAAGTTTTTTGTAATTTCTTATTTATCGCTACCTTTTCATCTATTATAGGTTTATACTCTTTGCTTAAAGTAAAATTTTTATTGATTAAAAAGTATGTTTCATTATAAAATGTAATTAAGTATAATTTAATTTCACTACTTATGTGTTTTATGTTAGAAATAAGCAAGTCTATAAGTTTATTCATATATAATCACCTCAATTACATTCTACATAAAGAATACTATGAAAGGCAAGGTAATAATAATGGATAAAAATAGTAAAGATTATTATTTAGAGAATATTAAACATAAAATTGAAAAGCTAGATTTAAAAAAAGAGCAATATGAATTACAATTAATTAAGCAAATCAAGCTACTAGAGCGTAATAATGAGACGACGCAGAAATTTAAGTTTACACATGACTTATTATATGATAAATATAATTCTCTAATAAGGTTAGTTGAGAAACAAGGAATAATTTTTGAAATAAGTTTCAGCAATTACACGCCTCATCAGTGGGAAAATCTATTTGTAGTAAAAACATCAAATGGGTATGAAATTAGAACTAAATTGGGTAATATATTGATGATGTTAGATGAGAAGTATTCAAAAATTATACAAGATATAAACAAAAAAGAATTACATAGTTTAATTGTGATAAGAGTTACAGAAAAAGAGGCTTTGGTTCAGTTAAGATTTATTTAAAGACTAATATAAATAAAAGAAGCTGAATTTGAAAACTCAGCTTCTTTTATATTGTTTAAGAACATTTATTAAAAAGCTATTTCACTTCTGTTCTATCTCTGTCACTATCTCTGTCTCTTCCTAAGAAAGATAAAGAGTATAGGCCACATAAACCTACTAGAGCAAAGATAACTCTTGTAAATGCTGTTCCTGTACCGAATAAGTTTGATATTAGGTCAAATCGGAAAAATCCAATTAATCCCCAATTTATAGCTCCTATAATAACTAATACAAGTGCAGTAGTGTCTAATGCTTTCATTGCAAACATCTCCTCCTTAATTAATTCTTGTTATTATTGTTTGCAATTTTAAAAAAAATATTACAGTATTATAAAATAAATTATTTTATTTCACCATGCGTTTCATAATGAGCTATTTCTAAGATAGTATTTGTATCATCAACAAATACAACTGTAGGTTTAAGTTTTTTAGCTATTTCTTCAATAATTTGGCAAAAAGTCATAATTATTATTTTATCACCAGGTTGAACACATCTTGCAGCTGCTCCATTTATACACATAACTCCACTACCGGGATCCCCTGCAATTGCATAAGTCTCAAATCTGTTCCCATTATCAATATCCACAATTTGTACTTTTTCATATTCTAAGATATTTGCATTTTCCATTAGTGTTCTATCTATAGTGATACTTCCAACATAGTTTAATTTAGCATCTGTAACAACTGCTCTGTGTATTTTAGATTTTAACATATTTAGTAACATTTTTGTCCTCCTATATTCCTATGGGTGGATAATAATTATTAAGTCATATCCTCTTAATTGATATCCTCTTAATTGATATCCTCTTAATTGATATCCTCTTAATTGATATCCTACCATATTCGGAATTGTTTTTTTACATTAATATTGCCATATAAAATTATCTATTAATCTTGTTTTTCCAATAAAGACAGCTATGGCAACAAGAATAGGTTTATTTATAAGATCTACAGCTGTTAGAGATAGAGCATCAACAACCTCTATATAGTCAATTTTAGCCAAAATCTCATTTTGGAGTTCATTTTTTATAACGTTCTTTATAAGCTCAGTAGATTTTTCACCAGATGATAACACTGATTTAGCTTTAGTTAAGCTTTTGTTTAAAACTAAAGCAGCTTGTCTTTCTTTTAGTGATAGATAAGCATTACGCGAGCTTTTTGCAAGTCCATCATCTTCTCGCACAATAGGGCATCCGATAATTTGTATATCAAAATTTAAATCCCTTACCATTCTTTTTATAATAGCTAATTGTTGAGCATCTTTTTCTCCAAAGTACGCTTTATCAGCAGGAATTATATTAAAGAGTTTTGAAACTACAGTACATACGCCGTCAAAATGACCAGCCCTTTTAGCACCACAAAGACCTGTTGTAAGACCTTGTACACTAACACCTGTTGAAAGATCAGTTGAATACATTTCGGAGGTTTCTGGAGCAAATATTAGATGAGCTCCGGCAGCCTCACACAGAATTGTATCCCTAGCTAAATCTCTTGGGTAGGTTGATAGATCTTCATTTGGACAAAATTGTATAGGATTCACAAATATACTTACAACGACTTTTTCATTTTCTTTTGCTGCACGTTTTATAAGGCTTTCATGACCTTCATGTAAAAATCCCATAGTAGGAACTAAGGCGATGCTATAACCTTCTTTTTTCCACGATTTTATCTGTTGCCTAGCTTCCTCAATAGTTTTTATAGTAATCATTTGCTTGAGGCATTAATAAAGTGCTATTAATTACACTTTATTAATGCCAGCTACACTTCCTTTCTTATCTTAATTTTAAATATACTAATATAGTTTATTTAAAGTTTCTTCATCAATTTTAAAACAGTGCTCAATAGACGGGAAAGTTCCATCCTTAACCTCTTTAACATATGATTTGAATCCATCTCTCATAAGATCTCCAACATTTGCAAAGCTTTTTACAAATTTAGGCTTGAAGTCATCAAACATATTAAGCATATCTTGATATACTAAAATTTGTCCGTCGCAGCCACCGCCAGCACCTATTCCTATAGTCGGTATAGATATTTCCTTTGATATGATCTCTGCGAGTTTTGAGGGGATACATTCAAGTACAATAGCAAAGGCACCTGCTGCCTCTATTTTTTTAGCATCTTCAATAAGTTTTTGTGCATCCTCACTATTTTTACCTTGGACTTTAAAGCCACCAAACATATTCACAGATTGTGGCGTTAGCCCAAGATGACCCATTACGGGGATTTGTGCATTCACTATTGCTTGAATTTGTGGACAAACTATAGCTCCACCCTCGAGTTTTATTGCCTGAGCTCCAGCTTCTTGAATGAATCTTCCTGCATTTTTCACTGCGTCATATAGCGATGCTTGATAGGACATAAAAGGCATATCACCAACTACAAGAGCATTTTTAGTTCCACGAACAACAGCTTTAGTGTGATGCAACATATCATCCATAGTTACGCTTAAGGTATCCTTGTATCCAAGGCAAACCATACCTAAGGAATCTCCTACTAAAATCCCATTAATATCACATTCATCAATAATTTTAGCCATGGAATAATCATAAGCTGTAAGCATTGTTAATTTTTCACCGGATTTTTTTGCAGATATAAAGGTTGAAATAGAATTTTTCAATTAGTAGTCCTCCTTTGTGCTCAAATATTCTTTAAGCAACGCATAGTTTTTGTTTTTATGTTTTTTTTCTGATAATGCTAGTAGCTTTAGTGATAAGGTTTTATATAATTCTATATCACTTTTAGGAATAGCCTTCATGTGAAGGTTTATCGTGCCTATATCATTTCTATCAACAGGACCAGTTAGAGCATTCGTGCAGCCTTTGTGTTTTATATTGTCAATATTGTTTTGTATTAAAGGTAGTAACGCTTCTAAGGCATCGTTTTCACTAAGCCCACATTGACTAAGATAGTTGCATCCAGTATTAATTAAAGATAAAACTAAGTTTGATACTGTGACACTTGCTAAGTGGTAAAGTGCCTTATCATCTTTATTAATAACAAAAGATTTATTACCTAAAGAATGAATAAAATCTTTAAGCGTGTGCATATGACTTTCTGGTCCTTCTATAGAGAAATAAGCATTTTGTAAGTTTTTGTAAGAGTTATATTTATCAGAAAAAGCGAACATAGGGTGAACTGAATATGCGAATGCATTTGAATTGTTTATGTTTGAAAAAATGCTAGAGGTTAAAGAACCACTAGTATTACATATTATTTTATTAGCTAAGTTAAAATTTAATAATTTCTGCCAAACTTCATGAATTGAATCATCAGGAGTAGTAATAAAAATCATTGTGCTATCCATTATCAAATCATTAATTGTCTCATAAGCCTTTGAATTAGTGAATTCGGACGCTTCTTTAGCATCTTTATAACATTTACTATAGTATCCGGATAATGTTATTCCTTTCATGGAAAAATATTTTCCAAGGGAAAACCCTACCTTACCTGATCCAATAAAGCCGATAACCATAATATCGCCTCCAATTTAATTCAGTTTTATAACATCTCAGTTAACTGAGAGTCGAATACTCCTGTATAGCTGTCCCATTCATAAAGATATGAGCAGAAAAAACAAATTTTAATACTTAGTAGGTTATTAATAATATGTTAAACAATTAAGTGCAGCTCGCAATCGATACTACCCATAAATATTTTAGCATAAATGTTTTTCAAATACAAATATAAATTCACAATTTAATGCATAAGCTATTGATATATATTAAAAAATGTTTGATAATGTATAGTATACACTTATTTATAGAAAGGGAGGGATAAAATATGGCTATCTTCATACAAATACTTAGCATTTTGGCAGTTGCAATTGTCGTTCTTGTAGTATACAATGTTTTGAAAATTTATGTACTCCATAAGATAAAAATTAACAAGTGGATAGTACTTGTATCATCTTTAGTGATATTTATGGTACCTATGCTGATATGGAAAAATATGCCAACATACGTAGCTAATTATATATTACCAGCAATATTTGCTATTTTGTTTTTATGGTTTATGGATTTATCAGGTTTTATGAAAAAACGAGATATTTCTAAAAGTAAAGGGTCTTATACGACTACTTCTAAAAAGGATAAAAAGGATGATATAGTAATTAGGCCTAAGGCTAAACCAAATAGAGTTAAAAATAATAAAAAACAATAAAAAAAAGGAGTATAGATTTCTATGTGGAATCTATACTCCTTTTTAATGTGCCTGTAATTTTTTTAGGCCCCAAAATAGTGTTGCTAAAATAATTATATTATTTTATTAACGCGAAGATTATTTTCTTTTACTGTAAATTAATGCTAATGAAATAAAATACCATGGATTTTTGCTTTTTATACAAATATTTAAAGGGGAATTTGGGATGTCTATTGAATTATGTAAATAGAATATTTTAGGGTATTGCCAAATGAATTACCATGAATAAAAGAAGGAGGAAAGAACTGTTAAGAATATAAAAGGTGAATGGTACATAACGGAAAAATATGAATCAGCATAAATTTAAAATCTAATATGCTCGGATATGATAAAGTAACATTAAATAATAGATTATTGGATGTGAATTTTAATTAAATTAGTACCTGCGCAGCTGTTCATCTTTTTCGAAGCTGCAATAGTAAGAGAGGAGAATTTATAATGATATTAAGTAGAAATGATAAATGTTGGTGTGGAAGTGGATTGAAATATAAGAACTGCCATTTGGAGTTTGATAAAAAAATAAAAACATTAAAGGGGCAAGGATGCATAGTTCCAACAAAAAATCTTATTAAAAGCAAAGAGCAAATTGATGGAATAAGGCAAAGTGCTAAAATTAATAATGGTCTTTTAGATTTAGTTGGTGAGAAAATTAAAGAAGGAATGACTACAGAAGAAATCAATATATTGGCTTATGAGTATACAATAGCGCGTGGTGGAATTCCAGCTACTCTTAATTATGGTGGATTTCCCAAAAGTATCTGTACATCAATTAATGATGAAGTGTGTCATGGAATACCGAGTGAAGATGTAATACTTAAAAATGGTGACATTATAAATGTTGATGCAACTACTATTCTTAATGGATATTATTCAGATGCATCAAGAATGTTTATGATTGGAGAAGTAAATAATGAAGCTAAGAAGATAGTAGAAATAACTAAGGAGTGCCTAAATAAGGGAGTAGAAGCAATAAAACCTTGGGGATTTTTAGGTGACATAGGAGCAGTTATTCAGGAATATGCGGAAAGTAATGGATACTCGGTAGTTAGGGATTTTGGAGGGCACGGGGTTGGATTAGATATTCATGAGGATCCATTTGTTTCTCATTTTGGTACTAGAGGAACAGATATGATTTTAGCACCAGGAATGGTATTTACAATTGAACCAATGATAAATGGTGGAAGTCATGAAATATTTATAGATGCAGCTAATGGATGGACAGCTTTTACAGCTGATGGGTCGCTTTCGGCACAGTGGGAGCATACAGTTCTTGTAACTGAGGATGGGATAGAGATAATATCAAAATAAATAACAATTTTTTTTGTTGTTCTAAAGATTAAAAAAATTAAAATTCTTTTAGAGCAATATATAGGATTATTTTGCTTTATTATACAAATTTAGAAGGGAAATGATAGAAGAATGTAGAAGTAGTGTTAGTAAAATGTTTTAAATGTATTTATAGATATTATGTCTACAATTTGATGCTGCAAAATTAATACTAGATACCGACGGGGGGAGGATGAACCATGAAGAATAAGTGCGCTGTATATGTACTTTTCGGTCTATTATGTGAGGTCTATTTTATAGGAACAATACTATTTTATGGGAGAGTAACTTTTGCTGAGTTTTATTTTGGGCTGGGAGTATTATTAATAGTAATTGGATTATTTAAGCGAAAAAGCAAAAAAGAATATATGTTAATAAAACCAGGTAAGGTTAAAGCAGCAATTAAAATATGTTTTTCTATATGCTTAGCTTCTTTTGTAATTATAGAAGCGTTAATAATTCAATCAGCTATATCAACGCATATGGAAAAGAGGGATTATCTAGTAATTTTAGGGGCAGGTATTAGAGGAGAAGTTCCTTCAAAAGCACTTTTTCAAAGGCTTTATACTAGTTTAGAATACATTAAGATGAATCCCAACGTAAAAATAGTAGTTTCTGGGGGAAGAGGTCCTGGTGAAAGCATTACTGAAGCAGAGGCTATGCAAAGATTTTTAATAAACCATGGAGTAGAAAAGAATCAAATAATAAAGGAAGAAAAGTCAACCAATACTTTAGAAAACATGAAATTTACAGCAAAAGTTTTAGAGAAATTTGAGAAAAAAGAAAATATAGAAATAGTAATTGTAACAAATAATTTTCATATGTTAAGATCTAAATTTTTAGCACATAGACAGGGCTTAAGAGCATATGGGTATCCAGCCCCACTTCTTCCAATGCTAGCGCCTACTTACTTCGTTCGGGAGTATTTCGCAGTAATAAAATCATTTGTATTTGATAGATAATTTATAATCAAAATAATATTTTAGTCTGAAAATACTTTTTGAGAGAGGGATATTAAATTATGAATTATAGTGATACCAAGTTCAAAGAGTTGAAATCTATATGTACCCAAAAGTACGGAAATGAAAAAGGTCTATGTATATACAATAAAGCAGAAGAAAATTTTCGAAAAATGAAAATTGAAGCAGATTATAGAAACAGTGACGTGATAAAATGGCATATGACTAAGTATATTTTTCCTGCTCTTGCATATTATATGTCTTTACTTGAATATGGCTTTTCAACTGAAAATGCTTATAAAGATACACTTGAAGAAACACAGAAGTACGCTATGATTATGAAAAATAAAAATGCCATACTTGGAAAAATACCGTTTTTTTATTATCTGTTTAAGATAGGATGTAAAAAGACTATGAATAAATATTATCCTAATGAGGGTTGGGAAACAGAGTGGGTCAGATATGATAATAAAGAGGTTCATTTTAATCTTAAAAGATGTGTTTATTTTGAAGTTACAAGTCAGTATGGACACCCCGAATTATGTACAGTATTTTGTGCTAATGATACAACATCATTTAGTGGTTATTTGCCCAAGGTTAAATTTGAACGCAGCGGTACAATTGGTGAAGGAAAGAAATTGTGTGATTTTCATTTTAAAAATAATTAATATATTTGAGGAAGGATTGTAATACAATCTGAAGTTAACTGTTTGATTCGCTTTATTCATTAAGCATCACAACTATTAAAACCGAATAATTCCTTAAATACCGTATTACTAAATAACTAGTTAGGTCTAAATAGTAAAAAGATACGGCGTAAGAATCGTTTATATTCTGTGAATTAAATTTATTATTTTTAGGAGGTAACCTATGGAAGAAGAAAAAATATTTGCAGGCAAATTGTTTGATGCCCGTACGAAAGAACTTCGAGATATTAAGCATAAGGCCCATATTCTCTGTCAGAAATTCAATTTGCTTGAAGAGTATGATGAAAGCCGTCTTCCCATCATCAAAGAATTTATCGGAAAAATCGGAGGAAAATATTATTTCCAAGGCCCTATACAATTTAATTATGGGTGTCATACGTTCATCGGTGAGAATTTCTTTGCGAACTTTAATACCACGATTTTAGATGATGGTAAAATTTATATTGGCGATAATGTTATGTTCGGACCAAATGTTTCCCTTATGGCAGCATCACATCCTCTCATTTCGGAAGAGAGAATTGCCATGAAATATATGGACGGCCATGTGTCTATGTCCGAATACGCAAAGGAAATACACATTGGAAACAATGTTTGGATTGCATGTAACGTGGTGGTTTGTGGCGGTGTTCATATTGGAAATAATGTAGTCATCGGCGCTGGCAGCGTTGTTACAAAAGATATACCAGATAACTATATTGCATACGGTAATCCGTGCGAACCAACAAGATTAATTACAGAAAAGGATTCAAAGTTATACTTATTGTAATTTTTTATAAGATAATCGTTTACTGCCCAAAGAGATATTGTAACTATTCACTTTTCATTATTTCCAGTATATAAAGATTAACTGAGCCTAAAAAAGATAAGACTGGATATAGAATATATTCAAAAGAAGACGACACAAAATGTGCAGTTGAAGAAAGTACGAAATTAAGGAATTGGTACAGTGGTTTAGGATTTATACATACAGGTACAAGAAAGTATAAACATTTACCTTTCACAGTGGGCTTTATGAAAATTGGACTTTAGGCTTCAAAGCAATAAATATGTGATTAATTTATTAAAAAGTATTTGTTAATTCATTTAATTTAAAGGTAAAGCGAGTTACTTTGGGCGTATTTGATAACAATATTTCGGCTCATTATTGCTACAAAGCAATAGGGATTGTAGACGAAAAGTATAATAAAGGTATCTTCCCGTATGAAAATGACAAATGGGGGATTTATGATATGGCAATAGAAAAATAATTATGCTCATTATGTATATAATATTAATCTATGGAAATGGAGACATCTTCATTAGATCATAAGAATAAACTTAGAACATATATAAATAATGAAAATAGAAAGAAGGCTATATTTATGATAATTGATAAACTGTTTTATAAAACATTATTTAAAAGTTTATTTTCTGATCCCTTTGAGGTTATATTTTGGGATGGGGAGGTAAAGAAGTACGGTGAAGGAGAGAGCAAATTTCAAATAATTTTAAATGGAACTATTGCTAAAGCGGCTATTATTAATAATCCATCTATAGCTTTGGGCGAAGCTTACATGACTAACAAATTAGATATAAAAGGAAATATACAAGAAATTTTAGAATCATTATATAATAGTAAGGAAAGTTTTATGGGTAAACATACTCAATACGTAGATCTAGTCAAGAAGATAGTTCATAATGTTAAAAACGACAAAGATAATATCAAATATCACTATGATATTGGTAATGACTTTTACAAACTGTGGTTAGATGATACAATGACTTATTCTTGTGGATATTTTAGATCTCCAAACGATTCTCTAGGTACAGCTCAAAACAATAAAGTACAACACATCTTAAAAAAAATATATTTGAGCGAGGGAGATACATTACTTGATATAGGTTGTGGTTGGGGTGAATTAATTATTGCTGCTGCAAAAGAATATAAAGTAAAGGCCCTGGGAATAACTTTAAGTTCCGAACAATTTAATAAGGTTAATGAGAGAATAAAACTTGAAGGCTTAAGTGACCTTGTTGAAGTTCAGCTTTTAGATTACAGGGAACTAAAAAATAGAAAATTTGATAGAGTAGTTAGCGTGGGCATGCTAGAACATGTAGGGAAGGACAATCTTAAAGATTATTTCACTGCCGTAGATCTATTACTAAATGAAAGAGGTGTATCTTTACTTCATTGTATAACCGGTATAGATGAAGGGGGAAGAGATGCTTGGATAGATAAGTATATTTTCCCAGGAGGATATATACCCGTACTTAAAGAATTAATAGCTAATATTGGAGATAATAAATTTCAAGTTGTTGATGTAGAAAGTTTTAAACTACATTATGGAAAAACATTAGAGCACTGGGCTACAAATTTTGAAAATTCATTGCCTGAAATAAGTAAAACTAAGGATGAAACTTTTATAAGAATGTGGAGATTATATTTAAATGCATGTGCAGCATGCTTTAAATGTGGGAATATTAATATTCACCAAATTTTATTTGCTAAAGATAATAATAATTTACCCTGGACTAGAGAATATATGTACAAATAATTTATAATTTGTCAATCTCTTTATTATGATTAATAAAGAGATTGACTGAAAAAGATCAATATATTTTTAAGCCTGAAGTAGTTTAATTACTAGATCCAGGTCTTTTTATAATTATTTCTTAATCTTTTCATCTGTGGAGATGTAGGATACTCTATAGGTAAGAAATATTGGGGACAAGGTATTACGACAGAGGCGTTAAAAGCTGTATTGGGTTTTGCATTTGAGAATATTGGATTTAATAGGATTGAGACATATTATTCAATAAACAATGCTGCTTCAGGTAGGGTTATGCAAAAATCAGGGATGATATTCGAAGGATTTGCAAAGCAGAAGTACAAAAGTACTTCTGGGTTTGAGGATTGTAATATGTATTCGATAATAAAGGAAGACTTTAAAATTCAGTAATTTAACGTAACAAAAATTAATAAGCAAAATGGAAAAAACAATTATAAACATTCTTTCCATTGCGTCCTCTTTAGTTACAATGGTGCTATTGAAAGGGGTTATAATACTTTTTTGCTACAAAACGGTGTAACTGGGTTTGATGATGATGATGATGAAATTAAACGCATTCAGTCGTTAAGATTTGTTGTAAGCTATGAAGCTCTTGAGTATTTTTTAAAGAAACTTTGTGAGATGATATTTTATAAAGATAATAGCTAAAAACTTATATATAATATCAAGTTATGTTAAGCCTCTGAAATAAAATTGAACCACCAACAATAATACAACCACCGATTATTGTTGGCAATGATGGAACTTCTCTAATCACTATTAATCCAAAAATTGTGGATAATAGAGGAGTAATAAACATAAAATTTGTTACAGTAGTTATTTTTTTTGACTTGGATATTGCTGTAGCCCAAAGAAAATAAGCAATTGCACCTGGAAAAAGTCCTAAGCAAACAACATTTACAATTTGTAATATAGGAGCCTGATGCAATTGTATTAACCCGTCTTTCAAAAAAAATGTTAGCAGTACAGTTCCTGCGAATATACTATATGTAGTTGATTCAAATGGAGTATATTTTTTTAAAAGCTTGCGTTGCATTATATTATATATTCCAAGACAAAGTGCTGAAATAAGTATCCACTCAATTCCTCTATTCATAGAGAATACACCCTCATGTAATGCAATTATGAGGATACCAAAGAACTCCATTACTATTGCGAACCAGCATATTTTATTAATTTTTTCTTTATAAAATATTGCTGCGAGAATGGCTGTTATAATTGGTGCCGTGCTGACTAGAATACTTGATGTAGCAGCACTTACACTGACAGAGCCCATATTGAAGGCATATACATATAGGGCAAAGCCAGCAAAACCTGATAAAAAAAACATAGGCACATCTTTTATTTTCGGCAATGAAATTCTTTTTATAATTGCAAAAATAAGTAATAAACCGCTTGCAAATAAATACCTTATTGATCCTAATGCTTCAGGGGTAAAGCTTACAAGAGCTACTTTTGTAAACGTAAATGCAGATGCCCAGAGCAGAACTGTCATAAAGGCGCATATTAATACAATTATACTTGTTTTATTTGGTTCATTTATCATGTAATCACATCCATTTCTACTTAGAATAAAAAATAGTGTTAGAAAATATGACCTTTGTATTGTTATTGCTGCAATAAGAGTGAGGGACATCAGCTTTAAAACCAATTGCAGTCCCTGCAGATGCTAAATATTCTTTATCTTCTATTTTAATTAGCAATTCACCTGTAAACACCGTTATATATTCCTGTGTACCAATTTGGTGGGGTTCTGAATTCGTATATCCACCTGGTTCTAACTCACCATAAAATATTTCAAAACTACGACTATTAGTAAAAGGAAACATATTATAAATTCTAAAACTGTTGTCAATAGAGCTAACTGGTATTAAATTGTTTTTGTTTATAACAACCGTATCCATTTTAGGTTCAGATATAAGAGATGACAGAGATACCTTTAATGCATTTGATATTTTATATAGCGTATTTATTGATGGATTACTTTCTGATTTTTCAATTTGACAAAGCATACTCTTGCTTACACCTGTTATTTGTGACATCTTATCAAAACTTAACCCTTGTTCTTCTCTAACTCTTTTCAAATTTTGTGAAATTACTTTATTTATATTCTCCATAAATAATTACTCCTTATTGTTCAATATAGTAATATTATCATGTTATCATATCGAATACAAGTCTGTGAGATAAAGTAACGGAATATAAAAATTAGATATCTGTAGCCCCTTTAATTAAATATAAATCTAACAATATAATATAGCCTATATAGTAGATTTTTTTAATTATCTATTATATAGGCTATATTATTTATTACAAATTACAAATTAAAAATTTTATTGTTTTTTGTTCCATTTGAATGTCTACTAGCTTGTAATTACTTATTCTGCCTGAAAAATGTTTAATATATAAAGTTCATTACATAGTCCTTTGGTTTCCATATCTAATCTTTTCTTTACACCTACTTTTACTTTTTTTAAAGTACATATCTCGCTAAATATTGCCTCAATCATTTCTTTAAGCTTATCTAATGTGTTTTGTAATTCATTTTTTTTCTTGTTCATTTTTTCTCCTTTTAGTACTAATTTATATTATTTCTAATTAATTACCATTTAGTTATAAATTACTTTTCTCGATCTTAAACATATCTATTTGATGTAGAGAAAATAATAGTATACTATACAGTATAGACTTTACGAGAGGAGAAATATAGTATGGTGAGCAAAAAAATCGACAAAGATCTTAGCAAACTCCCAAGATAAACCATATTATAGAAAAATTAAGATAACTCTCATACTGCTTCAAAAGTTGGATATGTTTGGGAAACGCAAGATAGAAGCAAAGAAAAAAAGAAATTACCGTAATTTAAATATTAATATGTTCGCAACATTCATAAAAGCCAAATTAAGTGAAGTCGAAAATTTTCAGTTTAATTTTAGGCTATGTTTAATAAAGATGTTGAAAATGTATGTTTTTTAAAGAATGTGGTATTATAATACAATATGAAAGATTACGGAGGTCTTATTATGCCAAGTGTAGAGTCGGTGAAAATGGATTTAGAGGCTTTAGGAACAACGGGACAGGAAGAAATATTAGCCTATCTTGAACAAGTTATTGTATATTAGGTTATATGTACTGGTTTAAATGGTTAGAATTCTTCAAGACAGAAAAGGATACTGTGAAAACCAAGCATTTGTTAGTTCAGACAAATACATCTCTTAGTGATACAAAGTTAAAGGATTTTAAAATCAGGGAAGCGATTTATATATAATTATGTTGGATATTTGAATAATTATATTGTTATACTATATAATTAAATAAGGATATAATAGTTAAATGTTGTGCCCTAATTCACTTAGATAATAGGGAGGTATTATGAAAAACAAAAAAAATGTTAATATTATATTAGGATTACTTATTATTTTATTATCAGGTTTACTTATAGCATTAATAATGATAAAAGGTAGTAATGATTCTGAATCTTTTTTACTTGGAGTGTTTATATTAGGGTATCCAGTATTTACATTAATAACATCCATAATCCTGCAATTATTAATTAAGAAAAAAGCAATCGTTTTAAGTATCATTTCTATATTTTATTTAATTCTAAATTTTGGTTCTTTAGCCTGTTTTAATTCATCTTACTTAATGTTTTGTTTTGTTTATACATTTATAGGACTGATTGGAACATTCATCGCGGATTACATCCTTAAACGTAGAAAAAGAAATATTACGTAATATTTCTTTGAATAAAGGAAGCTATTTAGCTTCCTTTAAAAATTGCTATTATTTCAACAACATTCATAAACATAGCCTAATTTTAAAATTATATTAGTAAAATACATGCTATTTGATGTGATAACTACATATGCGCCTCAAAAACGAACCCGTTGCCCTCATCATATGTACTTTCTTTAGTGATTTTATGTAAATCACTAAAACTTAACCGCATATTTAATCTTATCTATAATACTTTTACCCCCCCCACCCCTTAATCCTCATGCTTTATAGCTTGTGGAGGTTGTTCTAGCCATCCATTATCAATTAGAATATCTGAACCATCCTTACTGTATTTCATATCATCAGCTAAAAATTTTATATACTTAAGATGTAGGTCACTCCTCATAGTATTGGCTATACTCATACCCAATCTACTTATTCCAGATGAAGCAAGTGCTATAGTGTGATTTAGCATTAATTTTTCGGAAAAAGGTGCAACCGTAGAATCAGTTACATATGAATCCGAAGAAGAAGGAATTGGAATACCTTCCTTTATTAAGATTGAAGTTAACCCATCAATTTGTTTCGTAGCAATAGATTTACCATTGAAGAAATACTTAGAGTTCGTTTTTTCTTTAGAAACCTGACCAAATGCTGATGTTACAGCTACTCCAACCATATTTCCATAAATAACAGAAAAAATATGAGTTATTTCTAATGAGGCTTATACCAATGGTCCATTCATATCTAGAAATGATTAATACTAGATATGTATTTCCTATGCATAAAAAAAACCCTGAAATTAATCAGAGCTTCTATTACTTATCTGAGGTGAATTTTATGTTAGCCTATTGATAGAGCAAATTTCATTACTTTATGATAACAGTATCCTTAACAACTTCAAAGATAGTTCCTACTAATATATCATTATCGTACTCACAAGAAGACGTTAAACTATACCTGTATGCCAACCTTCCATCTGAACATACCCTAACATCTTTTTTATAACCAATAACCTTAATGGTGTCTATATCAGGGTCTAACTCATGCCCTAATACCTCGGCAGGGTCATAGTGTATATATATTTTTTTGCCAATTAAACCAATAAGATCCTCTTCCAAAATATCTTGCTTAAAACTTTCAAGATACCAATTGGCTAACTCATGTTCGCCAGAACTTGCTATTTTACACTGCCAATCTTCGTACTCTTTAATTGAAAAAAATAATTTTTCAATTATGTCATATTGCCATAGGTTGCACCATATCGAATATTTTGCGTAAACTACCGAAATCTTCATCCTTTCACCAGCGCTTAAACCATCCCAAATATTAAACTTTGATATTACGAACTTCTCATCAGAAAATTTCATTATTTATACCCCCTCTTATAAAATTAGTGAATCGGGAAACCTTTAGGTCTCCATATATCTCAATCCCAGAGGAATGATTTTATTGTTCCCCCCAAAAATTTCGAACAAAATCTAGACCATCTATGTATATTACTAATATTTACCTATATTGTCTGCGCCTATTATTATCATCTTATATTCTTTGAATAATACTAATATTCCACCAATTTCATTCAATAAATTTTTAACATTATAACCGAACACCTGTTGCTTAGAATATCCAAAACAACTTATGTATTCTATTTTCACAATTTACACGACTCTTGTAGCATTATAAATTAATAATGTTATAACACTATTATAGCTATCACTATATAAAATGTAAACGTTATACGGGTAATATTGTAATCTAATGTATCATAAATAAGAGAATTATACCATTGGGTATATGGACTTTTATACCGTATTATTATATAACATTCAATGCCATACTGTTTATACTAAGAGCCTGATGCCTAGGATTTGCGACTATGTATAAGAAAAAATTTAGCTATTTATTATATAAATATAATGTACCATTTTTAGGGTTTTGCTAAGGAATTACATAAAAATAGTTTAGTATATGGTATGGATGAACCATCGACTGGACCTCACATGTCTAATATAGAAAAATTTATAGGCATAGTAGAAAATATTGTTGATAATGGAAATACTGTTGTTATAATAGAACATAACATGGATATTATCGGAAGTGCAGATTGGATAATAGATCTTGGCCCGTTGTACACGGTATGGCTAGATAACACAGTTGGTTTAGTTGTTATTTTTACATAATGATTACAGGTATAAAAAAGAGTAGCTGATTCTTTTAGCGTACTCATCTAATTGCTTAATGTTAATCTTTCGAAATGATGTCGAATAATGTAAAACTCTTTTGCTTGTCTTCGCTTTTTATTATTATATAATATAGTTATAGACAATTGTCTATAACTAGGAGGAATTATAGTGAAAATCACTAAAAAGTTACCTGATGCTGAATTCAAGATTATGAAAGTCGTATGGAAAAATACTCCACCTATTACAACAAGTATCGTGATGAAGCAACTAGAAGAACAAGAAGAATGGAAATTACAAACAATTATCTCACTAATGCTTAGGCTCATAGAACGTAATTTTTTAAGAACTGAAAAAATTGGCAAAGAACGTACTTACTACCCCCTAATTACAAAAGAAGAATATCTCAAATTTGAAACTAATATTTTTATAAAACAATATCATGATAACTCATTAGTGAGTGTTGTAAATGCTTTTTTTGATGGCAGGAAGTTTAAAGATAGTGACTTAACCCAATTATTAGATTGGGTTAAAAGGAAACGATTATAGGATGGAAATATTTATTACTACATTAGTCTCGTGCTCAATTTTTATGACAATTATTGGAATGATTATTATGTCTATTACCTTCTTAATTAAAGAAAAATATAAAGCAAAATGGTTTTATTACATATGGGTATTCATCGTACTTGGGCTTGCTATTCCTTTTCGACCATATTGGGGTAAATTTCTTATTAATATTACAAATAAAAGTGATATGCTTATTCAACTAGTAAATGGTTATAAAAACAATTTAGGGATTGTGAATAATACTCAAATGGTTACCACTAAAATATATCAAATAAACAGTCATTTGTACTTATTCATATTTATTGCTTGGTTAATAGGTGCTATCATTATAATTATTTACAGTTTACTAAAACATATGAATTTCTTATTTATAATAAAGAGGTGGAATGAGCCAATTAAAAATAAAGAAGAAATTAATATGTTCAAAAGCATTAAAAAAGAATTAGGAATATTATCTCATATAAAGTTGTATATGTGCCCACTTATCAAAAGTCCAATGATTATAGGGATTATAAACTCAACTATTTTGCTACCGCCAATTGACTATACTACTCCAGAGATTGCATTAATACTTAAACATGAATTAGTACATTTCAAACGGAAAGATTTATGGGTTAAAATTTTAGTGATTTTTGCAATAGCTATTCATTGGTTCAATCCATTTATATATTTGTTACCTTCAATAGTCTCCCGGCATTGTGAACTTTCTTGTGACGAGAAAATACTTCACAAGAAAGACATAAAAGTACGACTAATTTATTTTGACGCATTGGTTAAAACAATAAAATCTCAATCCAAAATTAAAACGTCATTATCATATAATTTTTTTGAAAGGAGCAAAGGAATGGAGCATCGATTATTATCAATTTTAAATACGAAACAGAAAAAAAATGGGAGGTATATTATACTTATATTATTGCCTATTATACTAAGTACGGGTGTACTTGTAGGATGTGATAAGAATATAAGTACAGTTCAACCCACAAGAGAACCTAATAAAACTATAAGTAACACACAACCTAAAAGTAAAAATGATAGTAAAACAGATTTTTACAGTAAATCAATTTCAAAAACCTATAAGAGCTTTGTGGATTTCCAAAAAGAAGCGATTATAGAAATACCCTATTCAGAACAAAAGTATGGTGATACTTATTCCGGGACTTTAAAATTTGAAGAGGGAAAGGTAATACATACCACAAATAAATTTGTAGTAACTTATCAAGGTATAATAAAAATAAAAGCGCAGTAAAAAAACAAGTGTATAAACAATTGCTACCCTTTGATGGGTTTCTTCTGCAATCCTTGATTTTGCATCATCTAAATGATTCCACTTAACATATTCATGATAAGCATCTTTATCTTTCTTTTTTAATTCTTTTAAGCTCTGATTCATTTGTTTTTAAAATTCTTTTGGACTTCATTCATTCAAATACCCCCATAAAAAATAATTATTGGTTCATTTAAATTTCTACAAATATGTAAAAAGTCCTTTTAATTTCGCTGAAAAATAAAAAACGAGTAAATATTAGTGTAATAACGCAGCCCATCTCTCAGGCCGGAAGTTCTGGTGCAAAAAACAAATGAAAGCCGTCTTTTTTTAGTAAAGACGGCTTTCATTTATCAAATACTAGAGATCAGCGTCAACTGAATAAATTCACTATTACTAATCTTCTGCAGTTGTTGGATCAATCATAACGCTTATCCGTGATATTTTATTGGCAGGAAAACCACCTAGACTTGCGTGTTCCTGAAGCGTTTCCTTGTTAGGGGAAATGTACACACAATATATCTTGTCTTCGGTAACAAAGCTTTCAACCCACTGGATTTTCGGACCAAGTTCTTTTAAAACAGCGCATGATTTTTGTGATATAGCAAGTAAGTCTTGTTTTGATAAATTTCCGGCACCGGGAATTTCTCTTTCTATTACATATTTTGGCATAAACATTCTCCTTTCGATTTGCAAGTATTTTATATTTAGTATAGCAAGTAATTAGAGATATTGCTATGTATTTGAATTAAGAATATATTCTCTATTTGATGTTTCAACCGCTTCTTTAGCAAATCACTGATTTTATGGCACTATAAAAAAACAAAATCCACGATATGCTGGTATAGAAGTTAAAATAATTGATGAAGAGCTTCAGCCAGATATAGCAGAATAATATACTTATTATTCTGCCAATTATAATGAATATACATTTTTAAGAACAGTACTTAATTGTGCCAGAATATAACATAGTTGTATGTCTACTTGAATAGTAGCCGTACAACTATGAGGTATACTGAAAATATTTATAAACTTTGCAACAACATATTCTAAAAAATGTAATAAATACAAAAATAAAGCTAGTTTAAAGACCAGTGTAACAAATGGTTTCTTATATACATACAATTTGATTTAATAATAATTCAAAGATAAAAAAATAATGAATGGGTGAATTTATTATATCAAATGGAAATATAAGATAATTAACGTTGACATCGACTTTTATAGAGCATATAATATGAGTAAATGAGCATATACAAATTGAATAATAAAAATCGATTTCCACAAAATATATAGTGTAAAAAATTAATGATTTTGTGAAGTAAGTAAGGAATATTAATATTTTTTATAAATTAAAAAGTAGAATCTAATTTAGGATGGTGTAAAATGAGGCTTATTATTATTGGGGCAGTTGCTGCTGGAACCTCAGCCGCTGCAAAGGCAAGAAGAAATAGCGAAGACGCTGAAATTATTATTTATGAGAAAGACAACTTCATATCTTATTCTGGATGTGGCATGCCATATTATATCGGTGGTGAAGTTGAAAGACTAGAGGAGCTTACACCAAGAGATCCTGCATTCTTCAAAAGTAAATATAATGTAGATATATTTACCCTGCATGAGGTAATTACTATCAACTCCGACCCAAAAACCTTGGAAATTAAGAATTTATCTACAGGTGAGATATTTACAGATGCCTATGACGAACTTATAATTGCAACTGGTGCAAGGGCGGTTGTTCCACCTATAAAAGGCGCGGATGCTGTTAATGTTTTTACCTTACGTAATATAGGAGATATGATTCGAATTAAAACTTTTGTTAATGAAAATCACCCTAAATCAGCCGCAATCATAGGAACAGGTTTTATTGGGCTTGAAGTGTGTGAGAATTTAAAAGGACTAGGTATTGATGTTACAATGATTGAAAAATTGAATCAGGTAACACCTGGTCTTGATAGTGATATGGCGGTATACGTAAAGGAACATATCGAAAAAAACGGTGTCAAAGTTCTTACGGGTGTTTCCGCAAATGAAATTACTACCAGCGGCGTGATATTATCTAGTGGAGAATCTATTAATGCCGATATGATACTTCTTTCAACAGGTGTACGTCCCAACATAGAGATTGCAAAAAGGGCTGGGGTAGAAATTGGAATAACGGGTGCTATCAAGGTTGATAGTAAAATGAGAACTAATCTAAAAGATATTTATGCTTGTGGAGATTGCAGTGAGCAATTTCACGTGGTAACAGGAAAAAACGTATATAGGCCACTAGGATCAACAGCAAACAAAACAGGAAGAATAGCTGGTGATAGTTCAACTGGAGGAAACCTTGAATTTAGAGGTATATTGGGTACGGGCATTTTTAAAATATTTGGTATGGCTGTTGCCCAAACAGGACTATCTCAGCGTGAAGCATTGGAACTAGGTTATGATATTGTGGTTTGTCACAATATTAAACCGGATAAACCGGGATATATGGGTGGAAAAGAGATGGTGATAAAGGGTATTGCAGACAAACCAACTGGAAGACTTTTGGGAACTCAGATAGTCGGTTTCGCAGGTGTAGATAAGAGAATTGACGTGTTTGTTACAGCAATCACTTTTAAAGCAAAAGTCGAAGATTTGTTTCACCTAGACTTAGCATATGCACCACCATTCTCTACTACAAAAGACCCTGTTATGTACACGGGTATGATACTTGATAACGCTATTAATAATGGAAGACCTTTAATGAGTGCAAAGGATTTAGATGTACTTATGCAGTCTGGTAAAAAATATGCACTTATTGATGCAAGGATTACCGAGCAATATGAAAAAAAGCATATTGAAACTGCTAAAAATATTCCACACGCAAAACTTAGAGATGACGCTGAAAAAATGGATAAGGAGGCTATAACGATCACCTATTGCAACAAGGGTGTCACTGGCAATGCAGCTCAAAACATATTAATTAATAATGGATTTAAAGAGGTTTATAACCTTTCTGGAGGACATAAACAATTCAGTGAAGTGCATTTAAAGGATAATACAAAATAACATCTATTAAAAAAGCCATTGTAACAGATGATTTTTAAAATGAATACTATATGAGTATAGGTGTATATGAAGATACAGTAGGAGGTGAAGAGAATGGTTAATATATTTAAAGCATTAGCGGAAGATAACAGACTTCGCATATTGGCACTTCTTATGTTAGATGAAATGTGTGTATGTGAATTTGAAGAGTGTTTAGATATGACACAGTCAAATGTTTCACGGCATCTAACAGCGCTTAAAAAGTGTGGAATATTAGGTAGCTACAAAAAAGCACAATGGACATATTACAAAATAGATAATAATTTTATAGAAAAAAATCCTGATTTATTTGCTTATTTAGCAAAAGAGCTGAAAGAATTGCCTGGCTATAATAGTGATCGTGAAAGATGGAATAAATGCAAACTACAAGATTTATGTGGCTTTAAAGTAAAAGCTAATTTGTAGTAATTAAGAAAATATAACGATTAAGCTATTAAAAAATATATTTTATAAAGCGTTGTATGCGCACTATTTAAATTTATATAATTTTTTCGAAATTAAGGAGTAGTGATTAATTATGAGTGATGTTAAAACACCTGAGATTGGATTTTTTCAAAAGTACTTAACGATTTGGGTAGCTATTTGTATGATATTAGGCGTACTTATTGGAAAGTTTATTTCGGGTATTCCAGATTTCTTTAATCAGTTTGAGTATGCGAAAGTTTCCATACCAACAGCTATACTTATTTGGGTAATGATATATCCAATGATGATGAAGGTAGACTTTCAAAGTGTTAAGGATGTTGGCAGGGAGCCAAAAGGTTTGTATGTAACTTGGGTAACAAATTGGCTTATAAAGCCATTTACAATGTATGCAATAGCTTCATTTTTCTTCTTCGTTGTATTTAAAGCATTTATTACGCCAGAACTAGCTACGCAATACCTTGCAGGAAGCATATTGCTAGGAGCTGCTCCATGTACTGCTATGGTATTTGTGTGGAGTTCACTTACTAAAGGTAATCCCGCTTATACCGTTGTTCAAGTAGCAACGAATGATTTAATTATATTGGTTGCGTTCATTCCTATTGTAAAATTTCTTCTAGGTGTAAGTAACATTGCTGTTCCTTGGGATACACTTATTTTATCAGTGGTTTTATTTGTTGTTGTTCCTCTAGTTGGTGGAATATTGACTAGGCTTACGGTAACAAAGAAAAAGGGAGTAGAGTATTTTGAAAATACATTTTTAAGCAAATTTGATAATGCAACTACTGTTGGATTGCTACTAATGCTTATATTATTATTCTCATTCCAAGGTGAGACAATTATAAATAACCCTCTACACATTTTACTTATTGCAATTCCGCTAACTATTCAAACATTTTTAATCTTTTTTATTGCATATTTAACAGCTAAAAAGCTAAAATTGCCACATGATATCGCAGCACCTGCTGGAATGATCGGAGCATCAAACTTTTTTGAACTATCAGTTGCAGTTGCGATTTCCTTATTCGGAATGGATTCTCCAGCGGCACTTGCTACTGTGGTAGGGGTACTAGTTGAAGTTCCAGTGATGCTGATTCTTGTAAGAATAGCGAATAAAACAACTCATTGGTTTCCACAATCAGTAGGTCATAGCAATTAAATATGTGGGCGATAAAGAAGAGGACAGTGGAAAGTGCGGCTGTGGTAGTGGATGTTGCTAATATTAATTTAAAAACAGCATCGTTTGTTATCAAACATTAAATTACGTTCCACAAAAAAACATAGGATGTGCCATATATAATGGTACATCCTATGCTTTTAACAGCAAATTTACTTTATGATGCAAATTTATCTACCATTTTATAGTGAATGTTGGGTATAATAAATAAAAATTAGGGGGTTAGACTTTAAATGAGCAATTATAGTTTATATGGGTTAACAATTTTATTATTAGTTTTTTCTTATTACAAAAACAAGAAAAAGACAAAAATGGCACTTAAAAAAGCTTGGAAAGCATTTGAAAATATTTTACCAGAGTTTCTTACAGTTATTATGTTTGTTGGAATTCTACTTGCGGTATTTAATGCACAATTAATATCAAGGGTTATTGGAAGTGGTTCAGGATGGCTTGGGGTTATAATTGCAGCAGTAGTTGGGGCGATTACTTTAATCCCAGGATTTGTTGCATTCCCTACTGCCGCAATGTTACTTCAAAATGGAGCAGGTTATATGCAGATAGGTGCTTTTCTTTCCTCTTTAATGATGGTGGGTGTTGTTACTATGCCAGTAGAAATGAAATTTTTTGGTAAGAAGTTAACATTACTTAGAAATTTATTTGCTTTTATATTTTCATTTTTAGTAGCCTATATCATTGGAAAGGTGGTTTAAGTAATATGAGAAAATTATTAAAAAGGTATAGATACTTTATTGGAACGGTAATAGCAGTAGGTATTTTAACAATATTTAATTACAATTTGGGAATTAAATCCTTTAGTATTGCTGCTTATAGTTTTAAAGAAATGGCTTTAGTTATACCACCAGTTTTTGTACTACTTGGACTACTTGATATATGGGTTCCAAGAGAAATGATGATAAAATACATGGGAGAAGGATCAGGTTTTAAAGGAATAATACTTTCAATTATTATAGGCTCAGCGGCAGCAGGTCCACTTTATGGTGCTTTCCCTGTGGCAGCAGTTTTTATGAAAAAAGGAGTTAAATTCAGTAATATTTTAATTTTTATTGGAGCTTGGTCTACTACTAAAATTCCGATGCTATTATTTGAAATATCAGCGCTTGGAAGTAAGTTTGCAATAACAAGATTGTTAATTGATATTCCAGGGATAATAATAATTGCTTATGTATTATCAGCTTTTGTTTCAAAAGATGAAGTTAGTATTATTTATAAGAATGCAGAAAAACTATGAAAATATAGAAGAACCATATTGTTAAAGAAATGTATAAGTAATCGCTAAAGGTAGAATTTAATAATAACTGTTTTCAAGGGTGTCATGGATGTGGAAATCTTTGTCCGACTGAAGCTATTAAATATGCGAGCGATAAAGAAGAGAAAAGTGAAAATTGTGGTTGCTCATGTGGAGACGATAATGGAGGGTGCTGCTAACATCATTTAAAATGAATATAAAAATTAAACTGGCGGGTAAAATATAACCGCTGGTTTTTAATTTTTTTGTAGTGGGGAGAGGTATGAAGAGTAATGTAATGCTACAGCAAATACAACTCATTTAGTTCAATAATATAAAGCAACAAAAAAAAATGAAAAAACGGTTGACAAATAATATGCTTAGGAATACAATACTTATATACCTGCATGGGTATATAAGTATAAAATTATTTAATTAATATATAAGGATGTGAAACTAATGGAAATACTAATGAATTTATTTAAAGTACTCTCAGATGAAACAAGGCTTAGAATTTTAGTTTTGTTATATCATAAAAAGCTATGCGTGTGTGAGATGCAAGGAATTTTAGAAGAAACTCAGCCTAAAATTTCAAAGCATTTAGGTAAACTTCGAAATATGGGCTTTGTAAAAGATGAAAGGCAAGAGCAATTTATTTATTATTACATTGATAGTGATAATGAATTGCTTAAAGACATATTGGGGGATATAATCCTAAATTCAAAAAATTACGCTATAATAAAAAAGGATTTGATAAACCTTCAAAAGGCTGATGAATATTCAAAAACATTTAAAAATAAATGTAATGCTATTAGTTAATTTTATACAGAAAATTTAAAAAAATATTATATAGGTAGGTGACAATGTTGAATATAATTTCGCAAATATTTAGTTGGATCAATAATGAAATTTTAAAAATGACTTGGCTCTCGAATCTTATTCAAGGTCTCGTAGAAAAAGTATTTGGACTGTCAATTAAGGAAAGACTTGGTGGTAGCATACATTTTTTCATTTATGACACTATAAAAATATTTATATTGTTATCAGTGTTAATTTTCCTTATATCCTATATTCAAAGTTATTTCCCACCGGAAAGAACAAAGAAAATTCTTGGAAACATTAAGGGTATTAAGGGAAATATACTAGGCGCATTACTTGGAACTATTACACCGTTTTGCAGTTGTTCTAGTATTCCAATATTCATAGGATTTAACTCAGCAGGACTACCCCTTGGAATAACTTTTTCATTCCTTATATCTTCACCACTTGTAGATTTAGCATCATTATTAATCTTAATGTCTTTCTTTGGTGCCAAAATTGCTATAGCCTATGTTGTTGTAGGGCTGATTCTAGCAGTTATTGGTGGGACTATTATTGATAGATTACATCTTGAGAAATATGTAGAAGGCTATGTAAAAGAAATTGAAGATGTTGATGTAGAAATAATTGAGATGACAAGGCTTGAGAGAATATCTTATTCAAAAGAGCAGGTTAAAGAAGTATTCCATAAGGTTTGGTTATATGTTTTAATCGGGGTTGGGATTGGTGCTGCAATTCACAATTGGATACCTCAATCAATAATAGAAACTGTAGTTGGAAACGATAATCCTTTTGCAGTATTACTTGCTACTGCCGTAGGTATACCAATGTATGCTGACATATTCGGGACATTGCCAATAGCAGAAGCATTATTTGGAAAAGGAGTAGGTATTGGTACTGTATTGTCCTTTATGATGGCTGTAACTGCTCTTTCACTTCCATCACTAATTATGCTTAGTAAAGTTGTTAAACCTAAATTATTATCTATATTTGTAGCAATAGTTGCAACAGGTATAGTCATAATAGGATATTTATTTAATGCATTTTCATTCTTATTAGTTTAAAAAATTATAAATTCTAAAGGAGGAAATATTATGAAAATTAAAGTTTTAGGTTCAGGGTGTTCTAGTTGCAAAAAATTAGAGGAAAATACAAAAAAAGCATTAGAGGAGTTAGGAATTGAGGCAACTATAGAAAAGGTTACTGACTTTAAACAAATTATGGCCTATGGAGCTATGAAAACTCCTGCTCTAGTAGTAGATGAAAAAGTGAAGATAATGGGAAGAGTACCAACAGCTGACGAAATTAAAAAACATTTATAATTTATCTTTATCATTAAGTATATAATATATTTTCGTATAATTATTTATTGGAACGGGTGATGAAACTTGGATATAAAGGTATCAAACCTTTGGGAAGAATTTAGAATACCACTTAAAAAATTCATTAGCAAAAGAATTTCAAAAGAGCAGGACACTGAGGATATTCTTCAGGAGGTATTTTTAAAAATAAATAGTAATATAGTCACTTTAAAAGATAAACAAAAATTACATGCTTGGATATATAGAATTGCTAAAAACACAATTATTGACTTTTATCGCAACAATAATTCTACTAAGGAGATCGAATTAACAGAGAATTTGATAGTGGAAACAGATGAAGATTTTTTCTTTTCTTCCGTCTATATATATGAATAGTCCAATATTAAAAAATAAATGGAGGGTGATTTATTTGGATAATAATGAAGAAATCAGAGAACATATTCGAAAAAATTATGCTAATATTGCATTAAAAAGTGTTAAAGGGGGCAATTGTGCTTGTGGGTCCGGTTGTTGTAATGACAATGCAACGGATATAAAAGGAAATACTATTAACTTGGGTTACTCAGAAGAAGACCTTTTAAGTGTACCAATTGAAGCTAATATGGGACTCGGTTGTGGGAACCCAATAGCCATTGCAGCATTGAAAGAAGTAGAAACCGTTCTTGACTTAGGGAGTGGAGGAGGATTTGATTGTTTTCTCGCAAGAAGGCAGGTGGGAGAAACGGGGTATGTAATTGGGGTTGATATGACACCTGAGATGATTAAATTATCAAGAAAAAACCTTCGAAAAAGCGGATATACAAATATGGAGTTCAGGTTAGGTGAAATTGAGAATTTACCTGTTGCAGATGCATCTATTGATGTAATTATTTCAAGTTGTGTAATTAATCTGTCTTTGGAAAAAGAAAAAGTTTTTAAAGAAGCATATAGGGTTTTAAAATCTGGTGGAAGATTGTCTATTTCTGATGTTGTGGCAACTGCCGAATTACCTCATCATGTAAAAGATGACCTAAGCATGTTGGCAGGTTGTATTGCGGGAGCTGAATATATTGAGAATATACGAGGAATGCTCCTAAGCGTTGGGTTCAGTAATGTTGAAATGATACCTAAAGATAATAGTAGAGAAATTCTTAAGTCATGGGCTCCTGGTAAAAACATTGAGGAATTTGTGGCTTCTTATATTATCGAAGCAAAGAAGAATTAAGAATTATTAAAATTCAGAAAGCTATGAAATTGGAGGTTAAAACCTTGATTTTATAGCTTTTATTTGTTTATATTATTTATCTTCAATGAACTGAAAAATAATTAAAAATTTATTTGTAAATATTGAAATTTAAATGTAGCAAATATATTGACCTCGGAATATTAATGAATTATAATATAACAATATAATCATTTAATTATATTGTTATATGGTTATATTAATAAATTGGATATTTTAGTATAAGAAAAATTTTAATAAAAAAAGGGGAGTTAAAAATGGAAAAGAAGAGTATAAATAAAAATAGTATTGTTCTATTGTTAGGATTGGCAGGGTTTATTGTTATGGCAGATAACTGGGTAGTATCACCTATACTACCTGCAATAGCTGAAAATTTAAATGTTGAAATAGCAAAAGCGGGGTTATTAATTACAGCATATATGATTCCTTTTGGAATATTTCAAATAATATTTGGCCCATTAGCAGATAGATACGGTAAAAAGCAGGTTATAACTTTTTCCTTAATTATGTTTACAATTGCAACTGGCTTATGTGCATTAGGTACTTCACTAACTAATCTGGCAATATATAGAGGACTTACAGGAATTTTCGCAGCCTCAGTAATGCCAATTTCTCTTGCCCTTATTGGTGATGTGTTTCCTATGGAAGAGAGGCAACAAGCTATAGGAACATTTATGGGGATATCATTTTTAGGTCAAGGATTAAGTATGGCCATAGGAGGAACTATAGCATATTTTTTAAATTGGAAAGGCGTATTTATAGCTTATGCAGTTCTTTCATTGATACCAACTATACTTCTAATATCAAATTATAAAAAATTACCTTCAGAGAAAAATCCTAATAGTGAAATATTAAAACCTTATTCTAGACTTTTATCTAATTCAAAAAGCTCGTTTACTTATTTAATTGTTTTATTAGAAGGAATATTTATAGTAGGAAGCTTTTCATATATAGGCTCATTTATAGCTAAAACCCATCATTATAATTATTTTAAAATAGGTATGATTTTAACTGCGTTTGGAGTAATGTCTGTTATTGGAGGAAGATTAAGCGGAAAGCTTTCTAAGAAATTTGGACAGAAGAAGGTTTTAAGTGCAGGACTATTATCTGCAGCAATTGCAGATATAATAATTTTCTATTTTGGCAGTAATATTTACTTGCTGATTTTAGGCGTGGCACTACTTGGATTAGGATTTATTTTAACACACTCAACACTACTTACAAGAGCAACAGGATTCGCACAAAAATCAAGAGGTGCAGCAATGTCATTAGTTGCCTTCTGTTTTATGGGTGGCGGTGGAGTTGGAACTGCTATTGGCGGAAAACTTATACTTGCATATTCATTGAATAGTTTGTTTATTATATATGGAATTGCACTATTTATAACACTTATATTAAGTGATTTATTAATAAAGGATTAATAAAAGATATTTAAGAGGAATATTAAAATGTTTTTATAATACAATGTTAGGTGCTGTTATCTGTTACATAACATTGAAATATTTATAAAAATAATATATAGTATGTACTAGATAATTATTTAATTAAAAGCTATAATGTTTAAACGAAGTATTAAATGTAATTGCATACCTTTAATACTACAAGGAGGAAGAAAATTGAATCAAGATGATTTGGCAGTAAAAATATTTAAAGCGCTTGGAAACCCTGTAAGATATAAAATAATGCAGTTTCTATCTGATGGTCCTCAATGTGTTTGTAAACTAAATGAAAAGATTGACTTTAGCCAAGCAAACCTATCACAGCATTTAAGGATTTTAAAAGATGCAGGATTGGTTAAGAGTGAAAAGGTTGGACTTGAAATGCACTATAGGTTATATAGTGATGATGTGAAAAATATTATTGAACATGTTAATAAATATGTCTTTGGATATGTTCATAATATGCAAAAGAACGTAAAAGAAGGATAGATTATAGTTAATATGTATAGTACTATACATATTAACTAATTTTATATTCTAAACTTAATCATTTAATTATATAATTATGTAAGGGGGGCGATTTAAATGAAAAAAACAACTAGAATTAGTATTATTCTTATTTTAATACTTAGTGTGATTGGAATCTGGGGTTATAAAACATATGGCATAAAGAAAGCACATACAGAAACTACAGAAAATATGGAAAAAGATAAACCTATGTTAGTGGATTTAGGATCAGGAACTTGTATACCGTGCAAAGAGATGGTTCCTGTACTTGCGCAGGTGAAGAACATGTATGATGGCAAGGCAGTCGTTAAAGTTATAGATGTAAATGATAACCCCGAAGAAGCTAATAAATATGGAATAAGGGTTATTCCAACTCAAATATTTCTAGATAAGGGTGGGAAAGAAGTATTTAGACATGAAGGTTTCTTCTCAAAAGAAGATATTGTAAAAGTATTTAAAGATATGGGAGTTGAATAAATGAACGAGTTTTTAAGTAATTTCGGCGGTATGTTATCTAATAATATTTGGCTTGCTTTGATCATGTCTCTGCTTTCAGGAATAATATCTTCCTTTAGTCCTTGTGTACTATCGACAATTCCTTTAGTTGTAGGTTATGTAGGTGGGTATGCAGGAAAGGATAAAAAACTTGCTTTTAAATACTCACTTATATTTTGCGTGGGTATTGTAATTACATTCACGACTTTTGGAGCACTTTCAGCAATACTTGGAAAACTTATGACTGGAACGGGGAAATGGTGGTATATAGTTCTTGGGGTAATTATGTTAATCGTTGCACTTCAATTACTGGGTGTAATAGAATTTAAGAATAACTCATGTAAAGTACCGAATAAAAAAGTAGGTCTAATGGGAGCCTTTTTCCTTGGGATACTTGGAGGGGTATTATCCTCTCCTTGCTCTACACCTGTACTAGTGGCTATTTTAGCCTTTGTAGCTGGAAAAGGAAATATAATAATAGGTATATCAATGCTACTTTTATATTCTATTGGTCATTGCACTTTGATTTTAATTGCAGGAACCTCGGTAGGATTTGTGGAAGCAATAAGCAATTCTAAGAAAACTTTAGCTATTGGTAAAATATTAAAAACTTCATTGGCCATTATTGTGATGTTTTTAGGATTATACCTAATTTATACTGGAATATAGGTCTCAATACAAATTTTAGTGTGGTATTTAATTAATGAATAGTAAATAGCTTCTGAGAATAATATCTTGGAGGTTTTATTTTTGTGCGATCTTAATACATACAAAAATATTGCCAAATATTTAAAAAATGATTCTTGGGAGGATGCATGTACTTAGATTTACAAGCACATATTATATATAGATTTTTTATTATTTGGATTATTAGCGAAGAACTATGGGAACACTTAATGAAGTAATGAATAGAATATATATATATATATATATATAGATAATTATTAATGTATAATTTAATTTATATAGACTTATATGTTGAGGTGTTGACTTAATATAGATAACGGCATATACTATATATAGACAAATGTATATATAAGAGGTGATAAAATGAAAGAAAATTATGATGATAGTGCAAAAATTATTAAAACATTTTCAGATGCAAGTAGACTTAAAATAATTGATATTTTATCTTGTGGAGAGAAGTGTGCTTGTGATATATTAGAACATTTTGAGTTTACACAGCCAACGCTTTCACATCATATGAAGGTATTAATGGATGCTGGTATTGTGAAATGTAGGAAAGATGGACTATGGAGTTATTATTCACTGAATAATAATAATTGTAATAAAATTATATTATTTCTTATGAATCTTATTACAGATAAAGATGACTGCATATGTAAAGATAAAATTGAAACTGTATGTAAATAACAAACAAATATAAAAAGGAGTGTTTTATATGAAAAAAATGATAATCTTTGAACCAGCTATGTGTTGCTCAACAGGAATTTGTGGACCAGGAGTTGATAGACAACTATTAAGAGTTTCTTCGATAATAAATAACTTAAATAAGAATGGTATTTTAGTTGAGAGGTATAACGTATCAAGTAATCCACAAATGTTTGTTGATAACAAAACAATAAATGAAATGTTAAACAATGAAGGAGTAGAAGTTCTTCCAGTTACAATGGTAGATGACGTTGTTGTAAAAACAAAGATCTATCCAACGGATGAAGAGTTTTCTAAATTATTAGATGTGCCAGTAACTTCCTTAAAATCAGTTATCAAAAAACCAATTATTAAAAAATCATCGAAAGATTGTGGTTGTGATGGTGGCTGTTGCTAATGTTGTAATTTGAAGAGAGTGCATTACGAAATATAATGCAAAAATATTAGAAAAACAGGAGGTAATTAAAAACATGGAAATTTTTAATCCACAAAATATAAAACTTACAAAATATTTATTTTACACAGGAAAAGGTGGAGTAGGCAAAACTTCAACCGCATGCGCTACAGCAGTTAACCTTTCTGATCGTGGAAAGAAGGTACTTCTTATAAGCACCGACCCGGCGTCAAATCTACAAGATGTTTTCAGCACCGAACTTACAAATAAGGGAGTCCCAATTAAGGAAGTTCCAAATCTTGTTGTTGCAAACCTTGACCCGATTCAGGCAGCGGCAGAGCACAGAGAAAGCGTAATTGCACCTTACCGTGGTAAATTACCAGAAGCTGTGCTTAAAAATATGGAAGAACAGCTTTCTGGCTCATGTACTGTTGAAATTGCAGCATTCAATGAATTTTCAAAATTTATCACAGATGAAAAAGTACAAGTAGATTATGATCATATTATTTTTGATACTGCTCCTACTGGTCATACACTTAGAATGCTACAGTTACCATCAGCATGGAGCGGTTTTATTAGCGAAAGTACACACGGTGCATCCTGCTTAGGCCAGCTTTCTGGTCTAGAAGATAAAAGGGAAACCTATAAGAAAGCAGTAGAAACCTTGTCAGATGGAGAATTAACAACTCTTATGCTTATTGCTCGCCCAGAAATGACACCACTTAAAGAAGCAGAAAGAGCATCAAAAGAACTTTCTGAAATAGGCGTAAACAATCAAACAATGATAATAAATGGTGTGATAAGCTCTTATGATGATAGTGTATCTAAAAGCCTATATCAAAAACAGCAAAAGTCACTTATAGAAATGCCACAGGGGTTACAGGACATTACTACTTATATGGTACCTCTCAGAGCTTACAATATAACTGGCATGGAAAATGTACGCGCACTTCTTACCAAAGATAATTATAGTGAAAGCAGTGAAAAGATAAATGCGAAAACTATGTTAGCTTTAAAAGATGTGGTTGAAGACCTATACAAAAGCAATAAAAAGGTAATATTCACTATGGGAAAGGGCGGCGTTGGTAAAACTACAATCGCAGCGGCTATCGCACTAGGCTTATCGGCAAAAGGTAAAAAAGTACATCTCACTACAACTGATCCTGCAGCTCACCTTAAATACGTAATTAATGAGAGTAAAAATATAACTATGAGCCATATTGATGAAAACGCTGAACTTGAGAAATATAAAGAAGAGGTGCTTTCTAAGGCAAGAGAGACTATGGCTGATGAAGATATAGCCTATGTTGAGGAGGATTTACGGTCTCCATGTACACAGGAAATCGCAGTATTTAGAGCTTTTGCACAAATAGTTGCCAAGGCTAAAGATGAAATTGTTGTGGTTGACACAGCTCCAACAGGACATACTCTGCTTCTACTTGAGTCTACTCAAAGTTACAATCAAGAAATAAAACGATCACAAGGAGATGTGCCAGAATCTGTTAAGGAATTGTTACCACGCCTTAAAAATGTGGATGAAACTGAGGTAATAATTGTAACGCTTGCTGAAGCTACACCTGTATATGAGGCAACACGTCTTGAAGAAGATTTGAAACGTGCAAAGATTAGAGCGAAATGGTGGATTATTAATTCATCACTGAGTGCAACAGGTACTACAAATAAATTGCTAGCTGCAAAGGCGAGCAATGAGATTGAATGGATTAACAAAGTTGATTCTCATGCAAATGGTAAATTTGCTGTTATCCCTTGGAGTGCTGACGAAATCAAAGGCGATAAGTTAAATGAGTTACTAGAATAAATTTTGTAAGATGCTAATTGATCCTGCTGTTAATAATTATAATTTGACATATAATAAGTGAAATGACCAGCTATTTAGAGACAAATAGCTGGTCATTTTTTTATTGATATATAAAATTATTCTTCAAATAGGTATAGACTAGCTCCAAGGCATGCACCTATCATTGGTGCTAGTAGGTATATCTAAATATACCTATAATCTGATGAAACTATTGAAGGGCCTAAAGACCTAGCAGGATTAAATGAACCACCTGAAATAGGGCCTGCCACCAGTGCTCCAAGAAATACAGTCATGCCAACCAATACTCCTGAAAGGGTAGTTCCAAGTTTAGTGAGCTCCTGATATATCGCCATAAGAGAAAATCATAATAAATATTATAATACCAAAAGCAAGCGCCACTCCGATATTCCCTATAGAATTTTGTGATAAAGCATTTATAACTATTGCGCAGCTACCAACGAAAACTAAAAAGAAAGTGCCGATAAACTCCGCAAGGCATTTTTTGTATATCATCAAGTTGTTAGTATTAGCTACATCCAGTAGTAGTTCCACACTCAAGGCAAACCTTGCAAGTTCCGTTTCTCACAAGTCTTGTACTTGAGCAATGAGAGCATGTTTCAGAGTATAATCTTTCCCCTTGAACGTTGCCAATGCTCAGGCTAGTAGGAGAGAGAATATTCTCAGCTTCTGCAATACCTGCTGAAATTTCACTCTCGTCTGGTATTAGAGGGTTATTAGGTATATTGGTGCTACTGTAATTTTCGGGTTTAATTTGACACCTAGAATAGTCACCTAGCTCTATATCAATAATCTTGCTTATTAAATCGGATATAGAAGAAACAGATTTAATATAAGGATGTTTTTGTACAAAACCATAAGGTTCAAATTTTTGTCCACGAAGCATTTTAGAAATAGCTTCTCCGGGTACATGATGTTGAAGCATTACTGAAATTGCTTTTGATAAAGAATTAAGTAATCCAGTAATAATAGTACCTTCTCTATCTGTAGTTATATATATTTCAGAAATTTCTCCATTTGAACGTCTATTTACAGTGGTATAGACTTTTACATCATCAATTTGAGCAGGATGAGTTGTTCCGTAACGTATTCCAATTGGTTTTTCGCGTGTTGAGTGATTAGAGGTTTCTTGTAATGTTTTTGCTTTCTTTAAAAGAGCCTCATATGATAAATCCTCAAGTAATACTTCTTTATCTTCAGACAAAGTAGTGTTTAAAGGCTGACTTGCTTTTGAACCGTCTCTATACAAGGAGATACCTTTGACGCCTAGCTTCCAAGAACTTAATATAACTTCTTTAAAGTCTTCTATAGTAGCATTTTTAGGCAAGTTTACAGTCTTTGATATAGAACCTGATATAAGTGGAGTTATTGCTGCCATCATAAGGACATGTCCCATAAATGATATATATCTTTGACCGCTACCGCATTTGTTTGCTGTATCAAATATAGGCAAATGTTCTATCTTTAAATGGGGAGCGCCCTCAATTTTTCCATCAACTATTTTCTCATATTCAAATCCATTTTCATTAACTTTTTCTTTCCTTAGAATATATTCTAGAATATCATTTGTTTCTTTTTCGGAATATCCAAGGTTATCCAAAGAATCTTTAATTACAGGATTTACGATGGTCATAAAGCCACCACCAGATAATTTCTTATATATACAATGACTAAAATATGGCTCTACTGATGTTGCTCCACAATCCATGGCAAAGGAAATAGTGCCAGTAGGAGCTAAAACTGTAACTTGAGCATTTCTAAAACCATATTTTTCACCACTAGCTAATACTTTTGACCAACAGTTTTTAAGAGTTTCACTGATATTGCCTAGAGAATTATTATTTAATATATCATGGTTAACTTTTATAGGTTGATAATTTAAATTCTCATAATTACTATTTAGTGCCCCAGCAGCTCGAGCATGATTTCTTATAACTAATTGCATATGGTTCTTATTTATTTCATATTTTTCAAAAGGAGCAAGTTCTTTTGCTATTAAAGATGAAACATAATAAGACTGCGCAGTCATTATTCCACTTAATGATGCAGCTATATTTCGAGCATCTTCTGAGTCATAAGAGTAGCCCATTACCATAAATAGTGAAGCTAAATTTGAAAGACCAAGACCCGTGGTTCTAAATAAATAACTTTTCCTTGCTATGTCTTCAGTTGGAAACTGACCCCAATGTATGGAGGCTTCAAGAACTAGTTGAGTAAGACCTATTAAATGAACATATCCATCAACATCAAATTTCTTAGTTTTGCTATCATAAAATTTATATATATTAATAGATGCTAAATTACAAGATGTATCATCTAAAAAAGCATATTCTCCACAAGGATTAGTTGAATTTATTCTATTATATTTAGCATTAACTACTCCATCTTCTCCACCAGGACAAGTATGCCATGCGTTAAAGGTGTCATCAAACTGAGGAGCTGGGTCAGCGCATTGCCAAGCAGCCTTGTTGAAAGTATCCCATAGTTCTTTAACACTTATATCTTCATCAATTGAGGAATCACATCTTCCTTTAAGAGTAATAGTCTGGTCAGGATTTTTTGATAAGTTATCAACTTTCATCATGAATTCATCTGAGAATCTTATGGAGTTGTTGCCATTTTGGCCAGATACAGTCTCATAAGCCTCTCCTTCAAAACTACCATCATAACCCATTTTAGTAAGAGCGCGTACTTTATCTTCTTCTTTAGCTTTCCAAGTCATAAACTCCATTATTTCAGGGTGATTAATATCGAGACATAACATCTTAGCTGCACGCCTTGTAGTTCCTCCAGATTTTATAGCCCCAGCATTTCTATCCAGACCTCTTAAAAAACTCATGAGGCCGGACGAAAATCCGCCACTAGATAATCTCTCACCGCGGGCTCTTAGGCTTGAGAAGTTAGTCCCTGTTCCAGAACCACCTTTAAATAATTTAGTCTCTGTTACATACTGCTCAGAAATTGAATGCTTGCCTAGCAGTTTATCTTCAATTGAGAGAATGAAACAAGCTGATGCTTGAGTTCTTGTATAAGCATCTTCACTTCTAACAATTTTTTTTAATTTTTCATTATAATAAAAATTATCTAAAGACCCCCCTTTTATACCATAGGAGAGGTTAAGCCCGGTATTAAACCATTGAGGAGAATTTGGAGCAAACATTTGATTTAAAAAAGCATATATTAATTCATCATATACAATGCTCTTTTCCTCAGTAGATTTAATAATAGTCTCGTCAGTCAAGGATTCACACCAAAAGTTAACAAGCCTATGAGATACCATTTTCATACTATTCTCATAACCTTCTTTGGTATTAACTCCGGATTTTCTAAAATATTTTGAAGCAATTATATCGCATGAATTCTGTGAGTAATGCTCTGGGAATTCTAAATCTTTCATATCTAGAAGTATTTTATTAGTTTTATGGTCTTTTAACAAGACGTCTACCTTTTTCCAATTAAATAAATCAAAAACAGTAATAGTTTTATCTTTTTCTAATTCCTTTGTGTAATATCTTTTAATTAAATTTTTTATTTCCGCCATAATTAATACTAGCTTAAAAAAAACTAGTATAGACACCTCCTATTAGTTGCATATTAAATCTAAATCATGTAAAATGTATTTCGGAATGTTTGAAATTGCTATACCTAAAAGGTTTCTTAATTATTTAGGCTAATCTTATGTGTATAATCAGTATAATACCATATGTAGTAATTGCAAAACAATATCCACTACATATGGTATTATATAATAAAATTTAGAATAAATCAAGAATTAATATTTACTTAAAATATGACGAATTATAGGCTCAAATATCAAATATAGTAGTATAATAAATATATATTTACTGCATTACGATATTTGATAGATAAATTAATTTGAAATAGGAGATGATGAAATTATGATACACCAATTTGATGGAGAAATACCCAATGTACACAAAAATACCTTTATTGCTTGTAGTGCAGATGTTATAGGAAATGTAACCATAGGAGAGCGCAGTAATATTTGGTTTGGAGCAGTATTAAGAGGGGACATGAATACTATGTCTATAGGTGCATATACGAATATTCAAGACAATTCTACGGTGCATAATGATCACGGTTTCCCTGTTAATATAGGAGATTACGTAACTATAGGACATAATTCTATAATACATGGTTGTAAAATTTCGAATTATACTTTAATTGGAATGGGAAGCACAATACTTAATGGGGCTGAAATAGGAGAGTATACTATAATTGGTGCGGGAAGTTTAGTTACCCAAGGGAAAAAAATACCCTCAGGTGTTCTTTGTATGGGAGTGCCAGCAAAAGTCATTAGAGACCTTACAAAAGAAGAAAAAGAAGGATTTAGGGAATCAGCACTGTATTATGCAGAACTTTCAATGAAATATATTCCAAAATAAATTCAATTTAAATATAGTGATAAAGATATAGATTAATTCAAAGCTTAAATAAAAGGTAGGAGATAATAAATGATAAACATAGGAGATATTAATAGTTTAAAAGTAGTTAGGCGAGCGGAATTTGGGTATTATCTGGGTGCGCAGACAGATAACACTAGTGATGACATACTATTACCAATGAAAAGTACAGTGGGTAGAGCACTTAAGATTGACGATGAAGTTGAGGCATTCATATATAGAGATTCAAGTGATAGATTAATTGCAACTTTAAAAAAACCACTTGCAAAGGTTGGAGACTTAGCTTATTTAAAAGTAGTTGATATGACTCCAATCGGAAGTTTTGTAGAGATTGGTTTAGAAAGAGATATATTGGTTCCTTTCAAGGAGGAAAATTATAGTCTAGAAACAGGAAAGAAATATCTTTTTTATGTGTACTTAGACAAGACTGGAAGACTGGCGGCTACCACTTTTATTGATCAATATTTATATGAGACAGATTCATATGATATTGATGATGAAGTGGAAGGAACAGTATACGGAATTCAGACTAATGGTACGCTAATGATAGCCATTGATGATATTTATAGAGCAGTTATTCTAAGAAATGAGAATTATGCGAAAGTAATACCTGGAGATAGACTAAAAGTAAGAGTAAAAAAATATTATGAAGATGGTAAAATGGATGTAACTGCAAGAAAACCAAGACTAGAAGAAAGAGATGTAGTTGAAGAGCAAATATTGGAATATTTAAATAAATGCGATGGATCTATGCCATACAATGATAAAAGTTCTCCTGACGATATAAAGAAAAATTTTCAAACTAGTAAAAATGCCTTTAAAAGAGCGTTAGGTGGACTTATGAAAAATGATCTAATTGTTCAAGATGAAGAAGGTACCAAATTAAAATAATTATATTTTTTAAAATAGTAAAAGACTTATGGATTAATTCATAAGTCTTTTACTATTTTAATATGTTTTATACTTATGTTTTATATTTTTAAGAATTGCGTTTAAAAATTTTAACAACCTCATTAAAGAGTAATGGCATTAAAGCTAAGATAGTAACAATGCCCCAATCGAGTAAACTTAAAGCATGAACACTAAAGGCACTTGCAAGTGGTGGTACAGTTATTATTAAATTTTGTAGTAATATACCTAAGACTATAGCCCCAATTAAATATTTGTTTGTAAATAGACCTATTTGGAATATAGATTTTTTATCATTTCTCATATTTAGAGAATGAACAAGTTGAGAAACACTAAGGACTACAAAAGCCATTGTTTGTGCGTGCTTTAGAGCATCTTCCGAGATATTTTTAGGGAATAATGGGAATAAATTAGTTGCTCCACTATAATATTTTGCACCTATTATGAATGCTGTTAAAGTTACTATAGCAATTAGCAATCCGTTTAAAAGCAAACTTACAAATGTACCCTTAAATAAACTATCCTTCGGGTTACGTGGTTTGTACTTCATTACATCAGGATCACCAGGATCGATTCCTAGAGCTAAAGCTGGGAGTGTATCTGTAATTAAGTTAATCCATAATATATGGATAGGTCTAAGTGGTGATGCCCAGCCTAAAAGGATTGCAAGAAATAGCGCTATAATTTCTCCAACATTACAGGAGATAAGGAACACTACAGTTTTTTTAATATTTGTGAAGATGTTGCGTCCTTCCTTTATAGCAGAGACAATAGTTGAAAAGTTATCATCTATTAATACCATATCAGCAGCGCCTTTAGCTACATCAGTACCTGTTATGCCCATGGCTACACCAATATTTGCAATTTTAAGAGATGGTGCGTCATTTACTCCATCTCCAGTCATTGATACAATGTTTCCTTTAGATTTAAGAGCCTTTATAATCTTCACCTTATGTTCAGGGGACACTCTTGCGAATACACTAATGTTATCAATTTTACTATTTAGTTCATCATCTGACATTTTATCAAGCTCTGTTCCAGACATAACTGATAGAGAGTCTTCGGTAATATTAAGTTCTTTTGCTATGGCAAAAGCTGTGTTTTGATGATCGCCGGTTATCATTACAGTTTTTATTCCAGATTTTTTGCATAAGGAAATAGAATCTTTAACTTCAAGTCTAGGTGGATCTATCATGCCAACAAGGCCAATAAATATTAAATCATTTTCTAAGGAATCAATATTTACATGAGAAGTTGAAAGGACTTTATAAGCTGCGCCTAGAACTCTTAAAGCATTATCAGACATATTATTGGATGCAGTTAATATGTCTTTTTTTAGGTTTTCGGTCATATCCACTATGCTTCCTTTAAGATAGGCTTTAGTACATAGCTTTAACAAATTATCAATAGCTCCTTTTGTCATTACATAATATTCATTATCATATTTATTTACGGTGGTCATTAATTTTCTATCTGATTCAAATGGAATTTCATCAATTCTTTTATGCTTTTTCTCTAAATCGTCTTTAAATATTTTGTAATTTACTCCAGCTACGAGTAGTGCTATTTCAGTGGGATCACCCGTTTTTGAATTTTCAGAGTACGTAGCATCGTTACATAAAATAAGATTTTCAACTAATAGCTTATGCTCATTGTCATTAATGTTTAGATTGTCTATATTTTCTAAGTAGCCACCTGCATAGAATTTTGTTACAGTCATTTTATTTTGAGTTAAAGTTCCTGTCTTATCGGAACATATAATATTCACTGAACCTAAAGTTTCAACAGCAGGTAATTTACGCACTATAGCATTCTGTTTTATCATCTTTTGAACACCCATAGCAAGTACTATAGTGACTATTGCAGGGAGACCTTCAGGGATTGCAGCAACTGCTAAACTAATGGACGTAAGTAGCATTTCAAAAAGATCTCTTTTTTGAAGAACGCCAACTAAAAACATAAGAGCACATATTAATAAAGCACCTATTCCTAGGTACTTGCCAAGCTCAGCTAGTTTCTTTTGTAGAGGCGTCTGGGCGTCTACATTCTCATCGAGCATCTTAGCGATTTTACCTATTTCAGTATTCATTCCAGTAGACACGGCTATGCCGACACCTCTACCGTAAGTTGCGAGGGTTGACATGAAGAGCATATTTTTTTGATCACCCAGTGGAATATCATCACCAGTTAAGACTAATAAAGCATCTTTATCAACTGGCACAGATTCTCCTGTAAGTGTAGATTCTTCAATTTTCAAATTCGCAGTTTCAAGTAGTCTTAAATCGCAAGGCACATATCGTCCTGCGTCAATAATAATAATATCGCCAGGCACAACCTCTTGCGATGGAATTTCTTTTAATTCGCCATGGCGACGAACTACAGCCTTGGGAGTAGATAATTTTTTTAAGGCATCAAGAGCTTTTTCTGCTTTAGACTCTTGAATAATTCCGACTGTAGCATTAATAACAATTACAATGGCAATTATTATTGCGTCGCTTGTTTCACCAAGCAGGGCAGAAATTACAGCAGCTGCAATTAAAATGTAAATTAAAATATCGTTCAATTGGGCAAAAAACATAGATATCAGAGTTTTAGGTTTTTTAGATGCTAATTGATTCAATCCGAATTTATTTCTTTTTAGCTCTATTTCCTTTTGGGAAAGCCCGGTTTTGAGATTTGTATCTAATTCTTTTAAAACTTCCTCTATAGTTTTGTTAAAAAACATGAATATCACCTCGTCTTATAGTATTTGTTGTTTTAGTGTAATTTATTAAAAACAAAAAAATTATTATATAATGATATAAGAGATACAATAATAAGTATATGTGATAACTAGAGTAAATATATAATAATATCTATATTGGTATTAAAGAGTAAAATATAATACCTAATACTCCTGAAATCATTATTACTAAAATTGGATGGAGTTTATTAGTTAGCAATAGTCCTAAAATTATAATTCCAATTACTATGCTTTTAATGTCTTTATAGGATTCACGGCCCAGAGACAAAAATACAGAGATTATAAGACCAATCATTGCAGGTCTCATACCTGCTAGTGCAGCCTTCATTATGGAGGATTCTTTAAATTTTAGTATATAGTGATTTGCTATGGAAACTAAAATAAAAGAAAATGAAATTACACCTAGTGTTGCTGCCATACTACCTAAGATACCGGAAACTTTGAAACCTACAAAAGTAGCTGAATTTATAGCTATAGGTCCTGGAGTCATCTGTGATATTCCAATAATATCAATAAACTGTTTGGAGGTAATCCACTTATGGTTTTCCACAATTTCTCTTTGAATAACTGGAAGCATAGCATAACCTCCACCAAAGCTAAAGGCACCTATTTTAAAGAAGGATATGAAAATTTCAATTAGAATAGACATTTACTTCACCTTCTTTCTAAGAAATATAACCCCGTACAAACCAGATAAAAGTATAATTATAACAGGATGTACTTTTAAAAATAATATACTTGCAATGGATACCAAAATTATAATAAGATTTACATAACTTTTCTTTAGGGATTTCGATAAACTTACCACAGCTATGAGTATAAGCACTGGTACTGCAGCAGAAATACCTTCGAAAATTAGATTTACATAATGATAATCCCTAAATTTTATAAAAAAAACAGCAATGCATAATATTATAAAAAATGAAGGTAAAATCACTCCTAAAAGACCGATGATAGCTCCAAGTAAACCTCCAATTCTATAACCAATAAACATGCTACTATTAACAACAAAGGCTCCAGGGAAAGTTTGAGAAATAACAATTATATCTAAGAAATCTTCTTTTGAAATCCACTTTTTTTTGGCTACGACTTCTGTCTCAATGAGTGGGATCATGGCATAACCTCCACCAAAGGTAAAAGATCCTATTTTAAAGAAAGTCCAAAACATATTTAATAATATTTTCATTTTGTTCACCTCTAAGAATTTAAATTTTTAGCCATATTAATATAAATAAAGGCCTCTGGCATAACTTAAAAACATGAATCTATATTTATAATCTATAATATTTACCATTTGATTATACTAAGATAAACAAAATTGGCAACTATATAATTTTTAATCATTAGTAATCATTATGTGATAAAAATAATTATTTATTGTTACAAGAATTAATTTTTCATTGTGGCTAGAATTTAATTTTTCATTGTGGCAAGAACTTATTTCCATACGGGGCAAGAATTAATTTTTCATGCGGGGCAAGAATTAATTTTCTATACGGGTATATTTTTTTGCGGAAAGTTCGATATAATATATATAAGACACTAAAACCTTTAGAATAATTAATATAGACAAATTGGGGGTGCAAAAATTATGGAAATATCAAGAGCAAGAAGAAATTCACCTGTTGCATCGGATAAAAAGACTGCATCAAGTAAAATGGATTTTTCTCAAAATTTTAGTTTTGCTAGGCAGCAAAAGTCTGATCAGCAGTTAAAGGATATGATGGATGACATAAAAAAGAAAGGGAATAGGTTATCTATTACAAAATGCTTTGCAGATGTTAAAGCGTATAAAAATTTAATTAAGCAATACTTGGACTCTGTGTTGAAACACATGTACGAAATTAAAAAAGATATTAGCTTTTGGCAAACACAATATTTCATAACGGTAGATACTGTGGACACTAAACTTGAGGAACTTACGCAATTGTTATTAAGTCAAGAAAAAGGAAATATTGACGTAGCAAATACTATTGATGAAATTTCAGGATTAATTGTAGATATTTATAAATAGAAAAAAATAAACATATTGTGTAAAGCTTGATAAATACACCTTACACAATATATGTATTGCATTTTAATTATTTAATTTTAAAGGAAAGAATTAAAACTAGCATCTGACGGCATTCTAAGATCTCCTCTTGGGGATACACTTATAGTTCCTACTTTTGGTCCATCCGGTAGAGCTGAACGTTTAAATTGTTGAGTAAAGAATCTTTTTATAAATTTATCAAACCATTTCACTATTACCTCGTCAGTGTAATCATCTTTGAAGGCCTCTTTAGCTAAAAACAATATTTTTTTAGGAGAAGCACCTTGCTTCATAAAATAATAAAGGAAAAGGTCATGCAGTGCATATGGTCCAACTATGTCTTCTGTCTTTTGAGCAATATTGCCAAACTTATCTTTGGGTAGAAGCTCCGGACTTACAGGGGTATCAAGAATATCCAAAAGTATGTCTGTTACTTCTTTTGAGGATTCTTTGTCTGCTACATATTTAACCAGATACCTTACTAAAGTCTTAGGAATTGAGCAGTTTACAGAGTACATAGACATATGGTCTCCATTATATGTGCACCAACCTAAGGCAAGTTCGGATAAATCACCTGTACCTATTAATAGGCCGCCCTCCTTATTAGCAAGGTCCATAAGAATTTGAGTTCTTTCTCTTGCTTGAACGTTTTCATAAGTTACATCATACTTTTCAATTGGATGACCTATATCTTTAAAATGTTGCACACATGCATCAACTATATTAATTTCTCTAAGATCTGTACCTAAATTCTTACATAAATTTATTGCATTCATATAAGTTCTATCGGTAGTTCCAAAACCAGGCATAGTGATAGTTATAATATTTTTTAGTGGTAGCTTTAATTTATCAAAGGTCTTAACTATAACGAGTAGTGCTAAAGTTGAATCAAGCCCACCAGAAATCCCAACGACAGCTTTGTTAAGGCCGGTATATGAGAACCTTTTAGCAAGGGCTGAGGCTTGAATATTAAATATCTCACCACAACGTACTTCCCTTTGATATAGATCAGAAGGAACAAAAGGATATTTATCGATAGTTCTATTAAAAGTACCAAAATCTAAGCTTGAAAATTGAAAAGGAATTTCTTGTACGTCAAAGGGACATATTGATGTACTATTTCTAAAACTGATATTTCTTAATCTTTCACTATTTAACTTATTTATATCAATAATGGAGGTGAGAATTTCATTTTCTCTTTGAAATCTATCATTTTCTTTTAATATTAAACCATTTTCACTAATTAAAAGATGACCGCTGAAAAGTAAATCCGTTGAGGATTCAAAAACACCAGAGGATGCATATATATATGAACACATACATCTTGCGCTCTGAGATGAAACTAAGGATTTTCTGTAATCAGCTTTACTAACTAGTTCATTGGATGCAGATAAATTAGCTATTATATTTGCACCGTGAAGAGCAAGGTAGCTGCTTGGAGGAATGGTTACCCAAAGATCCTCGCAAATTTCAAAAGCAAATTTAATATTATTGCAAGTGAATAATAAATTTGTTCCAAAGGGGATGTCTTTTGCAAAAGAAAGATTTACGGTTTTGCTCAGTATTCCAAGACCTTCAGTAAACCATCTTTTTTCATAAAACTCGGTGTAATTAGGAATATAGCTTTTGGGAACTATTCCTAAAAGGTTACCGTCAAATATTACGTAGGCACAATTATAAAGACAATCATTAGAATATAGAGGAGACCCTACAGCAATTAGTATATCTTTGTTTTTAGAAAACTCACATAGAGATTTAATTGCATTTTCCGATTTTTCAATTAACTGATGCTGCAGAAATAAATCCGCACAAGTGTAAGCTGTTATGCAAAGCTCAGGGAAAACTATGAATTTTGATTTTTCGTTTAAAGCAGTTATAATGCAGTCTTGTATATTAATTAAATTGAATTCTATATCTGCCACATTTACAATTGGACAAGCAGCAGAAACTTTTATAAAAGAAGTTTCCAAACTGATTCACGACCTTTCTTTGGTTTTTCAAATATAGTATATGCTAAAATGACTTTATATAACAAATATTCACTCAAATTATATCATTATTTTAGTTAAATTAGTAGGGAGGGTTAATGATAATTTTACCATTGCTTAAATTATTGCTTTATATCCAAATACTTATAAATAATTTATTTTATTAGAATTGGTACAAAAGAACAATAAAGGTGTATTATAAAATTCATAAAAGATATATAATTGATATAGGTTGTAGTAATGAAAAAGGAGATACTATTAAATAGTAATAGTAAATGATATTGAGTAGTCACGGAAACTAATGTGTAAAACTAGATTTTGTATGGAGCCATATAAAGCTATAAATTTTATGTTAAAAGAGCAGTTAGTGATAAAAATAGGCGTAGCAAACAAGCCTACACGATGCAGGAATTTTCAAAAAAGCATTCAATTATTAAATAGCTACACTAATAAATTCAAAATACT